>JGI10211J14876_10001095_pt1 | contig 11872 bp, 22 predicted proteins | sample Etolagsediment_FD_14876 | JGI IMG/M metagenome (IMG submission 14876)
GGACCATATCCTGGTTTTTCTATTTCAAAACTAGGATTTCCTGATACTTCATAACTTTGCATCAATGGTCCACCTTCTTCCTGTGCATACTCTTGTTGAACACGAAAATTTGGAATACCAGTTCCAGCTTGTTCATGCTCGCGCATACCTTGCACATACATTTGTAAATAACCAGCAGGATTTGATGCCATCTGGTTACCTAATCTGGTAGGAAAATCTGTGTCGCCCATTAAAATAAAGCCCGTGTTGGGAACATTACTGGAGATTGTTCGGGAAATCCTTTCTTCGACATTTCAATAAATTCCTCAGCGCGATCTGCAACAGAACGATTCATTCCTGCTGTTGTAGCTTTAGCAGCCTGGTCAGCAGTGGCCTGTTGTTGCATCTCAGATTGCATCAACGGGTTACCAGTATCCATATCTTGCATACGTTGTTGATCAATCTGATATTGAATTGCTTCTGGATCAACGTCATAACGCTGCCCACCAATTACCATCGAGCGTTGCACTTGATCAGGTGCTTCTCCAGTTTGATAACCAAACGTAGATTGCATTAAAGGATTAAAGGTGCCGTACTTAGCAGCCTCAGCACGGGCAGCAAGCTCAGGGTTGGCTTGAGCCCACAACTCTAGTCCTTTGTCCCTTGCAACCGCCGCTGGAAGCTCCTTACGGGCTTGATCGTACTGAGCACGGATTGATTTGTACTCGTCACTCTGAGTACGATCTACTTCACCAGTAGGCGTAAGGCCGGTAATAATTGGAGTAGGTTTTGTAAGAGGCCCAGGTTCCGGTTCTAGAGCTTCTTGTCGAAAGAAAGTATTTTGTGGCGTTGTTTCGGAAGTCGAGCGGTAGATAACTTTATCACCACTTTTCATTGGATAAAGGGTTTGCCCTCCAACATTAACGGGCATTAACTGAGACCCAGGTCCACCAACTAAAACATTCCTTCCTCCAAGTTGCGCTGGATATAGATCCGGCTGAGTATAACCACCAAAAGATTTTGTAATATTTTGTAGGCCAGCAATAATTGGATTTGCAGATACAGCACCTTTAATTGGCTGTCCAGCTCGAAGAGATTCAATTACAGCTTGTTGCTCTGCAACACGACGTTGCTTAGCAGCGTCTGCACGCCTATTCGATCTAGAAGCTGGCATTTTTAATTAAACATTATCTTTCTTACAATAATAACAGTAGCAAACATTTTTTTTTGAAAGTAATTCAAACGCTGCCAAATGGGACAACAATTTCATTTGGCCAGGATTCCCACGGTTGTGATGTGCATCTGGTTTGTTCCAGGGATGGGCAGTGTCGATGGGTGGAACCATGGCATTGTGCTCAGTCTTATGCGACTCAGTTTGAGAAAGAAAATTCAGATGTGAGTCAGTAACCTCAACAAAAGCTGAGTGATTAAGTTAGGTATGGTTACTACGCTTTGTAGGAACTCAGGTATAGCTTGATTTTTGGCGGGTGTGGCTTGTTAGTAACACAACTGAACTTTTAAAAGTGCAAGGGTTTGACCAAGCCATGAAGGTTCAAGTGGTTACATACCCAAGCGTCGCCAAACAGTCATCTTGTTACTCTGCTGGTGTTATGTGTTTTGGTGTGCAAATGCGTTCAAATGAGGGGTTAATACATGCGGGCATGTAATACAGTGAGTCAGTAACCACTTGATTCTTCATAGGTTGTTATAGATAAGAAGAAACTCTCTGAAACCTCCTGCTATCACTGGCATCTCAATTTTGCACAGTTCGGTATGGTTTCTACAGAACAGCAGCTGGACCCCTCCAGCTTGACGCCCTGACTTGTGTTTGCTACGGTTTGTGCATCCAGCGAAACCTGCCGATGAAACAAAAAGAGCTTCACGATGACTTACTTTTTACTTTTGAAAATCAAGGATTAAAAAAAGAAGACATACTTAGAATCGCTGAGGTTCTTAGGTTTCTGATTCAACGTCTTGACAAAGATCAATGTTGGGATTTACTTTTAATTAAAAATAAATTAAGTTTTGAAGGAATTGATTCTTTGCAGACAACGCATCATTCGATTCCCTTTTATAAAGGTAGAGATGCCAGACCATTGCTTCTTGCCGTTGTTGGTGAATACAAATCACCAGTAACATCAGCTATTATCAAGGTAGCAAATTGTAAGTGTAAATATTGCATTAATCCAAATCATTATCGCTATGGAGATAACATTGATTCAAGAATAGAAAAGTGGCGGCGGCGTGGGCATCGCATTGATCGAACGACTTATTTCAGGTTGTTAAAATACAGGGAAGAAGATCCAAAAACATATACCTATAAAAAACTTGCCCATACTTTCAACCTAAAAGAACATCTTGTCCGCTCTATTTGTCTTGCAAATGAAAACAATTGAACAAATCAGTAAGCAATGCGAAAGCATCATTCAAGCCTGCGATCCAAGTGGAACACTTGACATTGAAGAACGAATGGCAAATTATCAACAAGATATAGATTCTAAAATCTGTTTATGGCATAAAGAGTCACATCCTGATAGGCATATACGCTTTGAACATATGCGTGCTTGTGTGCATTGCATGGAACAAATTCATTCTGGTTACTGTTCAATTGATGTACGCAATTTTGATGTTGATATGATTTATTATTTCCAATCTTTTTGGAATAAAGTTAAAATTGGTAAACCAGATGAATGTTGGCCCTGGCAAGGAGGAAGGCGCCACAAGAAGCAAGAAACCGTTGCATACATGCCAAGTCCCTTCCATTCGGCAAGGACGCAATCAGCGGCTCGTGTTGCCTTCTGGTTGTCTCGTGGTTATACAGGTAAACTAAGGATCACGCACAAAGAAGGTTGCAATACAGATTGTTGTAATCCATTGCATTTAAAGATAAAAGGTTTAGAGTTATTGAGCGAACCAAAAAAGATCGAACTGATCAACTTTAATTTAGGTAACATTCATGACCACGCCAGGGCTTGTAGCATTCAAAAAGAGTAGCGTTATTCCTACAGCATTCCATGTTGCCAACTCTAACTACATTGGTTTCATATGGGATGGAAATGAAATGCACTGGACAGGAGTATTTAAGAATAAGGATGAAGCAGAAAATGAACTGCGTTGTATTGAAAAGCGGATTAGCTATGAATTAATTGAGACAATGGAGGATCAGGGATTCTATCCAAAACGTGCTATGATATTAGAGAATCAATATCAGAAAGGTAACTGCACCACTGGTATTTATAATGAAATGAATGGATAATGGCTAGGTTTTTAACCACGGTTCCAAATAATCTTGGTTACGTTAACCTTGGTTTAGTTCAAACTTATCCTACTGGTGGCACAGGGCCTACAGCATATGGACCAAATTCTTACTTTGGATCCGATCCACTACCTGCAATTGGAGGAGATAGTCTTAATACTGCTGTTGATCTGGGCGATTTTTCTGCTTTATTTCGCTCGATTGAATTAACAGGTACTCATGGTGGCTTAACAAGAAAACAATCTACCTTCTATAAATTAACTCTTCACAAAAGAAGATCAATACAAATCACTCAAAACTATAGTCAATTTTCCTATCAAAAACAAACAAACAGAAATACATTAATTGCTTTTTATAAGTTAGAAGATAAAACTACCAGAAAAGAATTAAGTATTAATGATAATGGTTATGTATGCAATGAAAATAGTATTGATGTCGATGAATACAGCGAAAAATTAAATGATTACCCAGTAGAAACACTTTTACCAGGTGAATACTTTTTTGTTATTACAAACGATATTCGCTATTTGGAAACAGAATACTCTATATCTTTAAATAGTTTCTTAATTGACTGGAGGTTTATTAATGAAATTGTTGAAGAGTCTCTTAATTTTGAACTGGTATCAGAAGGTGTGAATACTAAAATTGATTTTGGTTCTATTTTAACAGCATAAAAAAATAATATCGATTGCTTTTTTGATGAGCAATTGATATTAACGCTTNAATGAATCTTTATAAATTTGTTGCGGCATNAGATTTTTTTTGCTAACCTTTAGTTCAAGAGATTATTTGTTGCAATGAAGTATGTGACTCTTCAACAATTAGAAAAAGATTTTGATCGTATTTTTGATGATGTTATAGAGAACGGAGAACACTATACAATTACAGCACAGTACATAAACGAAGAAGGACTTTATGAGGATAAAAACGTCCTTTTTATTCCTTCTGAAGATTATCAGTTATTAAAAGAAACGTACCGGGACTGGGTTGACGGTACTCCTAGTTCTCTAGATTTTTAATTTACATTATTAAATATATTTATTATGATTCTTTAAGCACGATCGGCTTCATATGTTTTAAGAATCTGAGCTATATCACTTGGACTGTTTACATTTTTAATTCCTGCTTTCTTAGCGTAATACTGCATATCTTGTTCAGACATACCAGCTTCACGAAGAGGATTCAAAAGTGGACGAGCTTTCTGACGTGCTTCGTAATAAGCACCGCCGGTCAATTTGCGCCCCTCTTCATCTTCATATACATCATGCATCTGTGGAAATATACGTATTAAAGTCTTTACCATCCCAACTAACATATTTTCTTAGGAATTTTTTTGATTCCTTTTTAGGAGCGCAGGAGCAGGAGCAGGGCTTGGTGTCGGTGCTGGGCTTGGTTCTGTTGTTGATTCTGGACTCGGTGCTGGTGTGGCGGCAGGTAAAGGTTCTGGTTGAGGTTGTGTACCATCTGGACGATCAAGTCCTGCTTCATCGGCACGACGATTTACAATCTGAGCCATAATTTTTTTAACAGCATCATTACTTAAAGAATTAGGTAATGAAGAAAGATACGCTGCTTCTGTTTTTGCATCTCTCTCTTTCATCCGTTGACCAATTTCTTCAGGAGTGCCAACTTCTGCATGGCGTTCAGCTTTTATTGCTTTTCGTTCTTTTTTTAGTTCTTCAATATAATCATAAGCACGTTTAAAATCCTCTTCCGGAATTTCCGACTGAAACACAGTAGGTGCAACCGGCTCTGGAATATAAGTAACTGGTGCTGAACCTCTTGAGCTTCCCACTTTACTTTTTAAATTCTATCTGTATACTAATTTTATCAGTTAAATACTCATAAATGTTGTGAATACCCCAGATTCCAACGGGACCCAATGCAATAATCAGGATAAGTTCGGCCCAGGTGATAGGACGTTTGAACATAAGTTTAGTTCACCTCATATGGAAGAGTTTAGCAGATTTCTCAAAACAGTGCCAGAAAAAATATTGCGTGAGGAGTTGACAACATATCAACAACGAATGATTGCTCAATCTCTATGGGAAGCTTGTAACTACAAAGGTAAGCCTACGCCAGGGCAATTTAAAGATATTGAACCAAAACGAGACTATCTGGAATGGGTTTTGCGAATTGACCATGAAAGACAGTGGCAAGAGGTACTCAAAAGACGTTAAACTATAAGTAACGCTTACAAGTTAATGTGGATTTTGTTGACTGGCTTTTAACAGATGACAATGCATCCATTATTGTGGAGCCTCCAAAAAAATGTAAGAGTTATCGATTTAAAAATCTTGATATTAAATCTGTTACAGTTGAGAATTACAAAGAAATTTTGGTTTCATCTCTTGCTCAGCAAGTGGAAATATTTATTCCTCCTTCAGGTAGTTTTGAAACCACTGACCTACAACGTTATTTAGAGTTGGTTCAAACCTATGAAACAACAACTAACGATATTTTATTAGGTCTTTCATTGGCAGATCAAATTCGTATTGCATTTAGTGATATGAAAGCAGCAACAATTTGTGATCGGTTTCCCGATATTGATTTAAGTTCAAAACGACGTTATCGTTGTGTGGCAGAGTATTTATTGCGTCAAAAAGAACTTGTTAAGGTAAGAGATGCTAATGGCAAACTCGTTAAAAAAATTGGCAATGCAAATAAACCAGTGGTACTCTATCAAGGACTACCAAAGCTACACGAAACCTTAAAACATTCTGGACTCTCTCACTTTATTAAAAATGACAACACACCGCGAAAATCTAATCAAGAATCTACTAATTGCTAATCCAACTGATGAGCAACGCAAGATGCTTGATCTTGTTGTTGAACGTATTTTATTTGATATGTCCGACTTCTATGAAAAGTTTTTTACATTACAAGGACCTGGTGTAGTTGTTTATATTCCAGCATCTGAAGATAATTCAATGTTTTATATGACAACACAAGAAATGATGAGTGCATTGAATGACTTTAGTAATCGTCAAATGGATGATATGGCTGATCTTATGAGAAAAACAATTGCAAAAGTAGAGTCAGCAGATCCAACAAAAATTAGTTTATTTTTAATTCAAAGTAAAGATTCAACCTGTCTTTATGAATTCAAGAAGGAAGAGCTTAAATCAATTGGTTTAATCTAAAGATAACGCCATGAAGATGAGTTACAGCGAATTTCGTCAGAAGTTCGCTAAGGCAAAAAAAATATGGCGATTAGAAGAGGATTGGCTTACACCAGTTGAGTATTTACCTTATATTGATGCACTACTTGGTGACATTGATTTAGATCCTTGCAGCACTGAACATGCTAACAAAGACTTCATTCATGCTAAAAATTTCTATACCAAAGTAGAAGATGGTTTAAATATTGATGTTCCATGGACAGGAACAGTTTATTGTTTTCCACCAACATACGGACGTTGTTCTTTTAATAAACAACGTGGTACTTGGCGTTGGGGTTTACGTGCAGGATTTGGTGCTATGAGTCCATCTGCTGCATGGTTTAGAAGATTAGAAAAAGAATGGAAAATGCGGAATGTCAGAGAAGCATTATTTTTTTCTTGTAACCATGAAATGTTTAGAAGTACACCATCAATGTGGAATTATCCGGTGTGTATTCCACATCAACGAGCAAATTTAATTCAAGGTAAAAAATACTTTAGATTTAAGTCTCCATTTACATGGGGCTTTTTTATTTATCTACCAGCGCCAGGATTAGAGTTTCAAAGCGGTGAACGATTTAGAGAAATATTTGGACATATTGGAAACATTATCAATTAAGAAGAGTAATACTTCTCTTTTAGATTTTCAATATACCCAGTATCTTTATCGTAAATACTACGAATATTGCGGCTAACAAGTTCTCCAAGGCTAGTGCGTTGATCTTGTTTTTCGCTTTCTTCAATTGTTGTATAATTTTTATCTTGTCCTTGAGAAGCGCGGAATTGATTTTTAAATGACGCACTACCATAAGCATTGCTTCCTGCTAATGGAACCGCTTCAATAAAAAGATCATCAACTGCACGTTCTGCTTCGATATTGAATTTTTTCATAGCACGATCTTGTGCCATATACTTACGAAGGAATCCAAGGCCAGAATTGTTATCTGTTGCGCCCTTTGTTTGTGAGTAGCGTTCGTCTACGTTATAGACTTGCGATTGATTTCTGGCCATGGTAATATTCTACTAAAACTAATCAAGGATGATTGAAGCTTTTCAGACCGAGAACCAGACGGCACTTTTAATTGCTTCGACATGTAATAATATTCGAGATCTTTTATTAGAAAAGAATGCAAAGTATGGGAATGCTGCATTAGAACCAATCCGAATTTTTAGTAAGTCAGATGCAAAAGAGCAGTTACTTGTCCGTATTGATGATAAACTAAATAGAGTTAAACAGGGTAATAATTTGTTAGAAGAAGATGAAGATGTGGTTATAGATTTAATTGGCTACCTTGTTCTTCTTACTGTATGGAAAAGAAAAAATGAATGGTGATGAAATTCTAAAAAATTATAGCAAAGAATTGCAATTACTAGATTTATTGGACTGGATTCAAGGAACTAAAGGTTTTTTAGAGATCCCAGATTGCCTGATGGCTGATTCCAATATCGAAAAAACCGACGAACAATCTCACCAGACGGATCCAATTCAATAAGTTTTTTCTCTAGATAATTAATTGCTTTAATTTGATTTGGATTACCATTGTAAGTGACTGGTAAATTTAATAGACATTGATTTAAATTGCAACTATGTTTTACCAAGGTTGGAATTTCTTTGTCAGGTGCAAGGAATAGATTAAGTTCAGATCTTCTCCTGTCAACAGTTGCTGCACCAAATTTTAACCACTCTTTATTAATATAAGGAGACCAGGCTTTTATAATCTCACTTTTCTTTGCACCTTGATTAATAATTGTTAATAGTTGACTGGTCTTGAACATTGGAAACCCAATGTCATGTGCATAACTTAGAATTGCTGCTTTTTGTTTATCTTTTAAAGGCCAGTGAATAAGCCTTGCAATTTTATAAGAAAGTGTTTCTAAATCTAACTGGAGCTGCTCTAAGATTTCTTTTTCTGTTGCTCTTGTAAAAGGACAGACAACATTTTGTTTAAATTCTTTGCTACCATATCCAATCCTCCATATAAACTCACCATAATCTTTATAAGCAGCATAACGGCCAAAACCCATATGAGTTCTGGCCGGTGCATAAGTAGAAACAAGTTTTAGTGCATATTCGTTAGCAAACGAATAATTAAGATCAAGGTACGACGACTGAGCCACCGTAGCTAACTTCTGAGTAACCATCTAAGGTTAACAGAACAATATAATCTTTGCTGGCATTGGTAACAGTAATTCCAACAGCTCCTTTATTTTTGCCGTTCTTAGCAATATTATCGACGGTTTTATAACCAGAAGCAGCAGAGGATCCTGTATAAGAATCTTCTTGAAAAATTTCAATCTTATTGACACCAGAGCTACGATCAATCTTTACGATAATGTCTCCAGTGCTAGCAGGATTGACACGAAAACCACGAATGTTAATACCGCCGGTTTGGTTAGCAGCAGTAGAGCCGAGGTAGGTAACATCAGAACCAGTATCAACAGTGAAGGTATCGAGGGTTCCAGAGATTGTTCGCGTTGCCATTGTATTAAGAAGCTTGATTTACGTTAAGAAAGTTGAAGCTAATATCGGCATCAATGCCGTGTTCTTTGAGAATACTCAAAAAGATCTGTCGTTCAGTTGCTTTCTGATGGAGCATATCAACAAAAGCTTCTTCAAGCTCATCTCGATCAAGCTCTTTAATTGCAACAGCTGCAGCATGAATAGCAAACTGCTGATCAACTGGCAGATCTAACATACTGGAATCCACTAGAGTTCCGGCGTTATTCATTAATCCTAACAGCAGTAACTACAACTTAACTATACTGGATAGGGAGGATCTTGCAAAGAGAGGTTTCTATTGTCGTTAGTAAACCAGGGAGAGTCAGGTTGATCAGTATCAATGCCAACGATTAATTCTGGCAGCCGATTGTTTTTGTACTGATTCAAAAATTCTTTGCCTGTCATTCTGTTTTAAGTTATGATTCAATAGATAAGAGCTGCCAAGATAGGACCCGGAAAACATGATAACAAAAGTTAAAAGAAGCAGGTCCATTAATCCCTTGTCTCTCTATCAATTGTAAATTAGTTATTACACCAAATGAGTTTTGATTTCCTGAAGAATGAATTTATTCTCTCGGCAATTTCTGGTGTAACAAAACAACAACTTGTTCGTCTTTACAAAAATGAATTTGGCTATACAGATCAAGATATTAATAAACTTTTAGAAAGTTGTCAGTTTAATAAAAAACCTAAATTCATTAATTACCTAAACTTTTACAACTTAAAAATTCCTTCCGGTGCTGAACGCCTGAAGTTTCCTTTTACGCAGATTTATATTAAAAAAGATTTTTTATCTGAAAATGAATGTCAGGAAATCATAACAGAAGTAAACAAAGATTTACACCCTTCTGCTGTATGTAATCCAGAAGATCACACTTTAATATCTAAGCATAGAACATCAAGTAGTTGTTTTTTTAATTATCGGTCAGGTGATATTGGCTTCGATTTAAATAAAAAAATTAATCGTTACTTAAATATGGATCCATTCTTTGGCGAAGGGATTCAAGCACAAAAATATGAACCAGGTCAATATTACAAAGAGCATTATGATTATTATGTTCCATTTACAAAAGAGTACAATACATATACAGAATGGATGGGACAAAGGACTTGGACTTTTATGATTTATTTAAATAACGTAGAGGAAGGCGGTGAAACATACTTCAAGCATCTTGACATAAAAATTAAACCCCAGACTGGCCTTGCAATATTTTGGAATAATCTATGGCCTTTTGGCTGGCCTAACTACAAGACATTGCATGAAGCATTACCACCTATTAGTGGTAATAAATATGTTCTTACCAAATGGTATAGAAGCTGGCCGCTTCTTTAACGTGCACTAATACTCATTAAAACTTCTGCTGCTGTACCACCAGTTTCAGAAAGGAAGTTACCGCGTACTTGTTTTACAGGTGCACCAACAATGTTGTAATGATAAGTACCATTGGAAGTAATAGTATTAGAGATTAACGGTCCCCAGTTTATACCATCAATTGTGCCATCAAGCCTAACGACAACATTAGTATCAATATTTGATACTGTAACAATCAAACTATAAGTTGATGTAGCAAACAAATTATTTTCCCAAACGGGAAAAGGATCTGTTGTACCAGGGGCAGTTAATACTGGAGGATTAAAAAATAATGTATCCTGAAAATATGTAACAGGCATTAAATGATATCAGTAGTTAAATTTGATTTTAACAACCACTGTTGCTTTTTATTGGCACGAGCACGTTCAACACAAAGATCAAGTGTCAATTGATCGCCAATTTTTTCAGCTTCTTCTGTTAACACAATAAAATTATTTGCAAGTGTATTGTAGTTTTGCGCTAGGGTTGCAATCATTCCTTCTTGATCAAAGCAATCTTCTGGCAAAGAAAGCATGATTGATTTATTTAAATCCTCTACACTGGTTGGTGTTTTAATGTCCATAGAGCGAATGTGCTCTGCAATGGTATCCAATCCTTCTTGCATCTCTTCATAAATTTTCTTTGTAAGCTTATGGATGGCATAAAACTTACTGCCCATTATGTTCCAGTGAACAATATAGGTTTGATTAAGGAGATACGAAGTGTCCCTTAAGGATTGAATAAGATTGCAGTAACAAGACTGCTTCATGTCAGAAGTTACTTTTGCCATGTGAATTACCAGTTGTAGTTGCAAGCCCACCAGCCAGGGGTTAGCTTATCTTTCTTTTTATTGCACTGATGACGCGCTTTAAAGTTAGCACGCCTCTTGGGGTCCTTGTGTTGTAAATAATCTTCCATTCCTCTTAAACCAAATCTTACAATTTTTTCTTGCCCATTATCACAGGCTTTAACAATATATTTTTGCTTTGCTCCTTTAGGTGCTCGTTGAGGTTTATTGCACTTCATTTGATCCTTACGAATTTGTGCTTTTGCTTTAGCTTTTTTTCGATCTGCCATTATCCGTAATTTTCAATTCGACCGGGAGATTTAATTTCTATCCCTTCTCGACCTTTCATTGCATATTCACCTTCTTTCACTTGACGCTCTCTTTTAATATCTGCAATAATATCTTCTGCAAAACCACCCAGAAAAGGTTTGGCAGGATTCTTACCTTCAGTTTGCAATCCACCCAATTGATACATCATGGCAAATATATGGCGTAGCTAAATTTTCAGTTGAGTTTAAATTAATTAAGAGCGTATTTTGCTCGATCCATTCTTTTATTTTAGCTTCCTTTTCTTTTGTGTAGTGTGGGTGAGATTCATTGTAATAATCAAAGACTAAGCGTGAACCTTTGTTGGAGTTACATTGAGTGCAACAAGCACCCATGTTGTTACGAGTTGACTTACCACCTTTAAATTTTGGTTTGATATGGTCTATTGTTGCGGTATCTTTGCAAAGTTTTTTATCACAATACATGCATTTCCAGCCCCAGGATTCAAAGATTGATTCACGAAACTTCTTCCTGGCTAGCTTAGGACTCAGAACAATTAAGTTCTGTAAAA
>JGI10211J14876_10001096_pt1 | contig 11865 bp, 10 predicted proteins | sample Etolagsediment_FD_14876 | JGI IMG/M metagenome (IMG submission 14876)
AGAAACTCAGCACCGCGGCGAAGCCGCATAAAAACGAACGTGGCGCAGCCACATAACCTCCGTCGCAGGGGGGCGGAACCCCCACCGCATAACTTCCGTCGCAGGGGGGCGGAACCCCCACCGCATAACTTCCGTCGCAGGGGGGCGGAACCCCCACGGAACCCCCACTATACATTTTCTATAATTTTTAATTTCCCTATTTTTTTTGCTCTAGGTGTTTCTTCTATAGCTTTAAAATTTGTTATAAATGTATTTAAATTTATACTTGTTTCTTTTATTTTTTCATATAACGATTTGTTTAAATTATCTATTTTTATAAAACCATCTTTATCTTTAGTTATTATTAATCTAAATTTTGGTATAATTTGCTTATTTGGTTTAAATCCGGGACACTTTATCATTATTACATTATCACCCTTTATATTTATAGGTAATACTGCTGCATCATTATCTAATTCTCTAAATGTATACGCTGCTAATAAAACCATTCCAATATTAAATTTTTCTGATAGAATTAATAAATCTAGATTTGTCAAATAATAATATTCGCTGGTAATAAAGTTTTCTATTGTCAATTTGTTTTTCTTTATTTGTTTTGATTCTTTTGTAAATCCATAAAAGTTTATTAAATTTAATAATTTATCACCATAAGTTCCATATAATTTATTATATTCTTCTATTAATATTTCTTTTATTTTATTTACGTTGTATTTCTCTCCTACATTCACATTATTTAATATTGTTATTGCTACATCAAATGTACATTCTGTATTCCTATTTGAATATACAACTTCTTTATAATCCTTTAATGTTAATTCCCATTTTCCATATACCTTTTTTATTTCATATTCACACTCACCCACTATTTCAAAGATTTTCTTTATATCTATTTTCTCTGCTGTTTCTATTTTTTCTATCTTGTCTTCATATAGATTACTATAACGTTGACTAATATTTGGATCTACTGTATCATATGTTTTATTTGTTATATATTTACTTTGTGTTTCAGGTATTAAATCGTCAAAATAATCTTGCGTCAATAATGACTGCAATAATATTATTTCATTTTCTCTCAAATTATATTTTACATCCGTAAATGATAAAAACATTTTTGGATCAAAAATAAATTCCTTTATTCTATTATATCTTATTAGTTCATCTGACAATTTTCCATAATAAATTTTTTCATTACTTAATCCATTTATTTGATTTGTATTTGGTACCATTAATACTTCATCTGTATTTACACTCTTTTTCATTCGTTTTTCTAATTCAGGAGTTAATTCTACAAATTCTACTTCATCTTTCATTATATTTTTTAACATTTCATTCAATAATTTTATTTGAATTGAATATACTATATATTTGGAATTTGACACATTTTCTATTTCTTCTCTCTTTTCTTTATTTTCATACTTGTTTAATAAATATCTTAGTTTATTTCTGAAATTATTATACATTTCACTTTCTAATTTTATTTTATTTATATATTCCAATCTTTTTTCGTCTATTTTATCACCTTTTTGAGATATTATATTTGCTTCTTTTTCATCACCCATATTTAATGATTCTATTCCATCTTCTACTTTCTCTTCAGGAACAACTAATGGTATCATTTGATTTGTTTCTGTTAATATTCCTACCATCATTCCACCATCCATTATTTTATATTTTGGCTCACATAATATTTCTTTGTTTATTTTTTTTATTTCTTCTAATAAGTCTATTGTTTCTTGGTATGATTTATATAAACTATCGTCATCCATATAGGTTATTTCATAATCTTCTATTATATTTGATGGATAGGTTGGTATTACTACTTCACGACCTTTGTTGTTTATTTCTATCCCTATTACTTTATTATCAAAATTTAATACTAATCTTAGAATTTTTAGATTTGATGCTTTCAACAACTCTATTACCTTTTCTGCTACCATATTTGTTTTAAATTCTGTATATTGTTTTGGTAGACTATTTAATGGTCTACACATAGAGTTATATATTTTCTTTACATTTCTTACTAATCCTAGTAATGATGAATTATTATTTATTATCTCTTTTTTAAATAATCTTCTTACTTCTATATCACCACCCAAATTTTTAACAATATAAATTGGTTCAAAAAATTCATACTTTTTAAATAATACTAATGTTTCTTTATTTTCATCGAAATTCGAAATTGAATAATAATTTGATGGACATATTATATTTAAATTATTTGTTAAATCATCTGATGGTAATTCTATTATTATTAAATTTAATCCATTTTTAAATAACTTTTCATTTCTGAAACTGAAAAAATCCCATAAATAAGTGTAATCTATTGTACTATTTGCATCTTTTAAATACTCTTTGAAATTTTCTAATGCCCCTATTATTTTTTTTAATTTGTCCATATTCTTTTCTTTTAATTTTTTATATATTTCGTTTTTACTATATTCTTCTATATCTATATCTTCTTCTTCTTGTGGTTCAAAAATTTTTATTAAATTTCCATTTTGTAGTGTTACAAATACATCTAATGATAATGCTGGTATTATTTTTTCTTCTATAAATCTATTTATAGATAATATTATTCCTTTATTTTTTGATGCATATGCATCTGCCATACATGCTATAAATGATTTTTTTGAACTATTTTCAACACCTTGTCTTATTAAACAAGGATAATCTTTTTTCAAATTTGTATTTGTACTACTTATTTGACATTTTTTATTGTCTGTATTTATAAATCTTTGAATTATTAAAGGTAAGTAGCCAAATCGAGTTTTCTCTAATGGAAATTTGTCACCCGCCTTTATATAATCATCAAATCCTGGTTTTTCTTTACTTGGTTTTGATGGCACAGTAGATGGTTCTGCTACTTTTTCTGCTTCTTTTACATCAACCTTTGGTTTTTCTTTTATAGCCTTTTCTTCCCCCATACATTCATTTCTTCTTGCTATCTGATTTTTTGTATCCCACATAGAAAAACAACATGGTACACATTTTCCATCAGGATGGGCATCTTCTTTTAAGAATCCAGGATAAAATGTTTTATATGTCCCATCTTTATTTAAATGAGATTTATAATCATTAAACTCCCATATATATTTACCTGGTGTTATCATTTTCGCATCTTGTGGTATTAATTCACCATATTTTCCTGAATCTACATCTTCTTGGGTCAAACTTACATTTTCTTTTAAACTCCAATATCTTGGGCATATATACCAATATTTATTATTTGGATTAGATCCATATTGAATTGCATGTTCATAAGATCCTGGATGTTCATTATCTATTTTATCCTTTTCTTCTTCTGTTAATATAACTGGTTGACGACGTTTATTCCATGCACACATTCTTGAATAAGCATTATATTTACCATCTCCTTGTGAAAGAAATAATTCAGGTTCTCGCTCTTCTAATTTTTTAAAAAATGGATTGGGATCAGCAATCTTCATACCAATTATATCTCTTTCTATTTTCTCTGTTTGTAATTTTAACTTCTTTTTAGGTTTTGTTATTGGTTTTTCTTGAGGTAGATCAATAACTGTTTTTTTGGTTTCTTCTATTACAGGTTCTTCTTTGGTTTCTTCTTTGGTTTCTTCTATTACAGGTTCTTCCTTGGTTTCTTCTTTTGTTTCTTCTATTACAGGTTCTTCCTTGGTTTCTTCTTTTGTTTCTTCTATTACAGGTTCTTCCTTGGTTTCTTCTTTGGTTTCTTCTATTACAGGTTCTTCATCATCATCATCGATTTCTACTTCTATACCTTTACTCGATTCTTTTGATACTTCCTTTGATTTATCTTCATCATCATCATCGATTTCTACTTCTATACCTTTACTCGATTCTTTTGATACTTCCTTTGATTTATCTTCATCATCATCTATTTCTACATCTACACCTTCATCTTCATCCTCATCATCACCTTGATCTATTTCAATACCTTCATCATCATCCTCATCACCTTGATCTATTTCTACATCTATACCTTCATCTTCATCATCATCACCTTGATCTATTTCAATATCTTTATCCTCATCATCATCCTCATCTAATTCAATATCAACACCTTCATCATCAGAATCATCTAATTCAACATCAATACCTTCATCATCAGAGTCTTGACCACCTTTAAGTACAAGTTCATCTTCGTCTGCATCATCATCATCTTCATCTTCATCTTCATCTTCATCTTCAAGTAAAAGATCTAAAGCATTAACAGAAAATTGTGGTTGGGCTTCAGCTGCTGGGCCGTAAGAAAGATCTTTTGCAGTAATAGCAGTAGGTATACTAGTAAGAAATGGTTGTTCAGCTGGTGCAACAATTTCATCGATTTGTTCTTCAATATCAGTTTTTGCAATTTTACATAATTGATCAATAGATGAAGTAGGTACAGAAGTAGAATCAGGATCTTGTGTAATTCTAATAATAGAATCAATATAAATAGGAATAATTAATAAATAAAAAATATTGTTAATGTTATCCATTTCAATCATAATATTTTGTTTAAATTGGTCTTGATTAATTTTAGTAAGAAATCCGGGATTATTTTTGATTTTTAATTTTCTATTAGGATTAAGATTTTGAAGAACTTGTAAAGTACTAATAAGTTGTGCAATTTTAGATTTTGCATCTGATTCAGAAATTTGAAAATTATCCATTAATGATTTAATAATGTCATTTTCAAAAGAAGAGTTATTTAACATTTCAACAATTAAAGCTTCTTGACTGTCCATTTCATTAAAATTAGCGACACGTTTATAACGCATAACAATACCTTTTTTAAGATCACCAATAATAATATTAAATACACTAGAAATACAACCAATTATACTATCAAGATTAATATACTTATCGATAGATAAATAAGAAATAAATTTAATGTCATTAAAATCGATATTGGAATCAAATAAAGAATTAAAATAAGGTAAACTGTATCCACTAATTTTTAAATAATCATTAATTTCTCTAATAGGATCATTTATATTATTTTTAATAAAATCTTCTATTTGTTCAATAGAATAAGCTTTTTTGAATTCAGCTTTGACATAAATGTTACCAATAGAATCAAATTCAAGAAAAATGGATGCAGGCGGGTCTTCAAAAATAGGTACTTCAATATAATATGAAACCCGTTTAAAATTAGTAATAAGTTTTGCAAGCTTTAATATAAAATTTTTAGATAAATATGGTATTTTCTTGCCATTTTTGGATACCTTATCACAATACAAACGATATATTTTTTCTTGTCGTTTAGAAGGGTTATATTTAACAAAGGGGATTTTTTGCGTAGCATGTATAATTTTAAAAATAGTGTCAAGAGGAATATTAAATTTATAATTAGGATATAAAATAAAGTCTATATAACTAATACCTTGTTCAATATATTTCAAATCGGATTTTCTAGAATTATAAATGTCGTAAAAAAGATCGATATTTTCGCAATTTTTATTAAATTTTTCAGTAATAAGTGAAGGATTATCAGAAATAAGTTGTAGTTGTTGTGATTTTAGAGATTGGAGAGATAAAATGTTCAATTCTTTTAAAAACGGAAAATATAAAGAAATAATAACTTCTTGAGAAATACCTTTTTCATTTGTAAAAGATAAAACATCACTAGCGTTACATAAATAAATAGTATTATTAAGAATATTACCTGATGATAAAAGTAGATCTTTATTAGTAGTAGTAACAATATTGTTAACATTTTTAGAAACAATAGGATCAATATCTACAATTTGATACGGATTGATAGTAAAAGAATATAAATCTTCAGAAATAATAATTTTCTGTCCCAAACAGACATTAATAATAATAGGTTTATCATCTAAATTAAGTGAAATAATGTCATCATAATTATATGTTTCTTTAGTAGCTACAGATTTTAAATCAAATGTAGGAATATTAGATAAAAATTGAAAGAGTTTGGTTTGTGTAATGGGGTATTTACCATTATTAGATAATGAATTAAAAATTTTAATGTTATTAAGAGAGATAATGGTTTGGGTAAATAAATAAATTTGTTTGTATGAAATATCATTCATATTTGATTTAACAATTTTCTTTTTGATAGTTTCAATAGTATCATCTAAATAAATCATTTGTTCTTTAAATTCAACAGGTGTATTATTATCAGAAATTTGTGTCAAATCTTCTTGACTAAATAAGTTTTCAAATAATGGATCAGATGGATTGGATTTAAAAGATTCTTGTTGAGAAATATTAAACTGTGTTCCTGAATATATTTGAATTTTATCAATTTTTTTCTCATTAACAAAAAATATTTTATATATATTTGACATGTATATAAAATGAAAATATTATTTTATATTAATATAAATGTATATAAATGGAATAGTAGCTATGGATAAGAATAAGGGTATTGGTAAAAATAATTCCTTACCGTGGAAAATATCAGAAGATATGAGAAATTTTAAAAAATTAACTATAGGAAATAAAAAAAATGCAATAATAATGGGAAAGAATACATATTTAGATGTAAATTTTTTAAAAGAGAGAGATAATTTAGTGTTATCATCATCAATAACATTAGATGAAAAGAGAGAAAATAATATATTAAAATCATTCAAAAATATTGAAGAATTGTTAAAATTTTGCAAAACCCAAAATTACGAGAAAATATGGGTAATAGGTGGTAGTCAAATATATAAACAGTTTTTAGAAATGAATATAATACAGTATTTATATGTTACGGTAATAAGTAACGATTATAATTGCGACACATTTTTTCCAAAGGTACCAGGCAATTATTTTATAAGTAATAATATACCAAGAGAGATAAATGAAAATAATAAAATAATACCCATATCATATATGATATTAAAAAAGATAAAACAAGGTGATACAGTATATTATAAATTATCAAAGGGGATAATAAAAGATGTGCATTTTGATGATCCACCAAACGTGTATTTTACAGTAGAAATAGAAGGAAAAGAAATACAAACAACGAGAGATAAAATAAGTTTGAAATTAAATTATAAATCATAATAAGGGTTGTCATTAATATCCATACCACAATAAGGTTGTGGATTTTTTTTATAATCAATAGGAGTATATAAATTAATTTTGACAGCATTATCCAATAAAAACTTAAAATTATTCCAAAATTCTTCATTATGTCCGATACTTTCAGTCATAATGTGTCCAAGTTCGTGAATAGCAACAAATGTGAGGGTATTTTCATCAATTAAAGCTTCATTATTATTTTTATTTTTATTTAAACAGAAGGCCATTTTTTCGCCTTTATTTTCACTATATGCTGTAAATTCACTAGTAGGTAAAGTTTCTTTAATAGTTTGTGGATCAAATTTTTCAACTAATCTTTGTACATTTTTTCTGTCTTCAAAATTGTTTTTTAAATAAAAAACTAAACGTTTGAGTTTATCAGTAACTTTTGCAAGAAGATCAGCAGCTTTAAGTAGTTTAGATCGGTCTCTAACACAATATTTTTTCCCATCAACATTAGAAATAATACATTTTAAATTAAAAACATCTGATTCGGAATAAATTTTAAAAAATACTAAAATAACAAATATGATTAGAATGTAGCCATAAAAATTTAACTTTAAATTGAATTTCATATATAATAAATTATTATTAAAAAGTAATAATTTATTTAGAATTTATTGTTGTCCTTGACCGATTTCAAGAGGGACTCTCATGGTATCAGGGGCAATAGTAGTATTGTTCCATGGACCAACATTTAATTGAGGGTTAGCAGGTTCGGATCTGAGTTGTAAGTTAGCGTTTCTTAAAGTATTACCAACAGTATCAATACCCATATGATATCCGGATCTTAATAAATTAACATTAGCAAGATCACCACTTCCGGAAGGATTTAATTGAGCAAACTCACTATTCATGTCCTTAGGGAGTAATTCCTTTGGATCAGCAACAGGTTCTCTTGAGCAAGATGGTGGCATACCTTGACTAGGGGTAGACATACCAGTAGCAGATGCATAAGTTTCATTTTGACCCATAGGCATGGCTGGTTGTACACCAGCAGCACCGGCACCAGCAGCATCTTGATATAATTTTTGCCTTCTTCTTAGGCTCATTTGTTCAGTATTTTGGTCTTTGTATAAGCTAGAGTTATAAGAATTCCATAAATAGAATAATGCCATAGCTGCAAATAAGAAAATGATGACATGTTCAACCTTGACTTTCTTAAGATCTTTGAAGTTCATTATATAAAATAAATGATAAAATATTTTTATGAAAATGAAACAATAAAAATATTCTAAATACCTAAATTAAGTTAATTGTTCTACAATCTCATTAACAGAATTTTGTACATCTTCGGATTCTGAATCAGAATATTCTTCTTCTTCTGAAGAGGAATCAGAACTATCTAAATTATCTAACATATATGTGTTTTTGATTTTCTTTGCTTCTAAATAAGCGGCTATAGCTTCTTTTTTGGCTTTTTTGGCCTTTTCTTTTGCAACCTTGTAAATTTCATAATAAACTTCGTTTGGATTTTTAAGAGTAATAGTATTGGATTCTTGAGGTATTTCTAAATTAACCTCTTCTATTTCAGAAATATTTGTATTATTGGATTCTATATTTTCCTTAAGTTCTTCTTTATTATCATTAGATGTATCATTTGTTTCTTTAATAATGATATTTTTAGTATTGTCAGTATCTTCTAAAGTAATTTTATCAGTATTATTATTTGCTTCCGTTGAAATTTTATTATCTTCTAAATTGTCAGAATTATTTTTATTCATAATTTCTTCTAAAGGATCTAAATAGTTTTCATCATTATCTAAAGTTTGTATATTTGAAAGAGTTTCGGTTTTCTTATCATTTACTAGTTGGTCTTTATAATTATTTTTTTTTATGATACATGAATTAAATAAAGGTTTATCATTTAAGAGCATGATTTGTTTTCCTAAAATTTCAACTTGAAAGTTTCTTGATGTAAATTTAATACCTTGTATTTCTAAAACAGAGATAATTTGAGTTTTATCATTTACATCTTGTAATGATAATTCATTTTCATTTTCATCATAAATATTGCATAAATATTGGGGAATATTTACAGTTTTATTTTTAGCAATATTGATTCTAACTAAATGATATTTACCACCTTTATATGGACGTACAGGAGTTGTAAAAGTATTTTCAATATCAGATAAATCTAATTCATTATGAAACCATATTTCCCTCTTATCATAAATAAGTTTTTGTAATGTAGATTCTAAATTTTCGAACCATTCAATAATAGATTCATCATCTTTAGAAAACATTAAATCAATATATGCTTTTTTATTAGTTTCTACTAAACCTTGTCGCGTAACACATTTGCATGTTTGTATATAAAGGGGTTCATCCCTATATTTAATTTTTGTAAAATAGGCTCCACCTTGTAATGCAGTAGGTTGTGAAATAGATAAATCATTAAAAGAAAATGTAGAGTCAGGTTTATGTATATTAGCCATTAATTTGTCTAAAGATAAAATATCGTTAAATATAACTTATCAATTTTCTATTAATATTTTAAATGAAGGATAAATTAATTGAGAATTGCATAAATATATTAAAAAGAGAAGATGTCAAGGATGAATTAAAGGAATTATTTAAACCATTAGTAACATTATTTATAGTAGAAATATATCCATATATTTATTTATCACTCTTATTTGTAATAATTAGTTTTTTGTTAATTTTAGGAAATTTTTATTTAAGTTTGCGTTATAATTTTAAATATGATAATTAATATTTTTTCTAATTTAAATATATATAATGGATAGTTCCAGTGACCCAAATATGATGGTGGATAAATTAACTGCAAATTCTGCAAGAATGGCAACTAGAGAAGGCATGGAAGGAACATCTAGTGGATCTCCAAGTGGACATGCTTATGTTCAAAGTCAAGTAGCTGCTAAAGGTTGGCCTAGTGGTAATATGACTGGTGGTGGAAGAAGAAAGAAGAGAAGAATGTCCAAGAGTAAGAAGGGTGGTTCTTCATGTTACAAGCCTCACAAGAAGAAGTCTGCAAGACGCAGAAAGAAGGGTGGAATGTCAGGTGTTGGAGGTGTCGTAAGAGAGGCTCTTGTTCCATTTGGATTATATGCCTTAACTAAACGTCAACAAAGACGTGGATCAAGATCTTTTACCAAAAAGAGACGTGGATCAAGAAGAAGAGGAAGAGGAAGACGTTAAATAATAACGTTTAATTTTTATATTACTAATAAAAATTAAATATATATGGAAAAATTTCAAAGCGACATAAAGGATTGGGTTAAAATAGATACAGAGTTGAAATCATTAACAGATAAAACGAGAGAATTAAGAGAGAAGAAATCGGGTATTATGGATAATATAATGGAATTTGTAGATAATAATGAACTAAACGCGACTACAGTAAAAATAAGTGATGGTAGATTAAAATTTGCACATGTAAAACAAACATCACCATTAACATTAAAATTTGTACAAGACTGTTTAACAGATTTATTTAAAGATGAATCAAAAGTGGAAAATATAATGGAATATATAAAAAATAAGAGAAGTGTAAAGTTTGTTCCTGATATTAAGCGATTTTATAATAATTAATTTATATAAATATTATGTATATGGATTTTGACCCTGATAGAGATTTAGTATTTTATCATAAAAATGGAGAATTAATGAGTGGAGGATTTAAAATAGGAGGAAATCTATTAAATGAAACAATAAATGCTGGTATGAATGAAAATGTGCAAAAAGGTGGAAGTGGTGGATTAAATACAATTTTAAAAGATTTAGCTGTTCCTGCAGGTTTATTTTTATTACAACAAAATTATGATAAACCAAAAAAATATAATTATCAGAATAAAGAGGAGGAAATAGATGATACGATTTACTCAAAATTATTGAATTTAGTAGAACCATCTAAAAAGAAGTTGCATTCCATAAAAACAAAAAAGAAGAGAGATAAAAAAAAGAAAATGACCAAAAAGGTATAATACGCTTATTTAAATTATTTTAATATATAATTTATTAAAACAATTTAAAGAAAAATTAATTCATAGAATCGCATTTATTAACACCAAATATAAATTTCATAGTATTCCAGTCTTCATAATGTTCAGTATATTGTTTTTTAAAATATAAACCAAATCCAATAATAATTAAAATACTTATCCATATATAACCTAGTTTGTTAATATTTTGTAATTTTTCAATTTCATTTTTGTTTTTCTTAGGATCAGAATTTTTGTAATAGTCAATATATGTTGAATTTATATAAATATAAGCTAATAAACAGAAAACAATAATGGTAAATGTTAAACTCATTTTAGTAAACAAAATAAATAATACATATATAGAAAGAGCAAGTTGAAACGTTTCTTTAGGATCTAAAGGTTTTTCACTATTAACAAATCCTATAGAAAAATATAATATTAAAAGAATAATCAAATGCTTAGAGTACATATTTTCACTTAATAACTTTTGTGTTTTACATCCTAAGGTCTCAGCAACGAAATTTCCAGCAACTGCTAAAATTAAAAGAAATATACCTTTTGTGATAGAATTAATCTTATCAGGATCCATATAAAATATTATTTTATTTTTTTTTAATTAATCTCTCAAAATCTCTCGTTTAATCTTTTTTTAATTCTCATATCAGTATGTTGAAAAATGTATAATCATTTCTATATTTCATGAATCTCATATAAGAATAGAAAAACGAAATCAACGAGAGAAATTGAGAGATTTATTCATAATTCATTTTAAATATAAGGATCATATTTATTATTTATTTTCTCTCAAAATCTCTCGTTTAATCTTTTTTTAATTCTCATATCAGTATGTTGAAAAATGTATAATCATTTCTATATTTCATGAATCTCATATAAGAATAGA
>JGI10211J14876_10001097_pt1 | contig 11861 bp, 10 predicted proteins | sample Etolagsediment_FD_14876 | JGI IMG/M metagenome (IMG submission 14876)
CTTTGTTCATCTCGGTGCTACGTTTGGAGGCACCAATGTGGATCCCACACGAGTTCTCGGCCAGGTCGTGACAGGCGTAGGTTTTATCGGTGCCGGTGTGATTTTGGCCCGCGAAGGGCTTGTGAAGGGAGCGACCTCGGCCGCTGTGATCTGGGTGCTTGCGGGTATTGGTGCAATGATCGAATTCGGCCTCTTCGCATCGGCAGTCGCCCTTTCGATCGTCACGGTGGGGATTCTCACCGGCGTTGAACTCCTGGAAAACAGCGTTCGCCGGCTTCGGAGAGGGGTTCACGCTTCAGATAAAGGCGGCAACACGCACGGGGAATAATGCCATAACCACCCGCAGGACAAAACCCATCATTTATTATGGCCGGCAACTGTACAGTGGCCGTTAAACAAAAAGTTACGGCTAATCGCAAATCATTATCCTTCAACTATCTTCCCGCAGAGCATTTCATCCTGGATCAACCGGACTACACCAAAAAAGAAACAGGCAGACATGTGGTATTTCACGGTGAATTTTAGTGAATAATAACAGTAAGGATGTGAAAAGAATATCACGACATCTTAGGATAATCGAATATTTCAGATATTAAAAAGCGATAATGCGCTAATACAGGGCATCCCCGGAAAATCATCCGAAAAAACATTCTCTCTTTTTTTACCTAACAGACTTTCCTAAAATGACCTATGCATACTATAGTCTGTAGATTTATAGTCTTCATTTTACTAACCTTCATATCTATGAGAAAGAGCGAGAAAGAAGCGAAAGGCGAGGGTTCTCTGGAAATATCTTTCGGTCAAGTTTTGCAACAACTCCGCCAAGAGCATGGCTTGTCTCAAGAGGAACTTGGCTTCCGGAGCGGGTATCACCGTACATATATAAGTCTTCTCGAAAGAGGACTTAAGAGCCCCTCATTACGTACCCTCTTCCAACTTGCAAGAGCGCTGGAAGTGGATGCTTCTCAACTGATTTCGAGTGTAGAATACAATGTTAGAATAAGCTTGCGTCATCACAAGTAGACATCAGAGGCTAAACATGAAGATTACTGAAATTCATGATGTATTGTCTGTAGGCCACTTTCCTAAATCAACAGAATGGCATACTGCATGCGAACAAGTTGAAGAAGCTATCCGCTTGACAGACTGGCCACATGGCTCTGGTAAGTTTACTATTTATCCGGAAAGTGGAAAGAAAAGAGGAGAGGGTAATGGTGTTGTACCCATAAAAAAACCTTGCCTTGAACGACTTAAGCAGTTGAACTGGCTAACTGAAAAGTTGCCCCCCTTGCCAAGTGGGGTCATTAACCCCGGCGATTTGGACGCCGTTTATAATTGTAAAGCAGGGTTCATCGGTTTTGAATGGGAAACTGGCAACATCTCTTCTAGCCATAGAGCAATTAACAAATTGCTTTTGACTATGCAAGCTGGAGGGCTTATCGGTGGCTTTCTAGTTGTCCCGAGCAACAAATTGAAAATCTATTTAACAGACAGGATCGGTAACATTGGTGAACTCAGACCATATCTACCGCTTTGGGGCTCTATCCCCATCAAAGAAGGTGTGTTGCGCATTGTAGTAGTTGAGCATGATGAGACCAGTTTCGAGGTACCGAGAATTCCAAAAGGAACTGATGGGAGAGCCCTTCAATAGGGTTGCTAGCTTTTGAGAAGTATCAAGATATACTCACGTCGCATTGTATTGGAAATACCAGTAATTGGACGACTCATCTTCCTTATCAACTGAAGACCATGCTTTGATCCCAAGTCGGTCAGAATTTCGTGAATCCCTTGTACTTCTTGAGGGGTAACTTTTAGGGCTTTTGCCAACTGGTTGTTATTAGTCCCTACGACGATTGTACATAAGCGCCCAGGTCGTAAAACTCTTGAACATTCAGAAAGAACCCTGTCCATATCCTCGCGATAGAAGTCAACCTTTTCGAGCATTTTTTTGCCTCGAAGACCTATCATGCTCTTCCTTAATTGCTCAGCCTCTACCCCAAGAAATCTTAGATGAAAGGCATCGTTGCTTAAATAATCTATAGCGAAGCTGTAAGGAGGGGAAAAAATAATGCCATCCACAGTCGCATCCTCCAAGGAAATATCCCTCGCATCGCCTTCGAGTGCTTCTGCTTGAGCAAGGTCTGACTCCACACCTTCTATAACATTCTGAATTTTATCCGCCACAAACAAATAGCGTTCAAGAATTGCTTTGAACTGCACCAGCGGCGACCTTCTAGCGCTCCTTTCCGAATAACCTACGCTATCTAAATAGGCCAACAAGAGGAAATTATATGTGTCAAGGGTTTCTCGCTCTTTAGTAATTAGGTGGCCCTTGTCTCTCTTGATTGCGTATTCAGCGGCTGGTTCCATGACAGATATGAAGCTCTTGGATGCCTGGGTTTTGCGGGCTTTGATACCCCGAGTCGCTTTACCTACCTGTTTTTGAAAGAAATTAAATACCTCATCATAATTGTCGAGTGCTCCGCGAGCCCTAAATAAGGACATTTTTAAAGTGTCGATCTTCGTTTGGGACATAAATCTGCAGAATGGGCTTGCATCGATCCCTATCGACCTAATGCCCATGAGGCACGCTTCAACTAATACCGTGCCAGAGCCCATCATGGGGTCTAATACAGTATCTCCAGGCTTCAGACCCATGATATTCATTAGTCCCTTGATCATTTGAGGATGAAACTTGCCTCGATACGGGAAAAGGCCATGGGTCGCATAACCAGTTCTGAAAAGATTTTTCGTGAAGAAGGATTTGAGTCTTGAGGAAGAGTGCTGCGGTAACCTTAACGATTCACCAGTACACATCAAGAAATGGTGTGTATAAACATCACCTACCCGGGAAAAATACGCACCGTTCTTTATAAGCTCATCATCGGAGAGTAGTCGATTCTCGTAAAAGGCAATTTCTAATTCATAAATATCATTCAAATTTGGGACAAGGTGCCGCTCAGGGGGAAAGAGAGACCCTGCTATATCTTGCGAGAGGGTATCGACTAGATTATTTAGAGAGTGCACGTTTCAACCACAGTTCATTTTTCGACGTAATCTTCAGACTTGTGAGGGCTCAGGTCTCCGGTTTGCAACCTCTCAATAATTGCATCGCAGCTTTCAAGCTCAATGCCAATCCAGTGTCGGCCAGTCCTTTCGCACACATCGTAAGTTGTTCCGCTACCACCAAGAGGATCCATCACAACATCGCATTCTTGGGTAGACATTTGAACAATACGTTCAATTAGCTTTGTAGATAATTGGTTCACAGATCTCTCCCGGCTCTTGAATTTCCAGTGCCTCACTGGCGTAATGTCATTCCAGACATCTGTCAGGTTGACCCCTCTCGGATTCATAGCCCCTCTGTGTCCACCATAGTCCTTGAGTTCTCGGCCACAATGACGACAAACCTCTATTGGAGTCCGAATCTTCCTGAAAACCCTCGGCTTTCCCTTTGTAAAATACAGCAGGCTATAGTGAGAAGGATACAGTCTCCCAGGAATTGGCAAAGAAAGTTTGATGTTTACGGCGATCCAATGTCGAAAGGTCAACACGGATTCGGTCAAATAATTCCCCAGAATGATGTTCCATTTCGGAAGATTATAAAGAAAAAGAGCCCCACCAGGTTTCAATACTCGAATGCAGTGATCCAGCCATTCCTTGCACCACGAAATGTAATTCTCATCGGGACGATCATCGTTTACCTGAGATCCGTATTCTTTGGAAAGATTAAATGGGGGATCAGCAAATACTGTATCAATGGTCTCCCTGCGGAAATATGGGAGAAGTTGCAAGCAGTCCCCTTCATAAAGGACGCCCAACCGCGTCGAGTATACCCGACTCTTCTCAATTTTAGGTTCAGCAATGTCGGTTGGTATCCATATTTCTGAATTATCGAGGACTTGCAAGGTCATAATATAAAGTTAATTGAAAAAGGCTCACTTTTTGTGGGAAAAGTATAGGGAATTGACGGTTGTGTGTCAAGCCTAAAGCATACCCATTCTGTTGTGGTTCAGGGTTTAATATCAAATACATAGGGGGATAGCGTTATTTGGCGACACCCATCAAAACTTAGAGGACGTAGCTGACAATGATGAATAACTCTGATCGAAAGTATAAAAATCAATATTGGCAAAAAAGTCCCTATGGCCGAGATCAGGTTTGCATACCTCGCCGCGACCCGCATCCTAAAAATGTCCCCTATAATTTCAGCTATGGTTTGGGTATTCCGTGAATTCAACGGGGTAAAGATCTCGTCAAGATAGATTTTACAACGGAGCTATGCCTAATCGTTTGAAGGTCATGAAGGAATCAAGGCGAAACGCGAAATGGGTATAGATTTATTTTACCGCATCTCGATATTTCTGAATTTCCTTGCGATAGTGCTCGATTACCTGCTTATGCTGAGGCACCAAAGTGATTTTGTGCAAAGGTCACACACTCCTGAACACTTTTGAGCTTCGTGTGGCTTTGTTCAACCAGGTTGAGCCGCGGCAACAATCCGCTCCGGTTGGCGATTTGGATATTGAGCCCAGGTCGGGCATTCAGCTCAAGTATGAGTGGACCTTTTTCCTTATCAAGTACAATATCCACGCCTTGATACCCCAAGCCGGTAAGCCGGTAACAACTTGAAGCAAGCCTGAGCAGGGTCTCCCATTTCGGAATTTTCACACCGGTTACGCTGTTTCCGGTATCCGGATGTTCAGTGACGATATCATTGTGCCACACAGCATTGAGCGTGATGCCTCGTGTAATATCAATTCCAGCCCCTAATGCTCCCTGGTGAAGGTTTGCCCTGCCACCGGACATTCGCGTTGGGAGACGGACCATGGACATGACCGGGACACCCAGAAACACGATAACGCGAATATCCGGGACTCCCTGGTAGCTAATGGCCTCGAACAGTGGATCTGATTGAACCCGGTATTCGACCAGGGCGGTGTCGGGCTGTCCACCGAGGCTGTAAACCCCGCTCAGGATATTGGAGGTATGATAGTTAAGCTCTTCCTGACTCACCAACAAACCATTCGTTTTTCGAAACATCTGCTTTGAACGGCCCGATATGACAAGAATTCCGTCCCCACCGCTCCCATGTGCCGGCTTGATCACAAAATCGGAATGCGGTTTCAGTATTTCCGGCAGGTTGCGTACCTGGTAGACCCCTTCCATAATGCCGTACAGCTCCGGAATGGCTATACCTGCTTGTTGAGCAAGCTTTTTGGTGGCCAGCTTGTCGTCAACCAATGGATACAATCGCCTTGGATTGTACCATAACGTATATTCCGCATTCCGCCGATTCAGTCCGAGCACGCCTATATGCTCGAGTTGTCGCGCTAGCCCAAACATCAGGTGCTTCCTTTCGCCAATCCCTTGAACCGGCGGAGCTCAAGTAAGCGGTAACCGTAATAGCGTCCCATCAGCAAGGTTCCTGCCAGGAGCACCAGCAGCAGCTCTGGAAATACAAAGACCAGGTGTTCAATATAAGAAATGGTCATAATAAGGTGAGCCAGGGCAGCAGCGATAAGGCTGCCCAAACCCTGCTGGAGGGCTTCACTCGGCCCACGCTCTTCCCACACAATGGACATCCTTTCGATGGTCATGGTCAGGATCACCATGGGGAATAAGGCTACTGAGAGTCCACGATGCAGTCCGAGCTTATGGGCCACCACACTCAATGAAGCCATCAAAAAGACCACCGCAAAGAGCACGGATGCAAGGCGCGGGACCACCAGTAATTTCAGGTTTTCAAGATAGAGTCGTATGGCCAAACCCAGAGAAACCACTAGGCTGAACAGCACTATACCCCAGAGCAACTGCGTCTCTCGAAAGGCAAGCGCAATAAGCACAGGCATGAATGTTCCAAAGGTTTTAATGCCTATGACGTTACGTAAAATTACCAGCAGAAATACNCCTATGGGTACAAGAAGTAATATACGGTAGACCATCTGAGTACGTACGGGCAGGCTGAAAAGGGAAAANTCCAGCAGAAGAGGGCTTTTAATTCTGCCGCCTCTGATTGCTGCACGAACCGCCTCTTCCTGTTTGAGGCTCACCGATAATTTCACCTGGAGCTTATCACCGCCCTTTAACCCAACAAGCCGCTTTGTTCCCTGCCACCATGGCAGATAATCAGGGGGGATACCCGACTCTTCCGTGACCAGATCGTACGATAGTCCTCGCTTTCCATCGTACACCTCCAGCCAGGTCCGTATCGGGGCGTTGCGGTTTTTCTCTTCCAGGAGCACACCATGTATTGCCCGCGCTGGTATCCCGGCCTGGGAGAGTACTTGTGCAGCGATTTTCCCCTTTTTAGACACAGACGCCTCCTTTCCAAGCAGGAGGGCGGTATTTCGATCGAGTTGAGGGCTATTAAACCGATTGAGCAGCTCTTTAACCAGGCCTTCCACGTCTGCGGATTTCGCACGTATTTCGTCGATAAGGGATTGAGCAGCCGCAAGNTANAGTTCTTTGAATCCAGGGCGCACTATCTCNGGNGGCCATAATGCAGTACGTGGTTTCTTGGTGCTCACGCTGCGGATCACTGCTCGATAATAAATACTCTGGCGACCCCTGGCTTTCCTTACAGACCATATGGCTTGACGGTTGCCGTCCTCGGTATCGGTGGTAATGCCGTAGCCACGAGAGATAAAATTTTCATTCACGATGGCAAACTCGGACGTAGATCGCGGGATAAATAATGACACCTTAATTGGTTTATTGCGGGCGAAAAAGGAGATATGGGCTTCTACGTTCCATATGTCGGAAATCCTATGGGGGGTTAACGGGAAATCCAGTACGAAAGCTTTGTAAACAAACAGGGCCAGGCCAATAAGCGTCAGACCCAGAGACAAAAGATAGAGATGGCGTCTGTTCATTGACTGGGCATACCGCTGCACGTTGGTTTTGTTGTATACTTCTTAGACGGGTCTACCATTACATTCCCTCTCATGAAGCTTCGACCGATTAATATTTGGTAAATAAAACTGCTGCGGTCTACAAGATTAACTTCCGCTTCCCGGTACGAATTTCCCAAGCAGATTCCAAGGAGGATAGCCAGACGTTCTTGAGGCCTTCCCTGATTGTTTTTGATCTTTGCGACACGATGAACCTTGCGTTCAATGGTAACTGTATTATCATTGAGGTCGGTTACCTCAAATCGTACCCACTGTTCACCGTCGCGTTTAAATTCAGTGATATGAGAGGCATTGAGTGACGAATTTTTAGCACCTGTATCCAGCTTAGCGCGGAAAACAAGACCACCGGGATAGATGCGTACCCTCTCAACCCTGCCTACCACCTGTTTATTCTGCGCCGTTGTTGAGCAAATAGGTCCAAGCATAATAACTCCAGCTATAATGAGTGTGCGAAGCATGATTTTCATCAGTTACCTGTATTTTGAAATCAGTAAAAAATGAGAGCTTTTGTAAGGGAATATTTCTGAACATATATCTTATAGCAAAAGCCTGATTTTTTCAAGTCCGGTCAAATCTAAAAAAAGGTTATCACCGTGGGCTATATTTTCACTCCCCTTCGCATTAGAGCTATCAGATGAAGCATTAATTACCGCTTTTGGCAACTCGATACTTGCCACAGCTATGCTGCATCGCGGCATAAATGCAATTGAATGTTCTGAATGATTTAGCTGGTTTTTTGACCCTATCAGCATTGAATATTTCAAACGCCTCAACAAAAAGATGTCTGAAATCAGCCCGTTACACCATCCTGAGAATTTGTGGTTGCGATGATGTAACCGTGACCACATAAAGCAAGGAGGNGGGCACATCCATTTGTAAATAAGTAATCGACATCCCGTGACGGTTTTGAGTTCGTCTCATTTCAGATATATTGCCACGACTCACATCCTAAAAATGTCTTCTGTTATTTCAGCTATAGTTTGGGTATTCCCTTATTTCAATGGGGTAAAGGTCTGGTCAAGATAGATTTTGCAACGGAGCTATGCCTAATCGTTTGAAGGTCATCAAGGAATCAAGGCGAAACGCGAAATGGGCGTATAATAAATGTAAATGGGGACGTGTAAATGGGGTTCCAAAACGACTTCAGTCGCTAATTCCAGATACCTTGCCATCATTGTATATAAAGGATTCTCTCACACTTTCATATTTCATCCAAATCTCATAAATTCAGCGTGATAAATTCCTGTCTGGGATAGCAGCTATGTCAGGATTTTAAGGGAGTGATAATTGAAGGGATAAAAGAAATCCCAATACCAAGAATGACAAAGTCAGTCCAAAAGGAATATTTTCATGGTCAACGCGTCAAAGGATAACCCGAAAAACATATTGACGTCATTTCCCTTGACATACAAGGCCAATTCTACCTATACTCACCCCATCTAAAATGAATCCTAATCAGTCTCACCTCATCTAAAAGGGTATTCTCATCAGTTTACGATACCTCTTCAATTTGAGTAATCATCATTTGATAATGGAGGCCAATAACTTATGGAGGTGCAACTATGAGTAATCCACTCAGATACCACATCGCCGATGCAAAATTGACCTATAACGGCCGTCATGAACCCATGGAGATGAGCAAGGAGAGGGTCTCCACCTTTAATCAAAGGCACAGGGAGGTGTTGGACTTTTACTGCCTCGATCTTATCTATGGTACGGTGTTTATGATTGATGATCGAGTCAACGGGCTTTCCAATCTTGGGGTATTCAGAAGCAAACAATTCCGTCAGGCCGTAATCCTGGCTGCGGCACTCCCTGCAATGGCTGTGGCTATTCATGGATTCGGTGCCTTGAATGAAGTGCCCAAGGATCATCAGACAAAGGCCTTGATTAACCGGTTGAAGCGTCAGAACGATCGGCTTGCTGCCCAGATTATGAGTGAAGTGCTCCAGATCACCACCGAAACCTTTGATGTAGGTGAGGATGTGATCATAGAGAGCGCGATAACCGAGGGCGTTCGGGCCAAGCCAGGGGTGGAGGCAGGAGGTAATCCCACTATCCCGGTAGGTGCGCTATTCGGCAAAGAGGAGCACTGCAGCCGCTATGGTCACGGCCTTGGCGAAGAGGCCAGCAGACTTTCTATGGGTTCGGATGTTATTGACGGCACAGGGAAGTCGATCAAGGGTATCCACAGTTCACTTACGGCACTGTTTATTACGGAGTCGGGCTTTAAGCGGCATCTCCCCGACATCTACATTGAGCGTTGGATGACGGGAGCGCCATTTCCCGAATTTAATCCCAGGGACACTGATCTGAAACAGGAGGCCAAAATCATAGCTGATGCATGTGGTGTAAGAGGTTTCTCAGAAATGACCGCGTACTTCATTGACCGACCACGCCACCATCCGGCTATGGATCAGCTGAATGAACTTGGTATTGCTACTCCCTTTGATGCGGACGGGGATCTCTTTCCAGCATTGGTTATAGGATTGGATGGACTCAGCTTTCCAGATGGCCGTGGTCTACACAGCATGATCGGCGAGATTGGTGGTAGTGCTGAGTGGACCGTTGGAGCCCTCCCTCTGGTGTGGCGGGGAGGCCAAAGCCTGGGCATGATCATGAGTCAGAGTTCACTCACCAGAAAGGATCTCTCACCAGAGGAACTCTGGAATGAGCGTTTTCACTACACCGAGGAAGAGCTTATGCTCTTACAGGATGCACGGTTCGAGCAGAAGCCATTTTTCACGCTCAGTGATTTAATGGAAAGGCCCTTCGCAGGAGGGGTGAGTGCCTTCAGCGCCATATCCGACAATTATTTCTTGCCACAATTAGAAGGGGTGAAGATCGACCGCGACGAGGGCATTATTACTACCAACACACTTATGATCAACTCCCTCGGAAATGTTGAGCACTGGCAGCTGATTTTCAGGTGTGTCGAAGGCCTTGAGGCCACAGCCAGTAAAATGGTTTCTCCCAAATCTGAATTACGTGAGCTCGATAAAATCCAGATTGAAGAACATATTAAAGGTATGGCAGATGATGAGGTCAAGCGGCTCAGACTCAAACAGTTCTTCGTAAATGAGTATTATCCTGCAATTATTCACACTGGTAGCAAGATGGTGGTGTTAGGGAAAACAGTTGAGTCACTCATTGAGAGGGAAGCCCTGAGTGAGTACGATCGTGATATTGTAAAAGCTGTGGTAAAGGCAGTGCCAGAATGGTTTACCAGTGCAGCGTAAAGAAATTGAGCCCATACCATTATCTTGAGGATACGGGCTTTACTTGTGATAATGCTGTGGAAGGCGACATTGTCCCTCCAGTGACAAAAAATCAAAATCAGACTCGTGATATCTCGCCACTATCTCCAGGCTCTATGACATTGAGATATCATGAAAATATTCTGCACCTTTAAACTCCTCAATTTATCCGCTACTTAAGATTATCCTTCGATCTGCTTTCTGGGTCCATGCCAAGGAAGTGATTTCGGAACACTTCATCTGTTATCTGTTAAGGGAAGAAACTCGCGGTTTTCACATTCGCCGCATTTAATTTTGGGCTTTTCACAAATCCCTTTATCCATTCATTTCCACATGCTGGTTGATATCCGGTTTTACCCGTTCTGCGGCTTTCAAACCTTCGCGGGTATACATCCTTTCTACCTGCGATTCTACGTATAAGTGCTACACCTACCTGAGTCTTCTTTAGTTTTTGTCCTGTAATCATTGGAAAATATCCAATCTTTGCCACATAAAAGCAAAATATTCACACCTGGGATATACTTTTGTTTAGGCAAGTGAAAAAAAGGCAGGAAGTAAGAAAGGTGTTGGTTCCAAAACGATCTCCTCAAAGGCTAACCGGAATACGAAATAAAGGATACTCAGGGCAAGAAAGGTATAAAAGCCTTTTTGCAGATAGGGATACAGGTACCTGAAATGAGCAAGCCAGAATAGAGCAGAAACAAGTATGAATGATGATAAGAATATGACTTTCTTCATGGCCTTGCCTGACCGCAATGCTAACCTAAGCCCTTCGTAATTCCCGCCATATATTTGGGACTCATCACAGAGATTTCAGCAATAACGGTAGGCCACACAGTTCTTAATGCCTCAATAACTGCACTCTCATCATCGCGGGCATGAAACTGCAGCGCCCTCCCCACCTGGGAATAGCGTTGGTGCAGGAATCCTGTTCCATCTATTCGCCGGACCCTCTTTATGCTGAATTTGCGCTATCCTGCACCGCCTGGATGTTCCCTTCCTACTTTTTCTGTTCTTTTTTCTGTGAGGTCTTCGGCTCTTCTTTCGTCTCCTCCTCGCCTCTCACAGCGTCCTCCACCTTGCCCAGCACATCGGCCGTCTTGTCCCGCAAGGAATCGCCGGCCTTAGAAACAATGCCCTCACCAGCATCGGTGAGAGCCTCGATCCGCTTCTTCAAATCAGCAACCCCTCCTGTCCTGGAATAGGCCACAATGGCAATAATCAAGGCAACAATTGAAATAATAAGTGCTACGGTTTCCATGATCTCCTTCCTCCTTTCATTTTACATGCTTCCCTACGTTTTTTTAATGTTCCCAGAACGCTTTAGCCCAAATCTTCATTTACGAACTAATCGAATTCAATATAGCTGGATTACTCACTACATGACCTGCCTTTCCCTCCTGCTCACTCTTGCCCTCTTTCATTTTCCTGGACTAGCAATCGTTTCATCCTGTTACGGGCCTCACGCCAGTTTCGCAATACCTTAGATGCCCGTCTTTGGATGATAGAACTCGGTTCTTCTAAAGAGGAGTATAGGGAAATTATCCTTGTGTTTCAAGGTTAAAACGCACACATGATCTCGCGAAGAGGAACGCCCTTAAGTTATTAAGTTTTTAGATCTTTAATAATGTCAGATATCTTGCCAGGACCCAATCCCATTGAAATTACGGTCTTCTTGCCGATATGGTTT
>JGI10211J14876_10001100_pt1 | contig 11845 bp, 11 predicted proteins | sample Etolagsediment_FD_14876 | JGI IMG/M metagenome (IMG submission 14876)
ATGGTGTGAATCCCTCAAGGAATGCATAAAGTCCTGGGAAACGGACTGCCCCCCAGCTGAAGGCCCTGGTCCCGAGACAGGCGGAGACAGCGATGAGCACGGATGCAAAGCTTCTGCTGGCTATGTTTGGTGTGAATCCCTTAAGGAGTGCGTAAGGCCCTGGGAAACAGATTGTCCTGGCCTTGAAGGCACGGATGGGGAAGATATGACTATGGAATAGGGGTCCCAACCCCTCTTTTTCTTCTTTTTCTTAATAATAAGCAATATAATTCTTTTCTCCGATTTCCCTTAGGTGTGGGATCTATGCGAAGCATAATGATATTACTGGTATTATTGGGAAGCATCTTTGCCGCGGTTGAATATTTTGATCACTGTATTACGATTGATGAGTCAGGCTCGTATACTCTTGTTTCTGATATTGAATATACAGGGGATACTAGCTGCATCAATATAGATGCAAGCAGCGTTACCCTCAATTGTGGAGGACACAGGATAATGGGAAGTTATCCCTCCACTGCAATACGGATACACTCCGGAGAAAAAAACATCTACCTAAACGACTGCAAAATGGGCTTTTTCCACTATGGCATATATGCAGATGAGGGTGCGGGAAACATCCATATTGAAGATGCAGAAATCGATTCCTGCAAGGAAGGAATTTCTCTTCATGATGGAAGGGATGCATACATTGCAAACCCAATCCTTACTAACAACGATATTGGAGTGAGGTTCGATACTTGGACGCGCGGAGAGCTCACCAATGGCTATTTCTCCAATCGGGATTACGGGATAATTCTCACTTCCACAAAGGAATCCGTAATCAATACCAGCGAGTTTACTGATTCAATCTATGGAATTTATACAGAAGGAATCTGCAGCGATACCGTAATTTCCGGAAACACATTCCATTCCTTGGTTACGCCCATAGACCTTTTCGGGGCATCTGCCATGATAAAGGAAAACACGTTTCACACAAACGCAGGATATGCACTCCTGATAAGGGAATCCCAGAATTCTTTTGAAGATAATCACATCTATAATCAGCCGCTTTATTTTGCAAGCCAAAGCAACGCATTCACTTTCCTCCGCCTCCTATTAGGTGAAGAAGGAACCACAGGTTCCATGCATTTCCGGGAATTTGCTTCCCGCAAGCCTTTCACCACAACCAAATTTTACTATTTCAATGATTCAAATGTCCGCAGTACCAATGATATGGTTGCAATTGAGCCACAGGAATACATTCAACTCGTGCTTGAAGACGTAACTGTTTGGCTTGATGATCCCAATACTGAAAACAGCACAGCGCTTTTCCAGGCAGGTCCAACCGAAACTTCCCGCAGCAAAATTCTTCAGGAAGGTGTTGCGCTTTCCGAGCCGGTTCCCGTGGAATCCTCCCCAGGCGTTTTCTCATTCACCCTTGCTGAGTTTAACGGCTCCTACGCACTTGGGGAAAGGCCTCCCAAATCCGATGATGACCGCTACGTAATAATAATAGTTCTGGAAGNACCCTCTTCCGCTGAAACAGGGGAGGAAATCACTGTGGAAGCAAGGGACCAGGATGGAGATGTTCTTGGAAATACTGCAATCTANTATTTCGATGACCCATCCGCACCTGTGCTCGCAGGCTACACGAACTCCCAGGGCACCCTCACATTTTCAATNCCAACGGAAGGTGCATTTGTAATNCAGGCCAAGTATAATGAAATCACCTCTCAGCGTGCAATTGCAATAAGCGCTCCACCAGAGCCGGAATCAGAGCCCGAGTTAATCACCGAAATTTCTGTGTCAGAACCAGAGCCAGAACCAGAACCAGAGCCAGAGCCAGAACCTGTAAATGAACCTTATGTTCCCCCGGAGCAGTCTCCGCAGGTACTGGATTATGACCTGATACTTATTGCGGGCGCAGGATTCATTATCGTGCTTGCAATAGTTGCAGCCGCAATCTTGTTTTTCCCAAAGAAGCCCCCTACAGGAAAGCCTGAAGCAGGAAAATACAAGAAATTCAGGGAAAAGCACTAGCCTATATCCCATTTCCTTTTATTCTTTTCTCATAGTAATACTCCTATGTTTGCAAAGGAAAAAATAGACCAGATTCTAGATTCATATAAAGATTTTAAGATAGCGACAATCTGCTCGCATTCTGCTCTCCAAATTTTCAACGGCGCAAAGCAGTATGGAGTAAAAACAATAGGGATCTGCACAGAAAAATCCAGGGAGCTCTACGAGTCCTTTCCTTATGCAAAACCTGACGAATTCATCATGGTCGACGATTATTCTACGCTCCCTGTAGATGAGCTCTTAGAAAAAGAAGCAATTCTCATTCCCCATGGCTCCCTTGTTGAGTATACAGGAGACGGAATCGAAGACCTATCAGTCCCGATTTTCGGAAATCGAAGCTCGCTTATTTATGAGAAAAGCAGGGACAAGATGTTTGCCTGGATGGAAAAATCCGGCCTGAAGGCACCAAGACTGCTCAAGCCCGATGAAATAGACGGCCCCGCAATTGTAAAGTTCCCTGGGGCAAAAGGCGGAAAGGGGTACATGGTAGTAAACAGCCCCGAAGAATACCATTCCAAAGTAAAAGAAGGCGCAAAAACCATGATACAGGAATTCATTGTTGGTGTTCGTGCCTACATGCACTATTTCCATTCNTTTGATGGGGAAGCGGGATACAAAACTTCCTANGGAAGAGTGGAAATGATGGGAATAGACCGCAGGATGGAAACAAATGCGGATGAAATTGCGCGCCAGCTTTCCGTGGGCGCAAACATCCCAATCTCCTTTACAGTAATGGGCAACCAGTCCCTTGTCCTGAGGGAATCCCTACTGCCCCAGTACATGGAAATGGCAAGGGGAGTCTGCAATTCCTCCAAGGATTTATTCGGAGGGATACACGGTCCATTTTGTGTGGAAACAATCGTAACAGATGAGCTGGAGATCTACTCATTTGAAATCTCTGCACGCATAGTTGCAGGCACAAACATCCTGGAAACTCCCTACTCTCTCTATACACATGGAAAGGACTACACAACAGGGATGAGGATTGCTGAAGAGCTGAAGGATGCATTCAAGAAAAAGAAGCTCAAGGACATAATCTACTAGCGTTTTTTCTTCTTTGGGAACTCCTTTGTGCTCTTCCAGAGCAATTCAAAATAATTCTTGAAGCTTGTCGCCATTGATCTATCCGTTATTGCAATTGCGATAATCTTATCTGAAACCAGAGGGATAATCACCCTGTTCCCGTATATCTCCACCCATGCGGGGGAGTTATTTTTGGGGAGCGCCCTCACTTCTGTGTTTTTCCAACTCCGTGCCCTCGCGAATCTCTCTTCCCCAATATCCGCATTGTACATCATCCTGAGCTTCACCCCCATTGCAACCCTCTTGACGTGGAATACTTGAAAATAATCCACAAGGTTTTGAGTAACATTTGCAGGGGACCCTATGATCAGCACTTCATCCCCTTCAACCAAATCAGAAAGGAAAGATTCCTTAAGCATCTTGTATCCTTCTTCCCCCTCCACAGTCATCACCCTTGTTTCGGTCGGGATGTATATGTTCATGTTTTTTATGTAGTCCATTGCCTTGTTTGCTTCCTCCAGCTGCTGCATGTACATTCCTTTCAGCACGGACGACCCGGAAGAGTAATACCTGCTCACTTCCTTCTTGCTTATTTTGGAAACAAGCCCCATGGACGTGAGTTTGTTCAAGGCTTCGTATGTCTTCGAGCGGGCTATCCCCAAGTTCTTTGTTATGTCTCCTGCAGTGGTCTCTGGGTTCGAGGCTACGTATATGTAAACCTCAGCCTCCATTCTCGATAATCCTAGTACTCCCAGTGACTTTGCCACCTGTTTCCTTTCCACAATATATGTTCTGATTAGTAATTTTATTAAAGGGGTGTCCTCCTGCACAGGACAGCAAGTATTTAAATACTCCAAAAACTGAACCTGTTTAGGGTGGTAGTATGGATGCCGAAAAATTGGCTAAGAAAGTTTCCGAGAAACTCGGGACTTACGAAAAGAAAAATTACTCAGAAAGAACCTATGACGACTTGGATCACAGGTTTATGAAGTGGCGCAGGCCACGCTCTCTTATGTGAACCAAAATAAGCAGTGCCAAACGGAGAGGCAGGCCCTTTGGGCCTCCCTCCTATATTCCTCTTATTCTCCCTGTTCTCTCATTTTTCTCTGCACTGAGATATTTTTAAACTAATTTGAACATATTTTTCCCCATGGCCCTCATACGCTCGCCCATAGTATGTGTGCTTGGGCATGTTGACCACGGCAAGACTACTCTTCTCGACCGCGTCAGGGGCAGCGCCGTCGCTTCCAAGGAAGCGGGCAAGATTACCCAGATGATTGGAGCAAGCTACCTTCCCACATCTGCAATAGAAAAAATTTCAGCCCCGGTAAAGCACATCATGAAAACCGAGCTGATAATTCCCGGCCTCCTGTTCATAGATACTCCGGGCCACGAAGCCTTCACAAACCTGCGCGAGCGCGGGGGCGCCTTAGCTGATATCGCAGTTCTGGTAGTGGACATCACCCAGGGCTTCCAGCCCCAGACCCTGGAAAGCATCAAAATTCTCAAGCAGTGCAAAACCCCCTTTATAGTTGCCGCAAACAAGCTGGACATAATCCATGGCTGGAAAAAGCAGCCCACTAACTCCTTCCTGGAATCCTTCAAGGCACAGCCTGAGCACGTGCAGCTTCTCATGGACGAAAAGGTATACAAGATGATGGGCCAGCTCTCCGAGCACGGGTTTGATTGCGAGCGTTTCGACCGCATGCAGGACTTCACCCAGCAAATCGCAATAGTCCCGATAAGCGCAAAAAGCGGGGAAGGCCTCTCCGAACTCCTCCTCCTCATCTCAGGAATGAGCCAGAAATACCTGGAAAAACGTTTACATATCTCCGGGGAAATTGCCAAGGGCTCCATAATAGAGGTAAAGGAGGAAAAAGGCATGGGCACAACCCTTGATGTAATCTTATATGACGGAACCCTCGAGCGCGGGGAGGAAATCGCATACATAACCCAGAATGGGGTAATGAAAACCAAGGTGCGCGCCCTTCTAGAACTCAATCTCGCCCCCAAAAATCCCCAGGAAAAATACCTCAATTTAGATAAGGTGGTTGCAGCAGCCGGGGTAAAAATCGTCGCCCCCGGCTTAGAAGGAACAATCCCCGGCTCCCCATTTACTGAAGTTTCCAACTTCGAGCAGCAGCGCGAAGAGATGGAAAAGCACCTCAAGAATGTACTTATAGATTCAGATGAAGATGGCGTGATAATCAAGGCAGATTCTTTGGGAAGCGTGGAAGCAATACTCCACCTCTTCGAGAAAAACAATATCCCAGTAAAGCATGCAGGAATCGGCCCCATTACAAAAAAAGACATTCTTTCCGCCCATGCTGTTTCCGAGCGTGACAGGTACAAAGGAGTAATCATCGGCTTCGGCGTAAAGGTATTTGATGAAGCACGCCAGGAATCCCACAAGTCAAACGTTCCTCTTTTCTGGAGCAACGTAATTTACAAGCTGGTTGAGGATTATCAGGAATGGGAAAAAGAAGAAAAGGAGCGCGAGAAAAAAGAGTTGGAAACCGAGCTCCCCTGGCCCGCAAAGCTCAAGGTACTCCCGGGTTTCTTCTTCCACTTGAGCAAGCCCGCAGTATTCGGCGTGGAAATCCTTGCCGGCCGCCTCCGCAAAGGTTCTTCCATAATGAATGAAAACGGGGATGTTCTCGGGGAAGTAAAAAACATTCAGTCCGAAGGAAAGGCAATACCTGAAGCAGGGGAAATGGCCAAGGTCGCAATTTCCTCACCTGAGATCACCCTGAACAAGGATGTGCACGAAAACGATACTCTTTATGTTTCAATACACAAAAAGCAAATCTTTACCTGGGAGGAAAAACAGGATTCCCTCTCAGAAAAAGAACAAAAATTACTGGAAAAAATAAAGGAAATAGTATTATTCTGAATACTATTTCTTCTCCAACTCCACCTTTCTCTCCTGATCAACCTTTTCCTTCCAGACCCAGTGTTCCCACCTTTCATCAAGCATCTTCTGGACCTCCGTAATGTCCTCTTCTTTCAGGTGCTTAAATCTTTTTTGTCCCTTTAGATATGTTTCCACAGGCTTCTTTTCCGGCTTCATATTCAGCTTCATGAATCCGCTTTCTATTTCCATCAGGGGCCATACGTGCGTATCCACCGCATCCTTCAGGTACTGGATGCTCAGAGAGGGGTCTGTTCCCCATCCAGGCACACAGGTAGTAAGCACATTCAGGAATGTGGGTCCGCGAATCGCCTTCGCTTTCTGCACCTTCTGCTGCAAATCCGCATAGTGCGCACTCGTGGAAGTAGCCACATAGGGGATGTTATGCGCAGCCACAATTTCCGTAAGCGGCTTCTTGAACTGCATCTTTCCCTGTATCTTGCTTCCCACTTGTGAAGTAGTGGTTTTCGCTTTCCATGGTGTCGCTCCGCTTCTCTGCACACCTGTATTCATGTATGCTTCGTTATCATAGCAGATGTACATCACATCATGGCCCCTTTCCATCATCCCGCTCATGTGCCCGAAACCAATATCATAACTTGCCCCGTCTCCTGCAATTACCACTACCTTTGTATGGTCATTTCCCATTGCACGCAGCGCTTCGGATACTCCCGCAGCCACAGGTGCCGTATTCTCGAATACACAGTGGATGTACGGAACCTCCCAGGCGCTTTTCGGATACGCGCTTGAAAATATCTCGCTGCATCCTGTTGCATTTACAATAATTACGTCTTTTCCAAGCGCCTTCATTATGTGCCTGAATGCTATCGTTACCCCGCACCCTGCGCAAGCAGTGTGCCCGCTCTTGAAAAGTTCCTTGTTTTCCAGCTCCGGCTTCATTTCAGTCACCCCATACTTTCTTCACAGGGCCATTCTCTATCTCCCCGAACATCTTTTCGATGTGCGCAACCGTAACGTCTTTTCCCCCAAGCCCTCCAATATACGAAGAGATGGGTGCATCCACACCCTTTTCTTTCATCATTGAGGAAAGCTCGGAGTACATGGGTGTATCCGCCCCCATGCTCACCGCTTTTTCAAACACAAGCACCCCCTTTTTTCCCCTGAATGCTTCCACAACATCCCAAGGAAATGGGCGATAACATCGAATCCTTACAAGCCCGACCTTCTTTCCTTCCTTGCGCATTTTCTCAACCGCAAGCTCTGCATTTTCCATAATGCTTCCCAAACCTACAAACAGGTATTCCGCATCTTCCGCTTGGTACTCTTCCCAGAGCCCGTTACCGTATTTTCTCCCGGAAATCTCGCCCCAGGCTTCCATTTCCTTCTTCACGTTCTCTGTAGCCTTAATTACATCCTCGTGCAAATCAATCCTGAATCCCTGGTAGTGTGTAGGCAGTGCATACATCCCCATGGTAACCGGCTTTTCAGTGTCCAGCTTCCACTCCGCCTTTCGCTTAGGCAAATATTTCTGAATCATTTCCTTCTCCGGCACATCTATCTGCTCCACTAGGTGGGTAAGGTAAAACCCATCAAAGCAAACCATCACCGGAATGTTCGTATCTTCTGAAATCTTGAACGCCTGAGGAACCGCATCCGCCGCCTCCTGGTTGTTCTTGCAGTAAATCTGAATCCATCCTGAATCCCTCTCGCTTATTGAATCCTGGTGGTCATTCCAGATGCTCAAAGGTGCACTAAGCGACCTGTTCGCATTCACAATAACCATGGGAAGCCTCATTCCTGCAGCTGCAAAAAGTACCTCATGCATCAATGCAAGCCCCTGCGAATCCGTAGTAGTAAATGCCCGTGCCCCCGCAGCGCTCGCGCCTACCAGCATAGAAATCGCGGAGAACTCACTCTCCACTGCAGTATAGCTTTTCAATTCCCCATCCGTATACATCTTGTCCAGCTTTTCCGCAATATGCGTGGAAGGCGTAATCGGAAAACACGCAACCACATCGGGCCCGCAGTCCCGCACAACTTCCGCAACCGCAATGCTCCCTTCAATAGTTTTTTTCATAATCTCACTTCTCCTCCAGTACCATCTTGATGCACTTAACAGGGCACACGTTTGCGCAAATCCCGCATCCCTTGCAATAATCATAGTTCGGTTCTGCTCCTTCAGGAGTCTGGAATATGCACCCATCTGGGCAGTTTAGTGTGCACTGCCCGCATTTGATGCATTTGCTCTTGTCCACAACCGGCCTTTCGCTCCTCCAGTTTCCCGTTTTGTTCTCCATGCTTGTTCCAGCTTTTCCATTTGCAGGCTTCATCTATTTCACCGCCTCGTAGCACGCCTTCACGGCTTCCGCATTCTTTGCCCCAAGCTTCTTCCCGAAGTGCTCTTCCACTTCATGAATAAGGCTCTCAAGCTTAACTGCTCCATTGACTTTCACAAATGCCCCAAGCATTGCAGTGTTTACAATCGGCCTTCCGAGCTTTTCCATTGCAATTGCTGTCGCATCCACAGTGTGTATATTGCAGTTCCCCTCCAGGCACACATCTCCCGGGGGAAGTTTAGAATTAAGCACGATCATTCCCCCTTCCTTCAATCCCGCAGCCACATCCACGGAATCCATAAGGCTCGAATCCAGCACAATTACTGCATCCGGCTCATACAACTCCTGGTGGATTTTAATCCTCTCATCCGCAATCCTGCAGTAGCTCTGCACAGGCGCTCCCCGTCTTTCCACTCCAAACTTAGGGAAGCACTGTGACCATTTTCCTTCCAATCCAGCAGCCTTTGCAAGCAGTTCCCCTCCAGTTACCGCTCCCTGGCCGCCTCTTCCATGCAACCTAATTTCTAGCATAATGTCACCTTGTTGCAGGGATTTGTGCCCTAAGGATTAAAACACTTGTCCGAATAAATCCGGCAAAAATCGAAGTATTCCAGAATAAGGAACTATATCTTCTTGGGCGTTAACACCTTTACTTTCCCGGTTGGTTTCCTACTCTGGTTCGGCCCCGGAGGCCCAGTTATCCTCTTTCTGTCATCAGCAGTAAAGGTCATGCTCTGCAGTTTTGACCTGATCTTTCGGTACTGCGAAACGAATGCAGCACCATGTTCTCCCAGGGAATTCATTATTCTCTCAACAGTTTTCCTGTCGGCAGACCTCTCCGCTATGTCAGCTAGTATGTCCGCAGCAAACTTTCCCTCCTTCTCATTCGGGCTTCCAAGTTTCTCAGTCCAACCTGAAATAACGTCCAGTGCCTGTGTTGGTCCCGCATGTATCCCTACAGGTGGATCACTAATAGCCCTAGTTTCATCCTCCCTTTCTTCATCCACCATAATTTTGGGCCTCCCATCCCTGTTTGACCCGAACCTGTATTTTATGAGGTTCTTTATTTCATTATTTTCTTTGGGGTCATCATGCCTTTCAAACAATACAGCTTCCATCCTGTCCATCGTTTCCGGGTTCACATCTTTTTCTGTGAATCCAGCCATCATCTCTGCTGCACATTTCTTCAGCGGCACTCTGCAGCCGGGCTCATCAAGCATTTTTACAAAAAATTCTGCATTTTTTTCATTTTTTGCAAAAAGCCCCTGCTTAATCAAAAGAATCACAGTATCAGTATTCATCATATTTTTGAGCACATTCACAAGCGCACTTGATGCCTCTTCCACAACCTTGCCCCTTCCATCTCTTTGAATAAGAAGAATGAGGCGCTCGCACACATCAGTTTTTGGATAATTATTTTCTGCCCCCAAACTTCTAATCCTCATAAGGACAGTTCCTTCATTCTGGCTGTTCAGGCCCTCTAGTACCATTTTTGGGATTTCTTCCGTTTTCCCAAATCCGTTGGTGCGTTTTCCATTGCTGCCACTAATTTTGGAATACGTGCCGGATGTATTATTCTTCTTTTTGGACCACCAACTCATAGCATAATTAAGACAGCAAGAATATTTAAATGTTTCTATTGGTGGGTGTATGTGTATTCCTACTGCTTCCTTGCGATTTTTCCGTGTTTCGCATAGGGCTTTGACGTAGGCGTCTCAGTGCGCGCAAAAACAACCTGGCTTATCCGCATTCCCTTGTGCAGCACAATTGTAAACGGAGCACTGTTAAAGATCTCAAAAACCTGGTGGTTTGAGCTTCCTGGCTGCACCACCGCAGAAGTAATATGCACCGCAAGCCCCATTCTCGCATACCTGCTTCTTCCCTCAAGCCTCCCTACAATATCCGGCGCAAGCGTAATCTTCTCTTCACTAATTGCAAGGCACATCTCTCCCGGAGCCAGAACAACCGTATCCGCTTTCAGCCTTTTTGTAGCACTCTTAAAATCAACCTTGCTTAAATCCACCCTCGCTCCAAGATATTTTTTCTTAAAAAACCAGAACGTATCCCCCAAAGTAAGGTCCACGCTCCCTGGCCCAACCTGGCCAGGCTTAAGCGGCTTAATCTTTATTTCTCCCTCCTTTATCGCCTTCTTTATGTCAACATCCGAAAAGAACATGTTCAAAACTAGCACAAGAAACTTTATTTAGCTTCTGCGCTGCGGCGGCTTGCTGATTTTCTTCATGGGGGGAATGCTTACTGAAGGGCGTTTATCTGAAATAGAAAGAATATGGAGTGATCTTCTGCGGCTCTTTTCGCTCAGGGTTTCAACTGCCTTTGCAGCCGCCGCCTCTAATCGGTCTTCGGTTCCTTCCCGGCTCATTATCCTTTGCAGCGCTGTCAGGCCTATTTTTCCTCCATTTTTCTCCAGCCAATGTATGAGCTCCATCCGGATTCTCGGATCTTCCTCATTGTTTTCCGCCCCTATGCAAAAGATGGATTCTACAAGCGGCTCGTTCAGGAAAGCCAGTTTCCCCAGTGCATGGTAGGCAGCTGCCCTCACTCCTGTTTCATCGTTCTCCAGGAACCTCTCCGCTACATCCAACGCGGAACTCTGCCCGGTTAGCCTCAGCGCCCTTACCGCTGCTTCCTGCACATGCGGCTTCACCTGCCCCTGCTCTGCAATAAACTCCAGAAGCCCAACCGCACGTTCAGTTGCCATTAACCCTAGTCCTTCAACCACCCCTTCGAGCACAGCATAGTCGCATTCGTTGAGCGCTTCAATCACTGCAATTGCCAGGTTCAGGTTAGCAGCCTCCCTGCTCTCAAGGTTAAGCTGGGCCATGAGCCGGGGAATTGCATGATATACCCCCGTCTCGCTGGCAATGTCCTTTACGACTTCAATCTGCGCCCTTGCATGCTCTTGCCTGCAATCCAGGAAAGAAAGCGCGTAATTCACCCCTATGAAAGGATAGCATTCAATTATCCTGATTTGTGCTGCTTCTTTTCCTTGGGTTACCAGGAGATTAAGGGCTTCCAGTGCCGAAGCCTCTTCCAATACGTCCTTTAAATCAGCTACAATCCCAACCGCTTTTGGGTCTATATTCTGAATGCAATCTTCAAAATGCGCCGTTGCCTTGTTGGTTATTTCAGAGCGTGTCTCTTTTCCCATTATCTCCAGCAAAACCAGTGCTGCGTTTTCCGGCTGGATCCTGTTCTCGATTTCCGATATCGTTCTTTGTGCTTCGTTGCTCTCCACCCTGTTCAGTAGGAGGACTGCTCTCTGGAGCATGAGATATGCCTCCCTTTCATTCTGGGTTCCTTTCATTTTGTCATAAGTCTCTACCAGGTGCCAGAATGCAGGGGTTTTTGCCGGGGCATCTTCCCTCTGGAATACTGCACTTTCATCTTCTGAGCGCTCCGTTTCCCTGTGCCTCCCTGGAGCTACCATTAGAAGGTCTTTTTCCGCCAGCTTCCTTTCTTTTCCAAATAACGAAGGCACCATCCTTTCCGCCGTTTCCAGGGCAAATTCTGCAAGTTCGTCGTTGCTGTTCCGCCT
>JGI10211J14876_10001102_pt1 | contig 11841 bp, 10 predicted proteins | sample Etolagsediment_FD_14876 | JGI IMG/M metagenome (IMG submission 14876)
TGTTTCTGAGATATTTTCGGGCCTTAGCGTCTATAACAAATCTTTGCATGCCAGGTCTGGGCCAGGGGCATGGTTAAAAAAAGACTTCTCCATGCTCATTCACTAGGTAATTTCAAAGAGCTAAAATGTTACCAATTTTATAACCTTACATTTCCTTATGTGCCTGATCGAAAGGCTGTCATTGCCTCCTGAATAAGTTCTTTTTCCTGGCCAAAATATCTGGGTGAAAAATGAAAAAGTGTTAGCTCTTTGACCCTTGCCCTTCGAGCTACAAGACCAGCCTCTTTTGCTGTCAAATGGTACTTTCTTTGTGCCATATCTTTGTCCTTATCTAAAAAGGCTGCCTCAATAAAGAGGGTGTTTGAATCCTGTGCTAAATCGACAGCTTTTGTTATATTTTCAGGGCTTCCGATCATATCGGCAATGTAGGTAATCTTTTGGCCTGGTGAGATCATGGCAATTTTTTCCTTTAAATCACAGAGAGTAAAATTTTTCTGTCTTATTATCTTATCTCTATCCTGCCAAACTACCGTAAAGTTCAGATCTGAATTGGCTCCTTCATAGATTGCTTTCTTGAACTCCCTCAGCCAGGGACCAACCTGTAGCCCAAGTTCCTTTAGTCCCTCTTTAATTATATTGATAGAAAAATTCTCTTTGAGTGTTAGCCCAATACAGTCTATTTTGTGATCCAAGATAACAGCATTAACTGAAAAATGTTCCTCGGAAATCAAATTTCCTGTAAATGGTATCTCCTGAGGAGCCCCATCAGGCTTAAATCGCTTTTTGCTGCTATATCTCTGCCTAAGTATCTTTTCCCTCTTTATCTCTGTCACATGTATACAAAGAGTGTTTTCATAGTTTTCTATAAGATTCCAAGTATATGAACTGAGCTTAGCTTCCACTTTTTGAGTAAAATCGGAGGGGCCAAATAGATAAATTTCTTTATCTCTTCCAAGAAGAAGGCGAAGAAGGGCATCAAATCCTATAAAATGATCCATGTGGGTATGTGTAACAAAGATATGGCTAATCTTTAAAAGATCCCTGGCAGACAGTTTTGATAGATCTCCCAAGTCAAATAGGAGGGCCCTTTTTTCAAAAAGGAATGGGATAAAAAGCCCGGGATCTGAAAAAGAATTATTTATCAATCTTGGATGAAAAGATGGTTTCATAACTATTTTTCCTTGAAGAAACGTTGCACATCTGCTAATTTCTTTCAATAAAAAAAACAAAACTCTAAAGGTTTTTATATTATGGCAAAAAAGAGGGTAACCAGAAAAGAACTCCTTAAAAAGGATGATGAATTTATTAGCCTTTCCAATAGATTCTTCCAGTATGTCTCTACTCACACAAAACAGCTTCAATACTTGATTGTAAGCTTAATGATTATTATTGCCATCGTTATTGGCATTAGTCTTTATTTTAAACATTTAAACAAAAAGGCTCTGGCTGCCTATAATCTTGCCTACAACAATTTGGTGTCAGATTCTTCCCCTGACATAAAAGAAGACACTATTAACAAATCGATCGAGGAACTTGATAGACTCATAAAAAAATATGGCTGGACAAAGATGGCTACATTGGCCATCCCCCAATTAGCCTATCTAAAATTCGGTCAGGGAAAATATGATGAGGCTATATCCCTCTATCAAACCTATCTAAAAAAAGATACATCTGCCTCTATTTACCATTTAATGGCCCATTTTGGTCTTGCTGCTGCATACGAGGCCAAAAGCGAGCATCAATCAGCCATAAAACATCTTAAAAAGATAATTGATGACGAAAATAATTTTCTTAAAGAAGAGGCTATGTTTTCTCTTGGTAGGCTCTATGCCCTGAGCGGTCAGCAAGAAATGTCAAAGGAAACCTTTAAAGACTTTGTAAATCAGTTCAAGGAATCACCGTTACTTCCATTGGCAAAGGCGAATTTAACAAGATAATTTAAAAGAAGGAGGAACGAATGAAAAAAATACATCTGGCTCTATCTTTGTTATTAGTTGCACTTCTTCTACCAGCATCATCATCGGCTTTTGAAATTGGGGCACGAGGCTACTACTGGTTTCCCTCGCTGGATGGGAATGTAAAAGTGGATGAAGCAGCCACCATAGGTGATACCATTAACTTTGAAAAGGATCTTGGAATTGAGGATGAGAATTATCCATCCGTTGAGGTTTTCCTTGGAGGTGGCAAGCATCATCTATCTTTTACATATACAGACATAGACTATTCAGGAAAAAAAACGCTTACCAGGCCAATTACTTTTAATGGAAAGGATTATGATATTGATGCCCTGGTAACTTCCTCAATAGAGTACAAGATGATGGACCTTCATTATCAATATGATTTTTTGAATCTGGAAAATGTAGGTGCCGGATTTTCTTTAGGTGTTGTTTTACAGGTCAAATATTTAGATGGGGAGGTAGGCCTGAAGACCTCAGTATTTGATGAAAAAGAAGACTTCACCCTTCCTATTCCAATGATCGGCCTTAATCTGCATTTCGGATTACTGGCTGATGTCCTCGAGGCCAGATTAAGGGGAACTGCTATTGGATATGCAGGAAATTCAATATATGAGCTCACGGCTGATATATCATGGACCCCCCTCCCCTTCTTAGATATTCACGGCGGTTATAAAACCTTTGTCATAGATATAGATGAGGATGATGTAGTCTTTGACTATGATATGTCTGGTCCTTTTGTCGCTCTTACTGTGAGTTTTTAGTGCTAATTTTGGGGCTTTAAAGGCCCCCTTTTCAGCTCAAATAATTCCTTGGCTTATCTCCATAATACCTCAATCCCCTATCTGTAATCTCCTTATATATCAGGGGAATCCATTTCTCCTTAACGAAAAGTGGCTACGAGCAGTGTGTCATCTCGGCTTTTTCCTTGACATCCAATCATTCTTTACACATACTTTTTGTAGGTAAAATGGTGCTCTCAGCATAGTGGAATCATGAAAAACATTCTTACTTTTATCATGGCCGGTGGTAGAGGCGAAAGGCTCATGCCTCTTACACTGGACAGGGCTAAGCCAGCAGTCCCCTTTGGCGGCATCTACAGGCTTATAGATCTGACCCTTAGCAATTGCATAAACTCCGGGCTCTACAAAATTATTATTCTACCTCAATATAAATCCCAGTCACTAACTGATCACCTGGAAGCTGGTTGGAATATATTTAATCAGAAGCTTGGACACTTCTTGAAAATCGTGTCGCCCCAACAGAGGATCAGTGGAGACTGGTACCAGGGAACTGCTGACTCCATTCGCCAAAACCTCTATCTCATTGAGCTAACAAGACCTCACCATGTCTTGATCCTATCAGGTGATCATATTTATAAGATGGACTATAATCGTTTTCTCCGCTATCACTTAGAGAAAAAAGCGGACTTGAGCATTGCTTTCAGTGAAGTGGGAAAGGAAATAGCACATCAGGTGGGTGTTGCCGAGGTGGATGAGGACTACCGCATCCGCGGATTCCAGGAAAAACCCAAGGAAAATCCCAAAACTATTCCTGGTAATCCCAACCGAGTGCTTGCATCCATGGGAATTTACCTATTTAAAACAGACACTCTCTTGAATGCCATCAAATCGAGCAATAAGGATGATTTTGGTAAAGATATAATTCCCTACTTAATTCCTAACTCTAAGGTGTACGCATATCCCTTTCAGAAGCAGAATATAATCGAAGATTATGCTTATCAAACACTGGAAAACGGTGAGCGAAGACTTAGATTAGAATCCAAAACCCGTGATTCTTCCTACTGGAGGGATGTTGGCACCTTGGATGAATATTGGAATGCCAACATGGATCTAACTGGATTGGATCCTTCTTTTAATCTCTATGGCCAAAACTGGCCTATCCACACCTATCAGATACCAGCTCCGCCTGCAAAATTCGTCTTTAGCAACGAAAGGCCTGAAGGCTTTCGAGTAGGTAAGGCTCTGGACTCTATTGTCGCCTCAGGTTCTATAATAAGTGGAATTGTCAGGAATTCAGTGATTTCTTATTATGTGTTTATCCAGAGTTGGGCAACCGTTGAGGAATCAGTAATCATGGACAATGTGGTAGTGGAACGCCACTGTAAGATCAAGAAGGCTATCATTGATAAACATAATGTAATTCCATCCAATACTGAAATCGGGTATAATCCGAAAAAAGACAGAAAACATTTTACAGTAACGCCCAGGGGAATTGTAGTGGTGCCAAAGGGTTATTTTAAATGATCACTTGAAAGGGTTGCTGCCCAAGTATACACATCTCGTAAGGCAAGATTGTTAGCTTTTGCTACTCTCCTGCATTCCTCATATTCAGGCAAAAGCGCTGTTTCTCCACCCTGATTGATAACCTTTTTGACCCTCATTTTTCCCCATGGAGATTCAACCATCAACTCTCCCCGTGTTAAAACAGACCTCTGGCTATAGTGAAATCGAATCCCTAAAGTAGTTGATTCCCTGAAGATAATATTGCTAAGTCTATCCTTATCTTCAGGCTGGCCTATCACCTGGAGCTGGATACCAGGTCTATTCTTTTTCATCTGGATATGGGAGAAGGCAACATCCTTTGCACCGGCATCAAAAAGTCTATCCATCAAATAACCCAACAATTCGGGACTCATATCATCTAAATTTGACTCTAATACTACCACCGTCTCTGATCTCTGTTTATCTATATCGTTTCCAATCAGAATACGTAAAAAGTTAGGCCTATCAGCCAATGTTCTACTCCCTGCCCCGTAACCTACTCTGTCTACAATCATTGAGGGCATAGGACCGAAAGAAGAACAAAGTGAGGTAATTAAAGCAGCCCCTGTAGGGGTAACCATTTCAACTTCCTGACCGCTATCGTAGATAGGAACGCCCTTCAAAAGCGCAATTGTTGCAGGCGAAGGCAGCGGGATCTTTCCATGGGCGCTTGTAATAATTCCCTTTCCAACAGGCATTCTTGAGACAAAGAGTTTCTCAATACCCAAAAGATAAATCCCTACAACTGATGCCACAATATCAATAATAGAGTCAACTGCACCAAGCTCGTGGAAATGTAGCTGATCTGGCGATACATGGTGTATCTCGCCTTCAGTCTTTGCTAATTTTTCAAAAACCGAAATGCATTTTTCGACAACTGCTAAAGGAATATCACCGCTTTTAATTATTTCTTTTATATCTTTTAAATATCGAGCTTTTTGATCCTTTTCTTTAAGAGAAACATAGAACCGTGTCCCAAATATATTATTTCTTCCCTCCTTTTTTGCCGATATCTTGTAACCATTTAAATTAAGTCCAGATATGATCCTTTCGAGTTCCTTAAAGGGCAATCCAGCATCAAGTAAAGATCCAACGAGCATATCCCCGCTTACACCAGAAAAGCAATCGAGGTAAGCTATTTTCATATCAACCTGATTTCTTCATAGACCCTTGGCCTTTTCTCTGGCTTCCTGCTTCTTTTTACAGTCAATACATCTCGTAGTAACAGGTCTTGCATTCAATCTCTCTTTTCCTATCTCTTTCCCGCATATCTCACACATCCCAAAGGCACCATTATCTATTCTTTCGAGGGCCTCTTTAATCTTTTCAATCAACTTTCTTTCTCTATCCCTAATCCTTAAAAGAAAGTTTCTGTCTGTCTCCAATGAAGCCCTGTCAGTAGGGTCAGGAAAATTATCCTTAAAATTAGTCATTCCATTGACTGTCTTATAGGCTTCTTCAATTAGCTCATCAAGCTGGCTTTGGAGCAACACCTTAAAATATTCAACCTGTTTTTGATCCATCGGCTAAACCCTCAATCGCTAAAATCACAATTTAAAATTTTTTAGTACTATATCCCCTTTATTTTACCCCAAAAATTTTTATCCTTCGCTTTATTCTTTTTCTCATCGAGCGCACTAAACTCCATCAATAATTCTCGCTGTCTCTTGCTCAGCTTAGCAGGGATATTAACTATCACCTGAACAAAAAGATCACCATCTCCCCTTCTTCTTCTTAGGCTTGTCATGCCCCAGCCTTTAAGTCTGATGATCTCTCCTGGTTGAGTTCCTTCTGGAATAGTAATACTTGTCTTTTTATTATTATTCAGGACAGGGATAGATATCTCAGCCCCTAAGGCTGCCTGGAGAAAAGATATCGTAACCTGACATTTAAGATCATCCCCATCCCTTACAAAAAATTCATGATCCTTAACATAGACTACTACAAAGAGATCTCCTGGTGGCCCTCCATTTTCTCCAGCCTCTCCTTCTCCCTTAATCCTTAATTGTATACCAATATCGACACCTGGCGGTATCTTTACCAGGACCTTCTTTTCAACCTTTATTTTTCCTTTACCTTTACATTTGCGGCATGGGTCAACTATGATCTGGCCTTTACCATTGCATGTTGAACAGGTTGTTCTTATTTGAAAGAAACCATGAGAACGGGAAATCTCACCTTCACCATGGCAGTCAGGGCAAGTCTCGAGCTCACTTCCTGGCGTGACCCCAGTACCTCTACATATATCACAAGACTCCCATTTATCGAAAACGATTTCCTCTTCCTTTCCTTTATAGGCCTCTTCAAGAGTCAATTCTAAATTGTATCTCAGGTCATTACCTCTTGTTACTCTCGTTTTCCTCGAGCGCCTCCCCCCAAAACCAAAGAAATCCTCAAATATATCTCCAAAAGTGGAAAAAATATCTTCAAAACCGCCAAAGCCTGTAAAGCCTGTTCCCCTCAAACCATCATGACCATAAAGATCATAGATTTTCCTCTTTTCCCTATCCCTTAATACCTCATAGGCCTCTGCGGCTTCTTTAAACCTATCTTCCGCATTTTTATCCCCAGGGTTTCTATCAGGGTGATATTTAAGGGCAAGTTGTCGGTAGGACTTCTTTATCGTATCCTCATCTACATCCCTGGAAACACCAAGGATTTCATAATAATCTCTGGTTACCGGCATGGTTATTCCGTATTATCTGAAGGGTCCTCACTCTGAGAAACCCCTCCATCGTTTCCCTTATCAGAAATTTCAGATTCTTCGCCTAAATTATCTCCAATTAAATCTTTTTCTACTAAATTGTCTTCTATAAGATTACTGCTTTCCCTCATCCTAATCTTTCCAGCAGCTATCTCTCTCAAGGCTGTTACTATTTCTTTGTTTGTGGTGGTAAGAAGAGGTTCTTTTCCCTTCCTAAATTGGATAACCCTCTTCGCTGCTAAATGTACTAACATATATTTATTATATCCAGTCTTTAAACAATCCTCTATTGTAATTCTAGCCATTCTCGAAACTCCTTAAAAAAATTAACTTTTTTTTGTAACTTGCATTTTTTTAAAAGTAAAGATATTTTTTATATTTACTTTTTATATTTACAATGAAAAGGTATATTTTTATTAAAGATAATCATTGAATATTATTTCTCAAATAATAATATCTTAATTCTTTAATAAACTATATTATTATAAATATACTAACGAGAAAAAATTATGCTTGCCACTGTTTTTAGCAGCTCTGTTATAGGAATTGACGCCTATATTGTGGAAGTCGAGGTGGATATCTCGAGAGGCCTGCCAACTTTTTCCACCGTAGGTTTAGCAGAAGGGGCAGTTAGGGAAAGTAAAGATCGGGTCAAGGCCGCTCTTAAAAATTCTGGCTATCATTTCCCTGCTGATAGGATTACTGTTAACCTTGCACCCGCTGATATAAAAAAAGAAGGGAGTGGCTTCGATCTTCCTATAGCTATAGGAATACTGACAGCAACCGGACTTATTCCCCATTCAGCTTTGACAAATCACCTTATTATTGGTGAGTTATCCTTAGATGGTAGCATAAGGCCTATTAAAGGTGCTCTCTCTATGGCTATAATGGCCAAGGAAGTCGGTCTAAAAGGAATCTATCTTCCTTCAGAGAATGCCATGGAAGCAGGCGTAGTTGGGGAAATAAATGTGTATCCTGTTAATACACTTTCTGAGTTAGTCCAATCACTGAATGGCATAGAATGTTTAGTGCCAATCCAAATAGATACTGATTCCATGGGTACTCAACAAAACTATGATATCGACTTCAGTGATGTACGTGGGCAGGAAAATGTTAAAAGGGCCTTGGAAATTGCTGCTGCAGGTGGCCATAACCTCTTGATGATCGGTCCACCAGGTGCAGGAAAGACTATGCTTGCACAAAGACTTTCCACAATATTGCCAAACCTTACCTTTGTTGAATCCCTGGAAACATCAAAGGTTTACTCTGTTATGGGCCTCATGCCGAAAGGGAAGGGTTTGATAACAACTAGACCTTTCAGGGCTCCGCACCACACCATTTCTGATGCTGGCTTGATAGGTGGTGGTCAGATACCAAAGCCTGGAGAGGTTAGCCTATCTCATAACGGGGTTCTTTTTTTAGATGAAATGCCGGAGTTTAAAAAAAATGTTCTCGAGGTTCTTAGGCAACCAATGGAAAATGGCCTCGTTACCATATCCAGGGCAAGTTCTACAGTAACATATCCGGCTAACTTCATTCTGGTCGGTGCTATGAATCCATGCCCGTGTGGCTTCTTTGGCGACCCGAAGCGGGAATGCACATGCTCTTATAGAGAGATACAAAGATACAGGGCACGAATATCCGGACCTCTTATGGATCGCATCGATATACATATAGATGTGCCATCAGTGCCTTTCAAAGATCTCACAGGGACCAGCCAGGGTCAATCTTCTTTTGATATCAGCAGGAGAGCAATAAAGGCAAGAAAAATCCAAGAAAATAGGTTTCATAAGTCAAAGATTCATACCAATGCCATGATGAACAGCAGACAGATAAGAAAATTCTGTCAAATTGACGAGAAATCCAATTCATTATTGGAAATGGCTATGGAGAAATTTGGATTAAGTGCGCGGGCCCTTTCACGCATTCTTAAAATTTCCAGAACTATCGCAGATCTTGCAGGATCTCAAAACATTGAACAGATTCATATAGCCGAGGCAATACAATATAGATCTCTCGATAGAAAGTTAATTTTATGAAAAAATTTATTAAAATAAGCCTCTTTTTTCTTCTATTTATCTTTCTTTTAGTCGCATCAACAGNAATTGCCTTATGGTATCTATGGTCGAGTAATCTTCCGTATATAGGGTCTCTTAAAAATTATAATCCTCCAATCATAACAAAAATATTTGCAGACGATGGTCAAATCATAGGTAAATTCTCAGATGAAAAGAGGGTCTTAGTTCCTTTAGACAAAATTCCCACGCATACCATTAATGCCTTTATTGCTGTAGAAGACGCACGATTTTTTCAGCACAAGGGTATCGATTTTTTAGGTATTGTGAGGGCGCTTTTTAAAAATATTAAGGCACGCAGGATCGAGCAAGGAGGAAGCACTATCACACAGCAAATCACCAAATCACTTCTTCTCAAAAACCCCGCGAGAACTTACAAAAGAAAGGTGAGGGAAGCACTGCTCTCCCTTCAAATTGAAAAGGAATTCTCTAAGAATAAAATTCTTTACCTCTACCTGAATCAAATATACATGGGTCATGGACTATATGGTATTGAGGCAGCCAGCGAGGTTTACTTTGGTAAAGACATAAGGGAATTGAATACCGCAGAATCATCTCTTTTGGCCGGTCTCGCTCAAGCCCCGAGCAGAGATGATCCTATCAAACATTTTAACAGGGCCAAGCTAAGGCAAAAATACGTTTTAGAGAGAATGAGGGACGAGGGATTTCTAAATGATAAACAATTTAAAGAGGCATTAAAGACAAAATTAACAATTATCTCAGAGAAAGAACAGTATCCTAAAAAGGCCCCTTACTTCTTAGAACATATCCGCCAAAGGATTGAAAGAAAATACGGTCGCCATCTCCTCTATAAAGGGGGATTAAAGGTCTATACCACTGTTAATCTAAAAATGCAGGAAGCGGCAAAAAAAGCAATAAAAAAAGGACTATACGAACTTGATAAGAGAGAGGGATTTAGGAGTCCAACAAGAAGATTCATTTTTTCTGGAGAAGAGACGCTTAATGAGCCAAAGCCCGAAAGATTAAGTAAAAGCCCCTTGGAAATAAGAACAATTACTCAAGGCACTGTTATAAAAGTAGACAGCATAAATAAAAAAACCCTCGTTCAGATCAAAGATAAAAAAGGAATACTCCCATTATCAAATATGAAATGGGCGAGGACGGTTGACCCAGAAAAGGCATATTTTGAGAGCAAATTGCAAGATCCAGCCGATGTTTTAACTCCAGGGGATATCATTACAGTGAAAATCATTAAGAAATCCAAGGATTTTCCTGAACTAATCCTATCACTCGAACAAACACCTGAGGCCCAGGCAGCCTTGCTCTGCTTGGAAGCCAAAACAGGTTATGTGAAGGCAATGGTTGGAGGATTAGATTTCTCTAAAAGTCAGTTTAACCGGGCAACTCAGGCAAGACGGCAACCTGGTTCTGCATTCAAACCAATCATATATGCTGCAGCCCTTGACAATGGATTAACTCCTTCTTCAATAATTATCGATGCGCCTTTTATATCTCCCATTGGTGAGGAGGAAAAGCTATGGAAGCCGAAAAATTACAAAGAAAAATTTTATGGGCCTACCCCGTTTAGGACTGGTCTGATAAAATCACGGAATATAATGACGATAAAGATCCTAAAAAAAATCGGTGTTAAGCACGCAATCGATTATGCAAGGCAAATGGGAATCGATTCTCCTCTTAGTGCTGATCTATCATTAGCCCTTGGTTCATCAGGATTATCCCTTGTTAAATTAACGAAGGCATACTCAGTCTTTGCCAATGGAGGTATGCTGGTAAAACCTATTTATGTTACCAAAATAATTGATAGAAATGGAAAGGTTCTCGAAGAAAACCAGCCTTCTTTTTCTGAGTCAATCCCTCAAGAAACTGCATATGTAATTACTGATCTTTTAAAGGCAGTGGTCACAGGGGGAACAGGCTGGAGGGCTAAAGCACTGTCAAGACCAGTAGCAGGCAAAACCGGCACCACCAATGACCTAAGGGATGCATGGTTTATAGGTTTTAACCCCACCTTGGTTACTGGCGTTTGGGTAGGCTATGATGATAGCAGACAAATGGGTAAAGGGGAAACAGGCTCAAGGGCTGCCTGCCCTATCTGGCTTTACTTTATGAGAGAGGTTCTCAAAGGAAAACCCATAATCCCATTCCAATATCCTGAGGGCGTAGTTATTACAAAAATAGATGCCAAAACCGGTCTATTAGCTAGCCCCTCCTCACAAAAGACCTGCTTTCAGGCATTCAAGAAAGGCACAGAACCTACTGCGTATTCCCCGAAACCAGATTCTGGAAAACCTGGGGAATTCTTCCAGCTTGATATGGACTATTCTGCTAAACCCCATTAGAAATTTTGGAATGTGCTTTAAACCACTCCCAAACTATCTATCTCTGTTTTTATCTCCATCTAGAACAAGTGGGCCTCTTCTAACATGTTAAATCAAGGTAATCAGCTCAAGGGACCTAGTCACCTGAGGCTCCAAAAACCGTCTTCTTGTAAAATGAAAAAAAAGATTTACTTGCATCAAAGCAAATTGGTGGTATCATTATCATCCTCTGGTTGCTTCAGATAATTTTAGGTAGCTTGCTGTGCCTCTTTCGCTCGAATAGTGAACTGGATCAAGGTTCGATCTCCGAAGATTGGATGAGCAGCAGATCGTATAGAGAGAAATTTTTTTAACTCCGCAGGTGCTTGATATGCGATTACTCTTGGTAGAAGATGACCTGAAAATAGCCTCTTTCATAATTAAAGGGTTGAAGGAGGCAGGGTTCGCCGTGGATCACGCTGCCGATGGCGAGGAAGGCCTGCACCTGGCCCTCTATGAGCCTTATGCTACGGCAATTATTGA
>JGI10211J14876_10001103_pt1 | contig 11840 bp, 15 predicted proteins | sample Etolagsediment_FD_14876 | JGI IMG/M metagenome (IMG submission 14876)
ATTACAAAAGTAACTATTTAGAAAGCAATTCATTTAATATGATTTCTTGCATGATTGGAATGGCCTCGTTTTGTAATATCGAAAGGCTTTCACCTCCTAAACCCATTATTTCAGCGTTTGATTTTGCGAATACCTTTTCTTGTAAGTCTTCGCCATGAATATCTAACTCGGCTAACTCTAGTATGTATTCTTGGGTTACTTGTACAACTTTGAATGAGTCATAGGTTCGGCCCGTATCGTATAACCTCCAACGGCCAGGAGGTTTACCCAAAAAAACGCTCATATCTGAATAGTCTGGTAGTTCCTCTTCATTCGATCCCATTCCAATTCTCAACTGGTCCAGGTTCAAACTAATCACAAGGTTTTTTAAATCTGGATTGTCAAAGGTCAATAGAAAGACCCTCCCCTCGCTTAGTTTCTTGGATCTATCAACCAAATCAAAAAGACCTTTCATTATGAGTTCCTTACTTCCTTTCCTGAAAACCTAACCGCTACCTCAGTATTATTAGTATCACTTTCCGCAGTAAACCATAATACACTCTTCTCGGTTATTGGAAAGGGTTCAGTCGGTTTTAGCTCTATTGCATTCTCTACGCCAGTGTCTATTCTTTGTTTATAGATTTCCATTTTAGCATTTGCAACTGGGCTGAATACATAACCCCTAACAGTTACTTGATGGCTTCCTCCACCGCCTGACAATTTACGGACGTTTACCCATAGCCAAGTAGCTAAGAATGTATGGTTCTGTTGAACGTGAAATATAGCTTGTTGAGTTACACTTGTCCCTCCTGGCATTTGTGCTAAGTTAGCTCTAGAGGTAGTGTTAATTACATTTATATCACCAGCATTTGTAAGGCCAAAACCGCATAAATACGCACTCATTCTATTAATCCCTAACCAAGTCGAAGCAGTTGTAACGGTTGTAGTCCCGTTCATTTCTACTATCTCGAATTGATAAAGCCTATCAGCGTCTATTCCTTCAATAAATAACTGTTGAACCCCTGAGCCAGTTGTGTTAATGTCGTTAACGCTTGTTGATACAATGTCTAAAGTTTCGGCAGTCGTAGGAGGCTCATACGTTCCACCAAATGAAGCAACAACCTCAGCTGAACCGCTATCTATATCCTCGTTAAATCCCCATTTATTCCATGTTCTATGTCCTTGTCTTTTACCTTGCGCTACTTCTTCGGTGTAGTCAGTTGGTCTAGTTACCGAAGCTGGAAAGTTCTCCGCTACTGTTCCGTTTAATGTAGAAGTAAGCTGAGTATAAGGCTCAAATACTGTAAATATCCTTAAATATGTTTGTAGCGTTCCGCTATCATTTGTGAACCGAACTCTTGCATATCTACCAACTTGGCTTAGTGGAACGGGTACGAATATTCTATCCGTTTGATAATTGAATGAAAGAGTGCTGTCTACATTCGTTCCGTCTGGAGAAAAGTCAATGTAAAGAGTTCCAGCTTGATCGGTTTTCATGCTTACCCCAATACCAGTAGTCATAACCTTTTCAAATGTTCCCGTAAATGTAGCGGCTCCAGCTAAAGGAGTTGTGGTACTGTTTAAAGTACTATCTACGATTTTCTCTTGAACTATTGTCGGAGAGTCAAAAAAAAAGCCTTGATTTGCCAACTCGTCTACATAAGTCTCAGCGCTTGTTTGGCTCAAAGGGTCTGTAATATCCCCGAATGTAAAGTTCTCAGCTTGTTTTGTGGTGTCCTTGTATCGAATGTTGATATTATCGGTATCGGCTGGACTTGCCGAAGTAGTTACTTTTATAGTGGCTAAAGGAAAAAAGTACTGGAATGAATAGTCGCTCCCGTTTACGTTGGTCTTGGTGACCCCGTTTATAATCTCCTGAATGAAACTCATTTCACAAACTCTTTTAATTTGCTAATCTTTCCACTTTCTACTATTTCTGCGTTCCCTTTCCGAACGTGAAACTTAGCTGCAAATTCCTCCATTAAGTAAACCTTTCCCTTCTCGGCTATTCGAGTCATTAACCGCCCGTCGGGTAGATTAGACTTTGCCTCAAATGTTTTTAAGAACTTTACTTTTAAAATCATTTCTTTGCTCTTGGCTTCTTCTTAGGTGCTTCTTTTGGTGCTTCTACCTTTGGTTCTACCTTCTTTGGCTCTTGGCCTTTCAAGTGGGCCATTCCTTTATTGATTAGAATCTCGGCTAATTCGTCCGATACTTCGTAGTCTCTACCTGGAACCATTTTACTCGCTGAGTGCTTTATTGCCGTAATTACTTGCATACCTTTTAAATTTAATCTTTTGACCTTTTGCTCTTTAGGCTCTTGGTCGAATAATTTATTCAAAATTACCAATTCTTTTTGAATATAGGTAGGTAAGATAGAAACGTCTCGAACTGGTCCAGCGTCAGTTATTGCGTGAGGGCTTAAATTGTCGGAGTATTTCACGTCAATAATGTAAGCGTCAATATCGAATAGACTTTTATTTATCCACTCTACGCCATGACTTCTAAAGTGAGTATGGACGTGATGGTCGAGTGCGTTGTTCTCTTTTGTGTCTTGGGTGAATAGAGTGTAATCAACTTTCTCTAAAGCGGACCTTGAAAAGAATCTCCCCACTCCCATTTTGCCCGAACTCCAAAGGCTCAATTTTGTATCTGAGCAACGGTAGAAGTAACATTCCTTCCATTGTAAACAATATTCTGTATTTCCTTTTAAGCTGCCTATGTAAGTCAGTAACTCGTCGCTCATGTAGTTGTCGCTTCCAGCCATTAAAATACCCTCTGAACTCGTATCAATACAACCCTTTGCTCCGTTTGTCCACTTTCTACTTACCGGATAATTGTCGGAGTGAACATAATCTACGCCCATTTTTTTACCATAGTCCTCGTCCTCTGATCCTACTACTACCAATCTAAACCCGAATTTCTTTTGTCTTACCTTATAGTAATTTATTACTCTCTCGGTCAACTTTGGTCTTTTCCAGATAGGTACTAATAGCGTAAACATTATCGAAGTTTTTTAATTAGATATTCGTTTGCCTTTATTCTCTTTGCTGGAACTCCTACATAAACGCTCCAAGAGTCTATTATCCCCTTTGCGAATGCTCCAGCCCCTAACATGGTCCCTTTTTTTATCTCGGTGAATTGGTGAGTAATTGCATGGAGTCCTAAATTACACCAGTCGCCTATGATACTATGGCCTCCAATACAAGCAAAACAAGCAATAGTAACATTATCTCCTATCTTCGAGTCGTGTCCGATATGAGAATGAGCCTGAATATAGCAATCATTTCCAACGTCGGTTAACTTGTCTGCGAATCTCGAAGAGTGTATTGTAACGTGTTCTCTGATTACCGTATTGTCTCCTATTCTTACTCGGCCAGATATTCCTTCCTCGCCTTTCATTTCAGCTGGTGTTCCGATTACTGAATAGGCTCCGACGCTTACGTTCTTACCTAATATTACGCCTTTCTCGATTATTGCTGTCTCATGTATCATTTACCAAATATAAAAAAAGCCCGAAGAACTTAATCAACGGGCCTTTCTTATTCTAACCAACTATTATTAAGTCGTCAATAAAGCTGCGTTTGTAGTAGCAAATGTACCTTTAACGAATGCAGTAGTGTTGTTATTCTCAATGAATAAAGCACCTCTCCACTCAGCTACAAAAGTTCTCATGTTCTTAGTCAAGTCGTTTCCGTCAAGACCAACCTCAACATTAATACCTGATTTCTGAACAACCGTAGCCTTAGAGAAATCTCCTACTAAGAAATCTCCAGCAGTAATATTTACATTCTCAACGATTGGAACTCCACTTAAAGAAAGTTGATCTCCTACCATTGACAACTTCTCAACGTAACGCTTGTCAGAAGTTGAAACTTTCTCCAACTTTAAAGCAGTAACGTCAGAAGGGTGCATCATGACAGCCAAATTCCCAACCGCTTGATTTGCAATTTTAATCTGGTTAATAGCAACCGTCAATGAATCTACGTCGTTTGCGTTATAAACTGTATTAGCAAAAGTACCAGCAGCAAAAGCAGTAGCGTTATTCAAGATACCGTCAACGGTGTTTGAAGTTCCGTCAGCGTTTAAGATACCATTGTCAACCGCTAAGAATAGTCTAAGGATTAACTTGTTTCTCAACCAACCCTCCATAAATGAAGCGTCGTCCAACATTTCAGTTGATACCTTCAAGTAAGCAGTGTACTTTTTAAGACTTACAGAAGCAACAACGAAGTTATTGTCAATCTGATTCTTAGCAGCACCTTCCGCAGTAGCTCCTGGAGTTCCTTCCTGAGCCGTCTCATATACCCACTCGATAACATTTCTATCGGTAGTCATTTGCATACAAAGGCCGTAAGTAACTGCAAATCTCTCTGCAATATCGTTTACACCTTCAAGTCTTTGCGCTTGTGGAACGGTTCCAGTTACGTTACCTGAAAAGGTCATATCTCCAACCGTCTTCATTGTAAACCCGAACTCATGCTTACCATTAGCAGCCTTTGAGAAGTCCTCTTTGTGTGCTTCAAGAATAGCCTTTACGGTTCCCTCTGCGTTATTCACTTGGCGACCTGAAAGTTGACCCGTCTGGATTGCCTTTAATGTAGTTCCTTGCATTCTGATAGCTTCTTTCAACTCAGTAATCTGGGCCTTTGCAGCCTCGACTTCTTCTTGTGAGCCTTTTTCTAAAGTAGCTAATCTTTCTTTTAATTCGATTTGCTCGAACTCTAGCTTTGCAGCATAATAAGCGTGTAACTCGTCAGTAGTTGCCGCCTCGAAATCTTTTGATATGTCCTTTACATTTTTTGAGGACAAGTGGTCATGTAGTGTCATGATCTTAAATTTTGGATTAAATATTCTCTTAATTTATTCTGGTGCGGCTTTTCGTCTTTGAGTGGTGTATCCGGCTCAACTTCTCCAAGTGCTTTGGATAGCAAAAGTATATCATTTTTTGAATACTTCGTTTTAAGTTCACTTGCAACCGTTTCAATACTCTTATTGTCGAGGGTAGGCGTTAACTCATTTGAGCCTTTTATAACGCAGCTAATCTCTATCAACTTGGCTTCGGTTACGGCCCAGAAGTAGCCGTTCTCTTCGGCTTTCTCGATATTGATTACCTCGCCTTTGTATCTTTCCCATGCTGCATACTCTTCCTTTTCTTCAGGATCGTTAACGGCCAACTCTAACTTAACGTATTGCATACCTACTGAATGTTGATTAATATCTCCATTCTTGTAATCTAAAAAAATGTTTTCGTTTCGAGCCTTTTCAATTCGAGTATCCATTAACAAGGCCGTCGTCATTCCTGACTTATCTAATCCAACGTCGGACCAGTTTAATTCTTTCTCATAGACTTTTAAAGGAGTTCCTACCTTTGCGCTCAACTGGTGGACGTGGTCGTGTAGGTGCAGCACTCGGCCTCCGTTCTCGTTGATTGACTTGGTGAATATTCCCTTGATATGAACGTCATCGTGTGAGTCCATAAACCCGTAGGTATTGCCCACGATTGTTCTGTATATCTCTGAGTCATTGTCTTGTTTTAAAGTTTCTCCAATGGATTTGAAAGCCGTTTTGAAATCTGGAATAGACCACTCGACTATATCAGCCTTTTTTAACTCGGCTTTTTTAAGCCTGATTAACTCGTTCTTGTTTGCGATTAGTCGCTTTATCTCTTCTCGTTTCATTTTCTTACGATTTGATTTTTATCGAGGACCTTTTTCTTGGCTTCCTTTGCCTTTTCGATTCTCTCCTTCAATTCCTTGTTTATCTTGCTAACCTCTGCCATAAAATTAAATGTTTCCATTGTCTATAGTTTCTACTGGTATTGTTCCACTTTGTACGCTTGGAATGTCCATTTCTGGAATGTCTAAAGTATCCAGTCCTTGCGCTTGTCTTGCTTCGTTTCTTGTAATTATTCCCCTTGCTACGTCCTCTCTTGCTTCTTTCCTTCTTTCGAGTGGAGTATTCTGCAATGCTTTTATTTCGCTCTCAGCTATGTAGAGTACATACTCTTGGCCCGTTCTTTCGCTCCACATTTTCAACCACTTGCGCTCATAGGCTCGAATAAACTTCTCAGCCATTGGAATATAGACCTCTGTGTATGCTTGTTTCTTAGCTTCGACCACGTTATTATAAGTCGATTGCTCATTGTCGTTTACTAGAATCGAAGGTAGTTTAATCAATGCACAAAGCCTCTGGAGAACTAGATTATAATTCTCAATCATTTGCATATCTGTACTACTTGCAGATAGATTATACACGTTATTTATCGGAGTGCTTGTAACTATATTTCGGTTCATTTTGTGCGCACCTCCTAACCTTCCGTTTAAAGCAGTTTCGATCATGCTCTTGTCGTCTTTAGTCAAAGCCATACCGTCTCGAATGTCGCCACTAATCAAATTAGATACCCCTCTATTCTCGAAATACCAGGATATGGCCGTCTCGATATTGTTTGAAGAGTTCAATATGTTTTGTCCAGCTTGTAATGGACTCAGCCCGTTGTGTTCTCTCCTTCCAAGTACCGACGGGTTAGGCATACGGCAGTGAAGTATCTCTTCGGGTAGGTAAACTACATTATGTGCGTTGTCTTGAAATTGGTATCCAGTTACATTGCTGATTATCGACTCGTCGTTGTCGGTCACAATAGTAATACATTGAGGCGGTAAGGAGTACATTTTACCGTCCATAAATCCGACTGACTCCCTATCAAACAACTCGAAAAACTCCCCATTGCATAAATAGTAGAGTGAGTTTAGTTCCCAAAGTTCGCTTAATGTTTGCTCCTTTCCGTTACGAAAAAACCAGTCGTGTACTTCTCCTTCTGTTACTCTCTCGACTTCGCCTTGTGAGTTTACTACTCCTAATCTTATTGGTAGTGAAGTAACCCCCTCTGTAACTGTTGAGGCTATCGAGTACCAAGCAGAGTTTGTCAAGTAGCCGTATTCGATTGCTTCCGAATCGCTTATCGTGTTGGTCTTAAATTTACCGCCTAGCTGGTAGAAAAAAGAATAGTCTACTCTTGATAGATTAGTTCGAAGCCCTTTGAACCATGATCCGAAATTCATATTAATACATTTGCAACAAAATTAATCATTTAATAAAAAAGAAAGCCCGACTAAAATAATCGAGCTTTTTGTGTGCTTATTCCCGAACAATATTCATTTTATACCAAGAAACCGCATACCGTATGGAATCAAGAGCGTGATTGTACTTGTCTATCGGAGTGTTTTCCTTGACCGCCCACTCGTAATTATTCAGCTCGTGTTCAATATCGGGTGAGTTACATACTACTATTGAGTAGCCTTGAAGCCATGATATCCCTTTGAGTATCGAGCCTTTACCCTTCCATGCTCCGTATGCTTCGTGGTTGTCCATTCTCAGCTCGTGAATGTTTCCAGGGACCGCACTATCGCAAACGATTACCTGACCAACCCTGACGTTATCGCTTACGGCTTTTCTCCACTTGATTAACTCGGTTTGATATACCTTCTGCCTGACGTAGATTTGTTTTGTCGGTTCGTCTATTCCAACCTCTATCAAGCTAAAAGGGTCTGTAAATCCCCAATCCAACCCATGAATGATAGTCAACTCTTTATCTTCGGGCCATTGTCCAGACCTCCAATTCTTATAGATTGCTCCTTCTAGTGCTGCATATTGACCCAATCCGTAAACCTTCCAACGATATGTGTCTGCGGTTCCAGCGTTTATGTTTTCTTTTGTCGGTTCATAGGCTAGTATTTTGTTTCTTACTGTTATGTCCAGGAAAGGGTTATTCTTGAATGTACTGATTATTACTCGGCTTGTCGGCCTTTCTTCATACTTCTTTAGGCTTAACCAGAACTCAGCAGAAGGGTTAAAGTCAACCCATGTATGCTTCTTGGTTCTAATATAAAGGGCCTCGAATATACCTTCCGATATACCGTTTACTTCATTGCAAAACAAGTAGTCTCTTTTACCATTCTTTGCGTCTTGCTCATTATCGTAGCTGGTGAACTCAATCTTTGATCCGTTTTTGAACTTGTATATTCTATCTGATAAGTTGTAGCTTCTTATCCATTGCCTTAGTTGTGGCGTGTTGTTTAAGATTAATTCTGTATCCCTTATTGCTCCCTTTTTAAGATTTGGTATGTCTTGCCCGACTACTGTAACCGTTATTCCTGGCTCCTTTATGCACTTGGTTAATATTACAGTCATTACGGTGTAGGTCTTACCGGAACTACTACCGCCTCTATTAATCGTCAGGTCTTTACCCTCTGGATAATTGTAGTTTGTGTTGAAAAGTTTACTACTCTGAAACCTATCATTATTCATTTACTTCTGGATCTTCTCCTATTATTTCAATGTTGATATTAGCATTCGGCAAATCGTGAGTAATTTCCTGACGCTCAATATACCCTCTGTTCTTGCCTTTAGTCTTTAGGTAAAAGATAGTCGCAGTTGTGTCTCCTTTCTCGATTTGTTTGTGTAGCTTACTCTCGGCAAAATCAATAGCAATATCCTCAATGCTTTTAACCTTCTCTGCATATTCTTCGTCGGCCTTCAACCAGTTGTAGTGAGTACCCCTATCAATACCAACGCTCTTACACGCAGTAGTTACAACTCCCAAAGATTTTTCTAAGGCGTCAACCATTGCCTTTTTAAGTGTGGAATTTTGTCTATTGTTTCCGTACTGTGTTTTATCCTCGCTCATAGTAATTCATAGATTTTTAAAGCTAACAAATCTCTATTAACTCCAGCAAAATTAAACTTTCTGTAATTGGACTTGAATACCTCCATTTTAAAGGCTTTGATTTTATACCTATTGCAAAGTTCAATTACTTTCTTTTCTACTTCTTTCATAATCCCATGAATGCTTTTAATGGGTAAAAAATCAAAGAGTTACGAAAACCGCCTTCGTATGTTGGTTCAATAGGTGTAACTCCATGTATATTTTTCCACGCTGGGTAAACTAAAATCGAGTTGTCGCATTGGTCAATTGTAGCACCGTAGTCGGGCACGTTAAGATTTCCGCCTTTGCTATTTCTCCGCTTTGTGATTATTACGTTTACTGCTCCTTGTATGTTTCCCGTGTCTCTGTGAAACGGTGCGCTGATATTGTAGTTGCTGATTGACGAAGTGAATAGGTTCTTGAACTTCCATTGGTCAGGCACTTGCTCGAATAGTTCCTTTTGTCTTTGGTATTGCTCAGGTATTATTTCAGCTATCAGCTTCTCGCTTTCCTTTGCAAGCAATAACATAGACTTTATAAAAGTTTGCGCTGCCTTTACAGAATGAACGCTTGACCTTGTAGGATATGGTCTGCGTACCATTGGCTTTGGTGGCACGGATCCTAATATTACGGAGTATTGTTCAACGCCTTGCCCTTTATTAGTGGCGGTATGCTTGAATTTTCCTTTTATGCTTGAAACTCTATCCATTAACGACTTAGGCACATTTTCACTTCTAAACTCTTTATCTGCAAGGTCTGCCAACTTACACATCTTCTCAGGCATCTGTCGCATAAAGAAGCCAATCGGCTCACCATCAGCATAGAATATGCAGTCCTCTGTTACGTTAGGTTCAAACGCTGGGCATTGGTCGCCAATCTTTACAGAGTGTTCTAACTTATTGAGGTCTATTCGTTTCATATCTTTTTGCTTCTGTATTTCTTATCCGTAAACTTAGGCTCATATTTCCAAGACTTATCAGGCTTAGCTATCACCTTAATTGTCGGGTCAATGCTTTTGAATATGTTAATCTCATTCAAAGCCATTTCTGAACGGTCAAAAATTTGCAAACCGCCAGTACCTCCCCCGACTGGTGCGCAGTCAATTAAATGCTTTGAACAATACAATGTATCGTAATTGTCATTACGCAGAAGAAGGAACTCGTAGAAATCCTCGAAGGTGCTAACGGATTCATTTGGCCTCCATAACTTTGTTCTTATGATATAACAAGTTTGTATCCGCTTGTTCGATCGAGTAAATAATTTTTCTGTTTTGGCGTACCACTCAAAAGCATAAGGAAATACAACCGCACCAACCCTCTGTATGTCGAAAGCCTTTATGATTCTTTCAATGTCTTTTTCAATATTGCCTATAGCTTTGGTATCGTCATCTATTTTAAAAACAAGGTCGTAGCCGTTTTCTTCAGCGTATTTCTTGGCAAATGAAGTAGCGTATCCTAACCCTTTGTCGTTTGCATCAAGAAGCACTACGTTTGACAATCTGTATTGTTCAGCATCTTGCGGCTCAACGAATATCTTATAATCAAGCCCCAACCTTTGCATAAACGGCTCAACATACTTCTTTATGTTGTTTGGTCTTGCCTTACTTGGTATGCAAACAAGGCATTTCATATCTTGTTCTTTTCAGATTTCAAGAAGTCAAGAATCATCTTACCAACGTAGGCGTCTTGGTCTCGCCAAAACTTAACCAACTCGTAAGCCTCGTCATAGTGGTCAGGCTCAAACTCAATTTGAATAGCTTTTTTCACGCCATCAGCCATGTCTTGAAGCTGGTCGTCTACATCCTCTTCATCTAGTATTGAGTAGTCTACATCCTCATCAGGTTGCCAAACATCCAAACCCCATTCACCAAGCTGGATAGCATCCCATTCGTTTGCTAATAAATCCCAATCCCATTCACCAAAGCCTACGTTATCCTTAATGATAAACTCTCTTTGTTGTTCTTCGGTCAGGTTTTCGGCTCGAATTATAGGCACTTCTTTTAGTCCAGCTTCTTTACACGCTTTTAGTCTCATGTTGCCACCAAGAACTATCATATCCTTGTTTACTACTATCGGCCTGATTTTAAGCATTTCCGGAAATTCCTTTATTGACTTAACCAGCTTCTTGAACTTAACGTCCTTTACTAATCGAGGGTTATTCGGGTTATTTTTTATCTCGTTTAGTGAGATAGTCTCAGTTTTAAAATCGTTTACTTTACTCATTGCTTCACTTTATAGTTTTACACCGTCTTACGGTAGTTTTGACTCCTTGTTTTCCGAAGTATTCTCCTTTTTCCTCGTGAGAGTTATTCGGGTTTTCCTCGCATAGCTTCTCTACTTTTATCGATCCTTCGCTTCTGCTCGACCCGTCGTCGAATTGATAACTCAGGTATGTAGTACACTCGTAGCACTTTTGCTCTGGTTCTTTTTTGCACCCGATAATCGAGGCTAACATAGTGAAGAACAAAGCCACAAATAAGACAAAGTTTATTCTTCTATTAATTTCTGCTTTTGCTTTTTCAGTAGTTTCCATGATTCAAAATTACATTTTTAAAATTTTCCAGCTTCTTTTTCACGCTTCAAAAGTTCTATTTCTTCAGGGTCACCCCATAATCTAATTGCAGTCTCAACTTTATTCTTTAGGTCTTTTACCGCTTTATTAGCATATTGCAAACTCATTGAGTGTGGTCTTTTATCTAGATTGTCTTTTAAGAATTGGTGGTATTTTTTTGCTTTTTCGAGTTCAAATTCAAAATACTCTAGGCTATCTGGCATTGATAAGTCTATTTTGTTTGCTCGTTCGGCCCAATATTCAGCCCTTCTTTCGTATTCCTTAGCCTTATCGCTCTCAGCAACACTTTTACCCATTCTATCCCAATTACGCTCAATTAGTTTTCTGTGTCTTCTCTCTGAGTGGTGTCCAACTTTTATCGGCTCTCCAAGTGCAAGGAAATCAGCACCCTCTTTTGATGCTTGGTAATGTTGGTCACTTCTCTTTTCTGCATTAGCTGCATAACCGCCTAATTTCTCAGCTTTTCTTTTAGCTCTCTCTTGACTATTAAAGCCGTCAACCCTCGTGATTGAATAAAGGTATAAACCCTCTCTTGTTCTACCTATTAGATTGTGAACTTCATTTTCAATCTCCTTACCATATTTTG
>JGI10211J14876_10001104_pt1 | contig 11815 bp, 9 predicted proteins | sample Etolagsediment_FD_14876 | JGI IMG/M metagenome (IMG submission 14876)
ATATAACCTTGAAGCAAAGCGCCGAGGTCATATGCTGAGTAGATGAATATAAAAAAATGCTTCAAATAAGCCCGTCTTCAACGTTTCGAGACGGAAAATGCGGGCAACAAACGCTACATTCCCAATTCTCTTCTCGCTTTTTCCAATTGCTCCTGAGCGAATTCCCATCGCGATATCAATTCTTTTACCTTTTCTCTCACTTCGCTATATTCATTTAATAATGAGGGACTCTTATTGGTATCTGCGAAGACCCCTGGGTCAGAAAGGATTGTTTCCAGCTCTTTTTGCCTTTTCTCCAAATCAGAAATCCTCTCTTCTAATACAAGTAGTTTCTCTTGAATGGGTTTAAGGGTTTCCCTGATCAAGAGGCGTTTTTCTGCCGCTTCTTTTTTCTGTGTCTTTCGAGATTTTTTATCTTTGCCGGGTACTATCTGACCCTGATTCTTGTCAGTGGCTTCAGGTGAAGTTGTGGCAATTCTTTCCAGATGATCATAATATTCATTGAGATTGCCAGGGTATTCTTCAATTTTTTCTCCTTGTATGTCCCAGATCTTTGTTGCTAATCTGTTTACAAATGACTGGTTATGGGANACAAAGATTAATGTGTCTTTGTAGTCAGCTAATGAATCTATTAAAATTTCTGATGATATAAGATCAAGGTGATTTGTCGGTTCATCCATCAACATAAGGTTTCCGGGTTTTACGAGCAATTTCGCAAGCGATACCCTGGCCTTTTCTCCACCTGAAAGGATGCCTATAGGTTTGTCGACATCATCACCTGAAAAGAGAAAAGTGCCGCACACAGTCCTTGCAAACCCTATTGTTTCATTGGGGGCAGCCAGGCTCACTTCCTCAACTATTGTCTTTCTGGGGTCAAGCATATCGTTGTGATGCTGGGCAAAGTAAGCCATGGTTACCTTGTAGCCCAGTGTTATCTCACCACGATCAGGCGTAATCTCCCCTGCTATCATCCTAAGTAACGTTGTTTTACCAGCACCGTTTGGCCCTATAATGGCTATTCTTTCACCCCTTAATACAGTGAGACTGAGGTTAGTATACACAATTTTTTTATGAAAACCTTTTGAAATCCCTTTGATTGCCACTACTTCTCTACCACTCCTGGGAATAGCAGGAAAAGAAAAATGGATGGTCTTCTGAGGACGGTAAGATTCAATGAGTTCCATTTTTTTTATTAATTTAATTTTACTTTGTGCTTGTCTCGCTTTTGAGGCCTTATAACGAAATCTTTCAATAAACCTTTCGGCTTCTTTTATTTTTTGTTCCTGGTTTCTGGCCTGCCGCAGACGGATTGATTTTTCTTCTTCTCTGGCTTTTAGGTAAAAATCATAATTTCCGCTGTAACTTTTCAAACTCTCTGGTTCAAAACTTAAAATGCGATTTATTTGCTTATTTAAAAAATCCTTGTCATGGGATACAAGAATTATAGCGCCTTTATATGTTTGAAGGAATTGATCCAACCAGTGTACAGAAGGGATATCAAGATGATTAGTCGGTTCATCCAACAGAAGGAGATCAGGCGTCTGATAAAGAAGACTTCCCAGTACTGTTCTCATTTTCCATCCTTCGCTCAGGGAGGAAGCTGGAGAATCAAAATCCTCGGATCGAAAGCCTAAACCTGCAAGTATTTTTTCAGCCTCATGAGAAGGATAGCGCCTGTCCAGATAATGTATCTTCTGGTGGAGCTCTGCAAGCTTCCCCGCCAGTTTTAGTTGGCTGTCTTTGTTCTGGATATTTTTCAATGACTCTTCTATCTGCATTATCTCATCTCTCAACCTCACTCTTCCTGGTATGGAATCCAGAATAGATTGGAGTATCTTGCCGGATAATGCAGTATGGACATCTTGGGGAAGGTATCCTATCAGCATTCCTTTTTTTTTCTTAATCTCTCCAGTGTCAGGTGAAATTTCACCACATATCAGTCTCAACAATGTTGTTTTACCTGATCCATTTGGGCCTACAAGGCCAATCCTGTCTCCAGGCTCGACCTGAACCCCTATTTCATGAAAAAGATTTTTCCCTAAAAAGGTAACGGAAAGTTTAGAGATGATTACAAGACTCATGATTAATATCTGTTTCTGCGTTTGTTGGATTTATTGTGTTTGTTGGATGAATAACAAATGACGACTGACAAATGACAATATTCCTACTTTCGCCAGTATGCAGGGGCAAGCATAATGATAACGGTGTATATCTCAAGACGTCCGAGAATCATGCAAAAGATAAGAACCCATTTTCCCAGATCAGGAACAGGCAAATAATTATTTACTGGCCCAACCAGACCAAATCCTGGTCCGACATTGCCTATCGTAGCAGCTACTGAGGCGAATGATGTCGGAATATCCAGCCCCATTAAGGACATAATGATTACAGCCACAATAAAAAGACCAAGATAAAGAATAAAAAATCCCCAAATGCTGTTCAATACCTCTGCTGGAACCGGCTTGCCACCGAGCTTTATGGAACGTACCGCATGGGGATGAATAAGTCTAAAAATCTCTTGGTAACCATGTTTGACAAACAATATGATCCTCATAATCTTTATTGCTCCACCAGTAGATCCTGCCATTGCCCCAATAAACATACATAATAGAATAATAATCTGCGATAGAGCTGGCCATGTTGCATAATTGGCCGTTATAAAACCAGTTGTTGTGATTATGGATGTAACCTGAAAGGCAGCGAGCCTTAATGCATGGCTGAAGGAATTATAGATAGTCCCATGAATATTAAAGGTTACCAAACATATCAGAATAGCTAAGATAAAAAGATAAACACGGCACTCTGGATCCCTGCCAAATACCTTAAAATCTCCCTTTAAAAATTTAAAATGGAGGGAAAAATTTATTCCGGCCAGGATCATAAAAAACGTAATAACACCATCAAAATAGGCATTGTTATACTGAGCAATACTTCCATTCTGGGTGCTAAATCCTCCGGTTGGCATGGTACAAAAGGCGTGACAGATAGAATCAAAAAGAGGCATCCCGCCTATAAATAAAAGGCCTATTTCAAGTACGGTGATAAATAGATACACCTTCCACAGGATTTTAGCCGTCTCTGATATGCGAGGTTGTAATTTATCCACTACCGGACTTGGGACCTCAGCTTTATAAAGTTGCATTCCTCCCACTCCTAAAAAAGGAAGAATGGCAATAGAGAGCACAATGATTCCCATCCCTCCCATCCACTGTGTTTGGCTCCTCCAGAATAATATCCCCTTAGGGAGAGATTCGATGTTGGCAAGAATAGAAGCACCAGTAGTAGTAAAACCGGATATGGATTCAAAATAGGCATTTGTGAGAGTGCCAATTGAGGTGGAAAATAAAAAAGGCAAAGAGCCAAAGAAACCGGCAGTTAACCAACCAAAGGTAACAATTGCCATACCCTCTCTTTGACTGAGAGAGACATAATTAATTTTTCCGATAAGAAAAAAAAGGGCAATGCCAGTGCCTGATGTGATAATGAAGGAGAATAGCAGAGAAACAAAGCTTCCATCGGAATAAATGAGGGAGATGGTGAGAGGCGCAAGCATGGAAAGACCGAGGAAAAAATTAAGGATTCCGATCAGTCGGAAGACCTGACGAAAACGCATTAAAAGTATTCCAGTTTAACAGTAAACAATTTTTGAAGCTTTGGCATTGCCCCTTTAAGGGCGAATATTATTAAATGATCATGGGGTTTGATCATATTGTGTCCTCGAGGTATGATAATCTCTTCACCTCTTACAATTGCACCAATAATGGCCTCTTTGGGAAATTTTACCTTGGATAAAGGAATATTGACAATATCAGAAGTCTCTAATGCCTCGAATTCTATGGCTTCTGCACCTTCTCCTTTGAGTGGCGCTACACATATCACCTTTCCTTTTCTAATAAACTGAAGGATTGCTCTAATTGCAGAAAGTCGTGGGCTTACAACTGTATCAATTCCGATTGCGGAGATGAGAGGAATGTAACTAAGGTTTCCTATCCTGGTTACCGTCTTTTTTGCACCGAGAGCCTTACCCAGTAAAGAAATGAGGACATTATTTTCGTCATCTCCGGTGATTACAACCATAATATCCACATCAGCTATATTCTCCTCCAAAAGAAACTCCCGATCTGTACCATCGCCATTTACAACGACCACCTTTGTAAGCTTTTCCGCCAGTTCTAAACATCTCTGGCCATCTTTCTCGATTATTTTGGTATTAATAGTCGTTGCATCAAGTGATGTTGCCAAGGCAAGGCCAGTTTCACCGCCACCAACAATGATTATCCGTCCCAATCCTTCTTCTTTAACATGTAGTTGGTGAAAAATATCTTCGATATTCTCCTTGTGGATAACACAATATATTAAATCATTTGGCTGGATCGTATCCTGACCGCTTGGTATAATAACTTTCTCTCCCCTTACAATAACACCAACGAGGATTACATGATCAAAACCAGTAAACGAGGAAAGCTTTTTCCCAACCAATGGAGAGGTACTTTTTATCGTTATGCCAATGAGCTTAATTCTCCCATCAGCAAAATCTATTACTTCGGAGGCCTCCGGTACCTCTATGAGTCTGAGCATAGAGGAAACCATCTCAGACCGGGGATTGATAATTAGGTCAATATTCAGAAAATCCTGACTAAAGATTTCCCTATGTTTCATATAATCTGAATTTTTTACCCGGGCTATCTTAGTAATATAATCGGTTAAATATTGAGCACAAAAGCAGGCAATTAAGTTTGCTTCATCACTATCAGTGGCTGCCACGAGCATATCACTTTCCTTAATACCTGCCTCAATTAATATCGAAGGATTGGTGCCTGAGCCCAAAATGGCCTGGACATCTATAACATTTTGAACCTCTCTGATTTTAACAGGATCCTTTTCAATCAACATGACATCTTGATTTTCTTCTGATAGTTTCTGGGCAATATGAAAACCCACTTCCCCAGCTCCTATGATAATAATTTTCATCTCTTATTTTTTCCTTCACTACTAAAGTGCGCAGTGCATTCCTTTTATGCTAAAACCAAGTTGAGTTTTAAAAAAGCCCAACCAAAAAGTCAATATATAATAAATTGGGAGCATGACTGGTTTGTTATTATATAACTAATAGTCTAAGGGTATGGTTAGAACAATTTCTGTTGGGTGGCATTTTCTGTTGTCTTTGAGGTCAAGCCAAAATGGCTGTAGGCAAGCCTGGTAGCTACTCTTCCTTTTGGCGTACGATTTATGTAACCACTTTGTATCAAAAATGGTTCGTAAACCTCTTCCAGTGTATCCTTTTCTTCACACAAGGCGGCTGATAAGGTGTCAACACCTATTGGACCTCCGTCAAACTTTTCAATTATTGTCAGCATGATGTTTCTATCCATTTTGTCCAGACCCTTTCTATCCACCTCTAAAATATCTAAAGCCCTTTCTGCCACTGAATGGGTGATCACCCCTTCAGCCTCAATTTGTGCATAATCTCTTACTCTCTTTAGTAACCTATTTGCTATTCTCGGTGTTCCCCTTGATCGTGTTGCAATCTCAAGGGCGCCTTCTTTATCAAGTTGAATATCAAGAAGTTTTGCAGTCCTGGACACAATCTGCTGTAATTCTTTCGGCTTATAGAATTCCAACCGCGAAATAACGCCAAACCTGTCTCTTAAAGGAGGTGTGAGCAGGCCTGTTCTTGTAGTAGCGCCAATCAAGGTGAAGGGAGGGATGGAGAGTTTCACTGTTCTTGCTGAAGGTCCTTGACCAATAATGATATCTAGTTTGTAATCCTCCAAGGCTGGGTAAAGTATTTCTTCCACGACATGATTCAGCCTATGGATTTCATCAACGAATAGAACATCCCTGGGCTCTAAGGATGTTAATATAGCAGCTAAATCACCCGGCCTATCTAAAACTGGTCCCGAAGTAGTTTTTATGTGTACACTAAGTTCATTGGCTATTATATTGGCGAGGGTTGTTTTTCCAAGGCCAGGACTACCATGAAAGAGAACGTGATCCAAGGCCTCTCCCCGTTCTTTTGCTGCCTCTATAAAGATCCTGAGATTTCTTTTAATATCCTCTTGCCCAACAAACATATCCAATGTAAATGGTCTAAGGCTGACTTCTGCTGGGCCTTCATCTATACTAGGCTTTGGGTCTGTTATTTTTTCTTCCATGATTGTCATTTGTCAATGGTCACTCGTCAGTTGAATTTTTTAGCAATTAATACAAGGGGCATAAAATTGTTTGCATCGAAAGATGTCTTGCATGATAAAAATGAAAACTATATTTATGCCCGGGTAAATTAATTGATTTTCCTGTTTTTTTCAACGGACAACTGACAACGGACTACTAACGTTACCGTGAACTGCCGCGTGCCAGATTTCGTAAGGCCTCTTTGAGTAATGTGTCAAGATTTATATCATTGTCATTGCGTAAGATATTCTCTATAACGCTTTTTGCAGATCTGCTCGGGTAGCCAAGATTGGTGAGTGCTGATAACGCATCATCAAAAATTTCTTTATTCCTTATTTGCACTTCCTCTCTTGGACGTAGCTCCATGCCCTTAAAAATATCAGATACCTTTTCTTTTAACTCAAGGATTATCCTCTGAGATGTCTTTTTGCCAACACCTGGAATAGCAGATATTCTTTCAGAATTAGCGCTCATAATGGCACTGAGGAGTTCCTCAATTCCAATGCCTGAGAGAATGTTTAACGACAATTTAGGACCGATTCCGGATACAGAGATCAGTAGTAAAAAGATCTCTTTTTCNGCCTCTGTCTGAAAGCCAAATAGTTGAAGCATGTCCTCCCGGACATGTGTGTAAATATGCAGACTTATCTTTTCCATCTCATCCGGGAGTTGATAGAATGTGGATAAAGGAATATAAATATGATAGCCAACCCCGGCTGTATCTACTACTACCGACTGAGGGCTTTTACTAAATAGTATTCCAGTGAGATGAGCTATCATGTAATAGTACCTAAAGTTTATTAGTATCTTCAAACCTTACCCAGTTATGGTGGCATATTGCTATGGCTAATGCATCTGATGTATCTAAAGAGTATTGAGTATCGATTTTAAGGATGACCTTAACCATGGATCTCACCTGTTCCTTTGTTGCCCTTCCATAGCCAACCACTGATTGTTTAATTTGTAAGGGGGTATACTCAAAAATCTTTAGACCTCCCTGGATAGCTGCTATAAGAGCAGCTCCCCTTGCGTGACCTATTTTTAAGGCGCTTTTAACATTTTTGGCAAAAAAGATATCCTCAATAGACATTTCCTCTGGATTATAGGTCTGGATAACATCGAGAAGTGATTTAAAAATTTTATGGATCCTCTCATTGAATGGTAAAGAATAAGGAAAGGAAATCTTGCCTGCCGCAACGTAAATCAATCTATTGTCTTTCTTTTCTACTAAACCATAACCTGTAGTTAACGAGCCGGGGTCAATTCCAAGGACCAACGTCATCCGATGGCCTCCATAACCTCATCGGAGATGTCAAAATTGGCATATACATGGTTTACATCTTCATTATCTTCCAAATTTTCCATCAGGGTTAACATCTGTTGAGCATGCTTATCATCAATCTTAACAGTTGTATTGGGGATCATCGTTATCTCTGCCAAAGTAAAAGGTATCCCTGCATTCTCAATGGCCGCTTTTACCTGTTCGAAAGATGAAGGTTCAGTTAGTACCTCAAACTCTTTTTCATCTTCTTTCATGTCATCAGCCCCTGCCTCCAAGGCTAGTTCAAACAACATTTCTTCCTCTACCTGATCTTTTTGAAAAACAATAAGACCCTTCTTAGAAAACATCCAGGCTACACAACCTGTCTCTCCTAAGTTACCTCCTGATCTTTCAAATAGGTGTCTAAGATCTGCAACAGCCCTATTTTTATTATCAGTCAATACCTCTATCAAGACAGCTACACCCCCTGGACCATATCCTTCATAGGTAACTTCTTCATAGTTAGAGCCTTCTAAATCTCCGGTTCCTTTCTTTATAGCTCTTTCGATGTTCTCCTTGGGCATATTTTCTGCCTTGGCTGTAGCTACAGCCACCCTTAACCTTGAGTTAGAATCTGAATCTTTTCCGCCCAGCCTTGCAGCAACAGTAATCTCCTTGATAAGTTTAGTAAAAACCTTCCCCCTCTTAGCATCAACTGCTCCCTTTTTATGTTTTATGGAGGCCCATTTTGAATGTCCAGACATTTATTACTCCTCAATAAGTATTGTCTTTTAGATGAATGTATATATTTTGTCCTAACAACCTTAGTGGTAACAAATTTCTTAACATAATTATCTCTTTCTTGTAAAGCCAATTTGGGATAATAGGGATATGGTAGGATATTGGAATCTTATAGAATTTTAATCCTTGCCAAGTTTATTATTTGATATTATCCTATTTGCTGATTAAATGAAAAGCTTTCTATAACCTCCTTGCACATTATGCAGGAGTGAGAGTAATCATTGCACCCATACATACAAAAAGGAGTAGGAATATCATATCTATTTTACGATCATATAACTTAAATTACCGTTTGAGAAGCAGCTAGGAAAATGATACGTAGAAATTTGAGAGAAAAGATATGCAACTCAGGTTCAAGGTTCCGAGGTTCACGCCTGCCGGCCCCGATTATATCGGGACAGGCGGGGTTCAAAGTTGGCGATCAACCAGCGATGAACCTTTTCATAAGCCTCTAGCAGGTGGGTATCAAAAGCGCAAAGTAGTTAACCCTGAACCTTGAACCTGTTAACCTGCGTAGATATAAAGACATATTAAAAGTTAACTTTATTTAAGGTAAAGCAAAAATGGGGGGAGTCTCAAGATTAATTCAACAAGCCAGAGAGGTACTACAGATTGAGGCCCAAGGGGTCCTCGGTTTAATTGAAAGGATAGGGTCAGAATTTGAACAAGCAGTTGAGATGATTCTGAATAGCAAAGGAAGGGTAATTTTTACTGGTATAGGGAAATCAGGTATAGTCGGCAGAAAAATCATGTCAACTCTCAACAGTACTGGGACTCCTTCACTCTTTCTGCATCCAGTGGAGGCAATTCATGGTGATCTGGGTGTAGTTACATCTGATGATATTGTTATAGCTATCTCCAAAAGCGGCTATACAAAGGAGTTATTAAATATTGTACCAATCCTGACAGATCTTGGCGCAAAACTTATTGCCTTTTGTGGGGATCCAGAATCGCCGTTAGCAAAGGAAAGCCATCTATTTATAAATGTAGGGGTAGAAAGAGAGGCTTGTCCTTTGGGTCTCGCGCCTACAACCAGCACAACTGCTGCCCTAGCCATGGGTGATGCGTTAGCTGTTGTTCTTATAAACCGAAAGCAGTTCAACAGAAAGGATTTTAAGCGGTTTCACCCAGGCGGAAGCTTGGGGGACAGGTTTTCAATCAAGATTAAAGAGGTTATGTTGACAGGAAACCAGCTGCCTATAGTTACCATAGATCAAACGGTTGAGGAGACCATTTTTGAGCTCAACAAGAAAAAGCTAGGTGCATCTCTGATTGTAGGTGATGACCTTATCTTACTTGGTATTGTCACAGATGGTGATATCAGACGAGCTCTTCTACATTGGAAAGATATAGTGGATCTAAAGGTGGAGAAGATAATGTCAAAATCTCCAAAGATGATTGATAAGGAAAAAATTGTATCTGAAGCAGTAACCTTAATGGAACACAATGCTATTACTGTACTCCCCATTGTGGACAAATTAAAAAGGGTTAAAGGCATTGTCCATTTACATGGGCTCTTAGGGGGAAAGGAATTCAGATTAAATGGAAGTCAATAAAGCACCCAAAGGATTGATAGTTGATCTCATTACACCCCTCGATGATAAGGGAGATATTGACGATGACGGTCTGGACTCTCTTTTAAAAAATGTTTTACCTCATGCCGATGCAGTACTCCTTGCCAGCCCACAGATGGGTGAGGGAAGTGGTCTTGGCTTAAAGCTGAAAACAGATTTACTAAAAAAGGCTACTGCCTTTATTCAGGGAAGACTACCGATCTTTCTTTGGATAAGCGAAGATTCAGTAGAAAGTACGAAAAAGATGCTTGCGCTCCTTGAGGATCTTCTGGAATCATATAATTATAAGGGGGAGGTCTTTTGGCTTGACTCACCTCTTTTTTATCATAGCAACAGGGGCCTCTACGAGCATTACCAGGATCTTACCTTGAATACAAAATATCCTTTTGTTCTTTATAACGATCCTGGACTGATTAATATGTTAGAAAGGCCTTTAAAGAGGTGTAATATACGGACAAGCATCCTAAAAAATTTAACTGAAATAGGAAAAATCAAGGGATTAATCTTTCGTGGCTCACTTACCAGGGTTAATAACTTCCAGAAGGCCCTTAACCATCGGCTAGATTTTAGGGTCTATGATGGCGATGAGGATAGGTTTCTAGAGTATCCAAGTATGAGCGGAGTACTTTCAATAGGGGCAAATGTAGCACCACAAATCTGGAATAAAGTAACCAGGGCTTCGCTGGGAATGTTCGAGGAAGACAGGAAAAAAAAAGATTATCTACATCAAATCTGGGAAATGGGGAAATTGCTTAAAGATCTTAGGCAAATGTATATCCCAAATCCTGTGTGGATAATAAAAAAGTCTCTAGTTGATCTTAACATCATAGACTTTCATGCCTGCACATCTATAACACAGCCTTTTGTTGAAGAAGAAAACCATCTAGCTGAGTTTATTTTAAAACATAATATAGATTAATACCCTACAATTCATCTCATTGCACGCTTACGAAATTGCTTACTGACACATTCTTGTTATCCACAAACCTTAGAGAACGAAAGTCTTATTTCATATCTTTCCACTATAGTTTCTTTATTAAAGCATGGTTTTTGAAAATCTCTATTGACATGGCATGTAATGATAGTCCACAATGCCAATATATAGATTTAATTTAATCTCTTTGTGGCAGAACCCGAGTCCTTTTTTTCAGGTATAGAGATGATTTATCATTTTAACGAAGGATCCTGTGGAAAGGAGGTGATGCTGGCATAAGCAGCGCATTTTATTGACAGTTGTTCTGGATTTCATTTTAAAATCAATAAAAATTATTAAAGGAGGTTAAAATGAAAAAGTATTTGTTGTTTTGTTTAGCTTTGGTGATGGTTTTCGGATTATGCGGAATGGCCCAGGCAAAAACTTTGAAAGTGGGTCTGGACGCAGGCCCGGTATCACAGGACCCCCAGGTGCAGTTATCCGGTGGAATGCTCCAATTTTCACACTGGGCCTTTGACCCCCTCGTACGCTATGCTCAGGATATGCATTTTGAACCACGCCTTGCAGTAAAGTGGGAGCGTCTGGATGACTTGACCATGCGCTTTTATTTGCGAAAGGGAGTCAAATTCCACAGCGGTAACCCTTTTACGGCCAAAGATGTAAAATTTACCTTTGATCGCTTTTATATGAGCCCTGATTTTAAAGGACTTTTTACGCCTTTTGAAGGGTGTTTCATCGTCGATGATCATACGGTTGATATCAAGACCAAAAAACCTTACGCCCTGCTTATTAACATGGCGACCTATATCTTCCCCTTGGACCATAAATTCTATTCAGGAAAGGATGAAACCGGCCAGCCCAAAGACGCTGTTGTAAAAATAGGGCCTTCATTTGCACTGAAGAATGAATCCGGGACAGGCGCATTTAAGGTAACCCACTGGGAACAGGGTGCGAAATATATTTTTGAAAGATTCGCCGATTACTGGGATAAAAACTGCCCCAGTAATGTGGATAAAATTATCCTGACCCCGATCAAGGAAGATGCCACCCGTGTTGCGGCGTTGCTCTCAG
>JGI10211J14876_10001105_pt1 | contig 11795 bp, 13 predicted proteins | sample Etolagsediment_FD_14876 | JGI IMG/M metagenome (IMG submission 14876)
AGCTTCCATAGAATGAAAAGTATAATCAGCAATATGGCTACATCGTCCAGAAGCAGAGCAAAAACAGCGAGTAGAGTCCTCATTGCTTCCTTCGTTCTATAAGGCTATCCCAGCCCCAGGCGGGCGAAGATTGCGTCGACGTGGCGGATGAAGTAGGCGTAGTCGAAAATGCCATCCAGTTCAGCCTTTGACAAGTGCTTGCCGACTTCGGGATCGCCAGATAGAAGGTCAAGGAAGCTTACCCTCTCCTTCCACGCCTGCATCGCATTGCGCTGCACCAATCTATATGCCTCCTCACGGCTGAGGCCTTTTTCGATCAGCGCCAGCATCACCCGCTGGGAAAAGACAAGCCCCTTGGTGAGCTCAAGGTTCTCCTTCATCCGCTGCGGGTAGACCTGGAGCCCCTTCATAATATAGGTGAAGATATAGAGCACATAGTCAAGCACCAGGCAGGAGTCGGGGAGGATGATACGCTCGGTGGAAGAGTGGCTGATGTCCCGCTCGTGCCACAGGGCGATATTCTCCATCGACGTCAGGGCATGCCCGCGAACCAGCCTGGCAAGGCCGCACACGCGCTCGCAAAGCTCAGGGTTGCGCTTATGTGGCATCGCCGAGGAGCCTGTCTGTCCCACCTCGAAGGGCTCCTCAGCTTCCAGAACCTCTGTTCGCTGCAAACCCCTGATCTCCAGGGCGAACTTCTCCAGGGAGCTGGCGATGATGGCTAATGTGGTTACCAACTGGGCATGGCGGTCGCGCTGCACAATCTGGGTGGAAACCGGCGCTGGCTCAAGCCCCAGCTTGGAACAGGCGATTTTCTCGACCTCAGGGCTCAGGGTGGCATAGGTGCCCACCGCGCCCGAGATTTTTCCTACGGATATCGCCTTCCTGGCCTCCGCCAGACGGTGCGCATTCCTCTTCATCTCCTCAACCCACAGAGCAAGCTTCAAGCCGAAGGTGATAGGCTCGGCATGTACGCCGTGGGTGCGGCCGATCATAATGGTGTTCTTGTGCTCTATCGCCTTCTCCTTGAGCACAGTGATGAGTCCTTCAACGCCCCGCGTCAGGATGTCGCCCGCCTCACGCAACTGCAGATTTAGGGCTGTGTCCCAGACATCGTTGGTGGTGAGGCCGAGGTGAATGAAGCGGCTCTCCTCCCCCAGGCTCTCCGCCACCGAGCCGAGGAAGGCGGTCATGTCGTGGTGGGTCTCCTTGAGGATCTCGTCGAAGCGCCCGTGGTCGAAGCGTGCTTTCCTGATCTGAGGAATCGCCTCCCTGGGAATGGTCCCCAACTCAGCCCAGGCCTCGCACACAGCGATTTCAACCTGGAGCCACTTGTCGAACTTCGTTTCGTCAGACCAAGCTTTTTTCATCTCTGGCCTCGAATATCTCTCAATCATCCTCTCAACCTATCTGCCACTTTACATATTGTACTTTTTAGATTTTTGTTAGTCTACCACACAATAAGAGCAATGCCAAAGGGCCAATGAGACTTACAGCGAAGCCTTGCTGACAAGCTTTGGTTTACGGGCAAGAAGCATCGCTGTCATCGAGGTGATATACGCTCCAAGGAAGACGACTAGACCAACAAAGTAGCTTCCTGAAGCATCATAGATCGCTCCCATTATGATTGGCCCCAGGCCCGAGCCTACAGCGGCGGCAGCCAGAACCCAACCAAAGATTGTGCCGAATGATGCCATCCCGAAAAACTGTCCGGTAACGAGAGGCTCCAAAGTTAGCCATCCTCCCATGGCAAATCCGTAGACGAAGACAAAGACCCAGACCATAGCCGTGGTGTGCGTCATCATGAGGATAATAAGTCCGACAATTTGCAGAGCAATGCAGAGAATACTGGCATACTTTGGGTTAAATCTGTCCGCTACAAAACCAAAGAGTACTTTGCCTACGCCACCTATCCCACCGGTCAAACCCAGAGCGAACGAAGCAGCCGCCAATGGTATTCCCATGCCTTTGAGAATATTGACCTCATGCTGGAGCACACCAGCTACAACAATACCGGCAAAGAAGAAGGTAGCCAGCACCAACCAGAATGGAAGGCTGCGGAATGCCATGGATAGAGTCCAGCTTGACTCATCAGTGTTAGAAATTCCCTCTGGCTCAGATGGATCGGACATGCTGTGCGGCTCTGATACCGCCCCATTCCCCACAGGGCTTGCACCATCGGGTAATAGTCCCAATTCTTCGGGCCTGTTCCTCATGACAAACATGACTGGTATGACGATTAAGACAGCGCACATCGCACCTAGAATCACAAATGCCAGCCGCCATCCAGTGCCTACTATCAGATAATGGGCCAAAGGGGCAATAACTATGGCTCCCAGAGATACCCCTGCCATGGTGATACCCATTGCTACGCCTCTCCTCCTGTCGAACCAGTTGGAGATGGCAACGCCCACCGGTACAAACCCAGCCCCGCTCATCCCTATCCCCACAATGAAGTAGAAGACGTACAAATGCCAGACAGCGTTAGCCACGCCGAGGAGCATTAACCCGCCTGCACCGATCACGGCGCCGATAACTATCAGCTTCTTAGGCCCGTATTTGTCCGTCAATTTGCCCGCTATCGGTCCAGTCAGTCCCACCACCAGCATATAGAGCGAAGCTGCTCCAGCAATAACCGTTGCGCCAGATTCGAACTCATCAAGCAGCGTAGGCAAGAATCTACTGAATGCGTAGAAGGAAGCCCCTGCGTGAAGCATGGTAACGACTATGCATACCACGACAATCCACCAACCGTAAAATATCCTTCCCCTTTTCAGCGATTGCACCATACTCTCTCCTTTGTCATTAAATACCCCTTGCCTTTTGTCGGAGTGCAGCCTGCCACACCACAATTTGGGTGCCAAAGGCTATTTACAGGCTATGGGATGGGATCCCCAGCGGCTGGTTTCGGTTTTCTTACGAGAAGAAGCACCGCCACAGCCACAGCGTACGCCAGAATGAAGATAATGAGACCTAAGTTATAGCTTCCTGAAGCGTCAAAGATTGCCCCCATTAGAAGCGGTCCCAGACTCGAGCCTATAGCACCGGCGAGCAGTACCCAACCGAAGATGGTGCCCAAGGATGCTATCCCAAAGAGGTATCCACTAAGCAGAGGCTGAACGGTGATATTCCCTCCCATGGCGAACCCGAAGACGAAGACAAAGACCCAGACCATAGCCGTGGTATGGGTAAACATAAGAATGATTACCCCGACCAGTTGCAGGGCGATACAGACGATAGCCGTATATTTAGGTGACATTTTGTCTGCTATGAAGCCGAACCCTATCTTACCAATGCCACCTATCCCTCCAGTCAAACCCAGAGCGAATGAGGCAGCGGCCAACGAGACATCCATAATTTCGAGAATCCTGACCTCGTGCTGCAGCACACCGGCTACCCCAGCACCAGACAAGAAGAAGGTGACCAGCACCAACCAGAATGGCAGTGTTTTCATAGCCATTCTGACTGACCAGTCTGCCTTCGCATCAACAGTTGTTGCTGGTGCATTGGACTCGCTCGCCTGCTCTGGCAGTTCATCATCCACCGCTGGCCTTACACCGTCGGGCAGTAAACCCTTGTCCTCTGGCCTGGTCTTCATCACCATCAGTACTGGAGGAATTATCAAGACGGCAGTGAGACCCCCCAGAGCTAGATACGCACTTTGCCAGCCAATGGATTCGATGAGATAGTGGGCCAAAGGGGCGATAACTATTGCCCCTAAAGATATGCCCGCCATGGTGATGCCCATGGCCAGGCCCCTGCGCTTTTTGAACCAGTTAGAGATGGCTACGCTCACCGTGACATTTCCCGCCCCACTCATACCTATCCCCACCACAAAATAAAGCACGTACAGATTCCACAGTGCACTGGTAAGACTGAGAAGCATCAGCCCAGCAGCACCGATGAGGCCACCCCAGACAAGTACCTGCTTCGGTCCATATTTGTCGGTCAATTTGCCCACGATTGGCCCTGTCAGCCCCATCACAAGCATGTAGATCGACACCGCTGCGGAGATCGCCGCAGTGCTGGAGCCCAGTTCCTCAATCAATGTGGGCATGAATCTTCCGAAGGCGTAGAAAGCCGCTCCAGCGTGAAACATGAGCACGATAAAAGACACGGCAACAATCCACCAGCCGTAAAACACCCTCCCCCTTCTTGGTGCCTGTTCCATCTACTCTCCTTATCTCCGAAAACAGATTCTAATACTTTATACTGGGTGGATTGGTCGCCTAAGGCGACCAATCACGCCTAGAGCACCCCGATCTAACCGGGGTAGGCTACCCTCTGTTCTTATGGTTTGTCGGTGGGCAGTTGCCCCTGAGGGTTTACTAGGAAGTACTTTATTGCCATCTACTGAGCCGCTAAACGTTGCCGATACCCTTCATATGCTTGCCTAATATCCTCGTGTTTGAGGCCGAGTATCGCAGCAGCGAGGAGTGCAGCGTTCTTAGCCCCGTCGATAGCGACACAGGCTACTGGCACGCCAGCAGGCATCTGAACCACAGAATAGATGGCGTCTACTCCCTTGAGTTCGCTCGTCGCAAGTGGAACGCCGATCACCGGAAGGGTAGTCCAGCTNGCGATGACACCAGGCAGATGTGCCGCCCATCCGGCTCCAGCGATAATAACCTCAAATCCCTTTTCTCGAGCACCCTGTCCGTATTCTCTAGCCTTCTCCGGCGTTCGATGCGCCGAAATGATGGAGACCTCATAGTCGATGCCCAGTTCACCGAGTATATCCAGCGCTGGCTGCATCAACGGCTTATCCGACTTGCTCCCCATAACTATCCCAACAAGTGACATCTCTTATTAAACCTCCCTTTGGGCGATGTCTTTCCTATAATGGCAACCTTCGAAGTGAATACGAGGCAGGTTGTTATAGACCTTTTCTCTCGCCTTAGCGATGTCCCCACCTGTGGCGGCAACGGTGAGCACCCTTCCCCCATCGGTATGGATCATGCCTCCCTCTTCCTTTGTCCCTGCATGGAAGACGAGAATGTCTTCATCAACCATGTCCAGGCCGGTGATGGAGATACCCGTTTTATAGCTGCCGGGATAGCCTCCTGAAGCCACAACCACACCAACGCAGGCTGCATCGCTCCACTCAACCTTGATCTCATCCAGCCTGCCTTCGATCACTGCGAGCATGATTTCCACCAGGTCGCTTTCGAGGCGGGGCATCATAACCTGATTTTCAGGATCGCCAAAACGAGCGTTAAATTCTAAAACCTTGGGACCGTCATCGGTGACCATCAATCCGGCATAGAGAACACCTTTGTACGGCTTTCCCTCTTTTGCCATCGCCCGCACTACAGGTTCAAGGATGGTCTCCTTCACCAGATTGATCGTCTCTGTATCGAAGAAATTTGGAGGGCTGTAAGCCCCCATGCCCCCAGTATTCGGACCCTGGTCACCATCGAACACACTCTTGTAATCGCAAGCAGGCACCATAGGAACAACTGCCTTGCCATCGGTGAGGGCGAGAAGGCTTACCTCCTTCCCCTCGAGGCACTCCTCCACCAGCACCTGGTCACCGGCATTGCCCAAGATGCGATCCTGCATAATGGCGGACAATGCATTTAGCGCATCATCGATAGAGTGGGCTACAATGGCCCCTTTGCCTGCCGCTAACCCATCAGCCTTGACCACGATAGGAGGCTTTTGGGAACGGGCATAATCCTTTGCTTCGCTAAAGGATGAAAAATTCCTGCTACTGGCACAGGGGATGCCATATTTGTGCATCAAATCCTTGGCGAAGATCTTGCTTGACTCTATCTTGGTTGCTTCTTTATCGGGACCAAAGATGGGGATATCACAACTTTGAAAGAGGTCAACAATGCCTGCTGCTAGCGGTACTTCGGGGCCAACAACTGCTAGGTCGATGTTTTTCTCTCTAGCCACCTGGGCCAGAGACTGTAGGTCAGTAGCTTGAACATTCAGGTTTTCGGCGATAAGCCCGGTACCCGCATTTCCCGGAGCAACATATAGCTTGGTGACCTTACGGCTCTGACCGAGCTTCCACACCAAGCTATGTTCTCTTGCCCCGCCGCCAATGACAAGGATATTCATTCAATTCCCGTTTGAATTATAGCCCCTCTCGTTTGAACATTTCGGCCTGGATAGGATCCAGCTTCTGAATGAGCTTTGTTAGCTCGGCAACATGCTCCTTTTCATCATCGCGAATGTGCTCCAGAACTTTTATCGACTCTTCGTCATCCATGCTGTCGATATGCTCCTGATACTGATTGATCGCCTGAAGCTCCCCGATGAGATCTTCTCGCAACATCTCCAATACTACGTCTACATCTTCTTCGTTCTCGTACTCAGACTCGTATGTCATGTACAACCTCCTTCAGCTTGTCTCATTCCCATTCTATCGTTGACGGCGGCTTTGATGAGATATCGTAAACCACCCGATTCACTCCATGGACCTCATTGACGATACGATTGGCAATGCGAGCCAACAGGTCATAGGGGAGACGGGCCCAGTCGGCAGTCATAGCATCCTCAGATGTTACTGCACGAAGAGCAATAAGATAACCATAAGTTCGATAATCCCCCATCACCCCAACGCTCTTGGTGTCCGTTAAGATAGCGAAGCTCTGCCAAAGCTCTCGGTAGAGCTTAGCTTGTTTTATCTCATTCATCACAATCCAGTCGGCAGCCCGCAATATGTCCAGTTTCTCCTTGGTCACCTCGCCGATAATGCGGATAGCGAGCCCGGGGCCAGGGAAAGGCTGGCGCAGTACCATCTCCTCTGGCATGCCTAAGGCGAGCCCAACCTCCCTTACCTCGTCTTTGAATAGATACCGAAGCGGCTCGATTAAGGTGAAGGTCATACTTGTGGGCAGTCCCCCTACATTGTGATGGGTCTTTATCTTTGCAGAGGCCATACTTTCCGGAGTAGTGCTCTCAATAACATCAGGGTAAAGGGTGCCTTGGGCAAGGAAACCTACCTTCCCCAACTTCACCGCCTCTCCCTCGAAGACAGAGATGAATTCCTCGCCTATCAGTCGGCGCTTCATCTCAGGGTCAGTAACCCCTCTGAGACGCCCTAAGAACCTATCGCTGGCATCAATATAGTCAATATTCATCCTCAGATTTCGCTTAAAGGTATTGATCGTTCGCTCAGCTTCGTCACGGCGAAGGAGGCCGTTGTTAACAAAGATACAGGTCAGCTGATCACCGATGGCGCGGTGGACCAGCGCGGCTGTAACTGCGGAATCGACACCGCCGGAGAGAGCACAGATAACCCTTCCATCACCCACCTGCCTCCTGATACGCTCTATGCTTTCGGCGATAAAGTTGCCTAATGTCCAGTTGCCGCTACAACCGCAGATATTATAAAGAAAGTTTTTCAGGATATCTTTCCCATCAGGGGTATGAGACACCTCAGGGTGAAACTGTAGTCCGATTAGCCCATGCTTATTGCCCATAACCGCAATAGGTGAGTTTTCAGTATAACCAAGAGAGGTGAAGTCAGGCGGTAACTCCACTATCTGGTCTCCATGGCTCATCCAAACTGGCATGGAGGCAGGCAAATCGGCGAAAATGGGCGACTCTACATCCCCCTGATGGAGGATGGCATGACCATACTCGCGCCTCGTCCCAAGGGCAACCCTTCCGCCAAGCTGATGGGCTAGCACCTGCATACCGTAGCAGATTCCCAGTATCGGGAGCTGGGCTTCATATATGTATGCTGAAGCCAGAGGCGCCCCCGGCTCATACACGCTGCCTGGCCCTCCGGAGAAGATGAATCCCCTGGGTTTAAGGGAAGCAACCTTTTGCCAAGGGGCGTCATAGGGCAATACCTCGCTATAGACATGACACTCCCGCACCCTTCTGGCGATGAGCATGTTATATTGGGAGCCGAAGTCGATGATCAATACCGTCTCGCGATCGGACTCAGGTGCCTCTGCAGCAACTGGCTGCTCGCCAGCTTTTTGCTTGGCGATCTCCAGATAAGTAGAGACCTCCAAGTCGTCGCTGGTGGTAATTCGAAGAGTTTCAATCCCCTGACTTTCCTTTGTCATCTCGAAGTCAACCTTATCACCTACGGAGCCATATGAGATTCAGACTAGCGTCATTCTGAGCAAATAGCCAGAAACCGAATGTCCCTTTCCCGCCCCATAGATAGCTCCCCTGTCTCGTCTGTGGTCAAGCCCAGTTTGTATATGAGTATACCAACATATGTTGCGATGTATTAAGAAGTCTATCAGCAAGATGTCGTCAAACCAGCTACCACATGTAACAATTCTAGATAAGAATTATAGTCTATATTAGAGTTGGGGGTCAATGGCTGAGGCAGCGGGAACAAGCTATGTCTCCGCCTCACCTCTACTCGCAGCCTCCCTTTCAAGGGAGAAGCACCTCATCCAATAAACTGAAATGTTCATCTCCAAGACTGGTGGTCATTTCAGCGGCAAAGAGTTCCCCATTCTCGTTGACCGGTCATATCTACAGTAGTAGAATCCGAGCAAAGAGGTCGAGACCTACACGGTAGCAAAGCCGTTACATCGAGTCCAACGACATCGAAGGAAAGGAGAGGAAACATATGGCGTGGTATGCTTATCTGGCTTACTTCTTTGCGGGCGTCTTTCTGGCCAACGGTGTGCCCCACTTCGTGCATGGCATATCTGGGAAGAAGTTTCAAAGCCCCTTCGCCTCACCCCCCGCTGTTGGGGAATCATCCCCGTTAGTGAACGTCATCTGGGGGCTGGTCAACTTCATTATTGGCTATGCGCTCATCTATGGAGTAGGGGACTTCACCTTCGGCTTTAGCTCTGCTGTCCTGATGGTTGGTCTGGGCACAATCGTCGCCGCAGTGGCACTGGCCTTCTACTTTGGGCGCTTGCGCAGTCGCTGAGTTTCCCTATAGTGCTTACACCTCGGAGTTTTATGCCGACGCATCTACATCGTAGATGTGAAACACACTGCCAGTCTGGAATTAGCGACCCTCATCGAGGACACCATAGTTCGGCAAACATGCCTTATAATTGGCCGACTGTATCTAACTCAGAGGACCGGCAGGTATTTCTTAAGCTCATAGTCGGTCACCTGAGCCCGATACCTGTCCCACTCGATTCTCTTGTTTTTGATGAAGGCATCGAAAACGTGGTCGCCGAGGGCCTTTCGCACGACCTCACTCCCCTCAGTAAGTTCAATGGCATTCCCCAGGCTGCCGGGAAGTATCCCACATATAGCCCAACGTCTCGTCTGGTATCAAGCCCAATTTGTATATGAGCATACCAACATATGCTGCGATGTATTCAAAAGCTTGTCGGCAAAACGTCGATAAAACAGCTACCGTACTATGTTGTAGCCCGTTCACTTCACGTTGCTCTACTCAGTTCTCAACAGTGACTTCTACCACGTTCTCCCGCGCGATGGCTCGTTCGACATCACCCTCTCTTATGAAGACGTGCATCATTCCGAACACCTCGTATTGCCCGTTCTCCACCTTGGTGGTGTCCCATGTTACTGCGAAGTTCTCGCTCCTATCGCTGGACTCCCCGATCTTGATCCATGTATGCGTGTTCTTCTTGCGGTAGTACCACGGGTTGCTCACCCTCATGATGGGGCCATGGATGCCAAGTTCCTCCAACTCCTTGGACAGCAGCTCTTCATCGTACTGCTCCCGCAGGCGAACCACGCTCGAGAAGTTCTTGAGAATCTCGGAAGGCACAATATAGTGTGGTCCCCAATCGTATGGCATAGTTAACCTCCTTTGTCTTTTTTTGTGAAATGTAACACGTGCATTTCAAATGAGCCGAAGTCTCGCTACAACTATGGGAAATTCGTCATTTGTTCATAATCGACCATCACAATCTAGGCTATGCTTTCGACTTCTATCCCGACTTTCACCGCCGCAGTATTGTAGATATCCTCTACAGCGTCGACGTATCCAACCACGACGGCCAGTCCAGCGGATGCTTCTCTCACTCTCACCAAAGCCTTGAGATTCTCTGCTATGAACTTCGGCTTAAGAAGGAGATCCTGCGGCGGATAGCCGCATACTGCAAGCTCGGGAAAGTAAGCAAATCAACACCCAAAGAGTTGGCTTCAGCTACGGCCTTGATGATTTTCTGTATGTTGCCCATAAAATCGCCGACGGTTGTGTTGATTTGAGCCATACCAACTCGAAGTTGTCTCATTTCTATAACTCCCAACAGTACGAAGTACGTTCTATTTATAAGACCGGTAGGTACTTCTTAAGTTCATAGTCGGTCACTTGGGACCAGTACAGGTCCCACTCGATTCTCTTATTTTGGATGAAATTAACAAAAACATGGTCGCCGAGAGCTTTTCGCACGAATCTAACTCTCCTCGGTGATTGTAGTCAGTTCACATCATATTGCTCTACTCCTTCTCAACGGTGACTTCCACCACATTCTCCCGCGCTATGGCTAGTTCTACATTACCTACATTAACGAATACGTGCATCATACCCTGTATCTCATACTGCCCATCCTCAAGGCTAGATGTGTTCCATGACACTGCAAAGTTCTGGCACCTGTCATCGGACTCTCCAATCTTGATCCAAGTGCTCGTGCCTTTCTTGCGGTAGTACCAAGGGTTGCTCACTCTCGCGATAGAGCCGTAGATGCCAAGCTCCTCCAATTCTTTGTCCAGCAGATATTCGTCGTATTGCTCCCGCAACCAGACGATCCCGCTGTAGTACTTGAGAACTTCAGAAGGAACGATATAGTGTGGTCCCCAATCGTATGACATAGTCAACCTCCCTTGCATTTTTTGTGAACTGTAATACGTTCATTCCAACTGAGCCGAAGTCTCGCTACAACTCTGGGAAATTCGTCATAAGTTCACCATCCTTTAAACTGATTTGTAATTGGCAACCTCCTGTCTCGCCCAAATGCCTTGGGAGTTATCTTAATCCCTGGTGGCGCCTGACGGCGCTTATACTCGCTTGCATCTACTAATTGGGCTGCCCGCTCGACCACAGCCTCGTCGAATCCCATTGCAATGATCTGCTCAACGCTTTTGTCTTCCTCAACATAAGCTGTCAGAACGGGATCAAGCAGGTCGTATGACGGCAGACTGTCAGTATCCAGTTGGTACGGTTTCAGCTCAGCAGAGGGCTCTTTGTCTATGATGCTAGATGGAATGAATGCCGAATCCGATATCGAGTTCCGATACCTAGCAAGTTCATAGACCATTGTCTTGAGCACATCCTTTATCACCGCAAATCCGCCCGCCATATCCCCATATAGAGTGGCATAGCCAGTGGCCATTTCGCTCTTATTCCCGGTGGTCAGAACAAGCCAACCGAATTTATTTGATAACGCCATGAGCAGGTTGCCCCTAATACGAGCCTGGATGTTTTCCTCAGCCACGTTAGGTTCGGTCTTTTCAAAGGATCCTGCCAGTGCATTCAGGTAAGCGTGAAAGACCTCCTCAATGGGGATAGTCATCAGCTCAATGCCTAAGTTCCAGGCCAGCGCCTTAGCATCCGATTGGCTGCCTGGCGAGGAGTATCTCGAAGGCATCGATACCCCGACCACATTTGACGGCCCCAGAGCGTCAACTGCAATAGCCGCCACCAGGCTGGAATCAATTCCTCCAGAAAGACCAATCACGACCTTCTCAAAGCTATTCTTGAACACATAGTCTCGAGTTCCTAGCACCAGAGCATCGTACATCTCCCCTGGAATGTCGCGCACCTGAAGTTGCCTTTGCGGTAGCGGTGGTTTTACAGCAACAGAAGATACCTCAGACACTATTATCTTGGCTGTATGCCAGCCTTGCTCTTCCAGCAGCAGTGTCCCCTTTCTCCA
>JGI10211J14876_10001106_pt1 | contig 11793 bp, 12 predicted proteins | sample Etolagsediment_FD_14876 | JGI IMG/M metagenome (IMG submission 14876)
ACGGGAATCCTCGCCGCACAGCCAACGCCGCCAATGGCCACGAGTTTGTCAAAGTCCAGCTTGATCTCATCGGCTGCCCGCACGAAATAGTTCAAGACCTGGGCTGCCCCGCAACCTGGACAGAAAAAGTGGGGCAGGCCACCACTTCGCAAGTATTTTCGTAACGGATTCTCTTTCACTTTGCCGCCTCCTCTAGTGCCCTATAGATTTCGCCCGTGGTGTGGATCAGACCGCGATTCTTGGCAACAAATGTCACCTTTGCATATCCAACTGCGACACGTTCTATCTCTCGGGCGAACTTTCCCATATTCATCTCAACAGCCAGAATAGTATCAGCCTGCTCTGCTACGGCCCTGATCTCCTTTTCCGGAACAGGCCACACGGTAATCAGCTTGAGCAGACCAGCCTTTATGCCGTTTTGGCGAGCGCGTCGAACGGCATCCAGGGATGGCCGGGTTTCGCTGCCGTAGGCGATTAAAATGATCTCCGCATCATCAAGAAAAAAACCTTCTGTTTGGACAATATCATCGTAATTCGCTCTAATCTTACCGGTTATTCGTTCATAAAGGAGCTCAAAGACGTCCGGGTCCCAGGCAATGCCTCCACGCTCATCGTGTGGGTTCAGAGAGTGCAGGATCCGGTAGCCCTCACCGAAATCCGGCAATGGCGGTATCCCGTCTTTTTCGGCCCTGAAAGGGATGAACTCCTTTGGTGGCACATCGGGCTTTTTTCGGTTTCCTATTTCGATGGCATCAGGTTCGGGAATGACCAGCTTCTCCCGCATCAAGGCTATGGTGGTTTCAGACATCANTACCACAGGGGTCCGATACCTCTCTGCCAGATTAAAGGCCCGAATGGTATAGTCGAAGGATTCCTGCACCGATGCAGGCGCTAATACGATGAGCTCATGGTCGCCGCTGGCCCCCCAGCGCATCTGCATCACGTCAGACTGAGTGGCAAAGTTCTCGCCCCGACAGCGCTGCACATCCACGATCACCAGGGGGATTTCCGATGCTACCGCGTAGCCGATTCCTTCTTGCATATAATTGAATCCGGCGCTGGCGGTAGCGGTCATCGCCTTTGCCCCTGCAAGGGAAGCCCCTGTCAGGGCAAAGACCGAACAGAGCTCATCCTCTCCCTGTAAAAAGTTGCCACCGACCTGAGGCATTCGCTCCGCCATGCGCTCAGAAATCTCGTTGGCCGGGGTTATGGGATACCCTGCAAAAAAATTGCAGCCGGCTGCCAGTGCCCCCTCAACCACGGCATGGTTGCCCAGCATGAAATGAGTCCCTGTCAGGACTCTCTTGCTACTGCCTTGTGTCTGCATTCTACCACCTCAAGCCTATTTCTTAATCCTGTCAGAACTCGCTTGCTACTGCCTTATAATGCCCTGTTTCTGAGAAGCACCAACTCGTTTTAACTCCCTGCGATCACAGACTCTAAGTCCTTGATATTAACAGTTACCGGCTTGTCGATGAGCTTATCGGCATCACCCGGATCTCTAAAGCCGAATCCAGAAACAATTAGCACAACCTTTTCGTCCTTGTTTACCTTCCCGAGTTTTATAAGCCTCCGAAGCCCTGCTAATGCAATCGCACCGGCCGGTTCGGCAAGGATCCCCTCCATTCTTGCAAGATCCCTCTGAGCAGCAGTGACCTCTTCGTCAGGCACCGCCATCGCTGTTCCGTCAAGTTCTCGCAAGAGCCTCAAAACACGATTCCCACTGGGTGGATAAGGATTTCCCAAAGAACGAACAATAGAAGTAAACTCATGATTTACGCGCCGGATCGTCTCCTCGCTTTTTTCAAAGGCGCTTACTACTGGTTGCGCGTCTTCAGGCTGCACCACCGCTATTCTTGGAACATATTGAACGATTCCAAGTTCTTTCAACTCAAGAAAGCCCTTGTATAACGCTGAGACCATACCCCCGCTGCTCAAGGGCGCCACAACCCAGTCGGGGACACCCCAGCCCAGATCCTCGACAATTTCGAATGCCAGCGTCTTTTGCCCTTCTATCCTGAACGGATTGTCGCAGTTGATGAATAGCACACCGTGCTTTTCGGCTATCCTTAAAGATTCATCATACATCGAATCATATCCACCCATTACCTGTATGACCTTTGCACCGTAAACACTTAAATATAACAATCTCGCACTAACGATGCCTTCGGTCGCGATGATATAGCACGTCCGGCCTGCCCTGGCCGCATACACTGCCACGGACGTACCCATGTTTCCATGCGACACAGTCCCCACAGTGCGTACTCCACGCTCAACCGCTACAGTCATCCCCACGGTGCTACCCCGGTCTTTGAATGCTCCCGTCGGATTCCTCCCGTCGTCCTTGAGACTAAGGTTCGAAATGCCAATAGAACTTGCAAGGGTTTTTGCCTTATGCATCGGTGTAGCTCCTTCCCCTAAGCTTACAGGCTCAGTGGAAAGGCCTACTGGCAGGAGCTCCCGGTACTTCCAAACCCCTGGCCGCCTTGCTGCGAGGCCTTCCTTGGTGACCTTTCGTGCCAGGCTTGCATAGTCATAGGTGACTAAAAGCGGACCATTGCATGAGTCACATCGATATCGGATCTCCTCTGGCGAAAATTCCTGACCACAGACTCCGCATTTGTACCCTACAAAATTCACGATCGCCTCCTTTATCACAGACAGAGAAAAGCGCTCGAGCAAGGCCCTAAAACGAGACCGCACGAACACGGCCAGACTACCTTATAAAAAGCACTAACCCAGCATTAAAGCTTCCTGTTTTCCAATACTTCAGGGTTTATGGGATAACGTGGTCTCTCGCCTTCCAAAACAAGCTTTATCTCCAAGGCAGCTTCCTTTTGTTCCCGGTAAACCGCCTCATCTGACCAGCCGGCCATATGCGGCGTGACCACGACATTTGGTAGATGCAAAAGCGGATTTTCATGTTCAGGAGGTTCTGATTCAAAGACATCCAGCCCAGCCCCAGCTATCTCTCCCTCTTTTAGTGCCTTTAAAAGAGCTGACTCGTCGATCAAACCCCCTCGAGCTGTGTTGATAAGATGCGCGGTTTTCTTCATCATTGAAAGCTCGTTTTCCCCAATGAGGTGCCGCGTCTCCTCTGTGAGGGCAGCATGAATGGTGACATAATCCGATTGCCTTAACAATTCTTTAAGGCTTACCAGATTAACATTGACCTCCTTAGCTTGTGCTGGAGAAATGTATGGATCATGGGCCAAGAATGTAACATCGAAACCGTCAAGCATTCGACACAATGCTCTGCCAATCCCACCTAATCCAACAATACCGACCGTCTTGCCACACAATTCTTGTATGCCAGCATCCGGCTCTCTCCAAGCTCCACTCCTCAACCTTTCCATTTGTGGAATCGTGTTCTTCGCAAGACACAGCATCAGCATGACTGCGTGCTCCGCCACCGACACATAATTCACTCCTGGGGTCCAGGCTACCACGATCCCTCTTTTCGTAGCGGCATCATAATCGACGTTTTCTGGCTTTGCACCGCGCTTTACAATGATTTTGAGTTTTGGGGCAGCCGCTATCACGCGCGAGGTTATGGCATGCTGGGAGGTGATCATTACCGCATCATATGGCCCTATCATTTCAACCAGATCCTCTTCGGTGTATCCCCCTTCTTTGTTCTCAAAAGCTAGCTCAGCCAGTTCGCCTAACTGTCGAAAAAAATCGAACCGCTCCTCGTCTTTAGCCTCAAGCAGCAAAACTCTGTGTCTCGTCATACCTGTTTTTTTAAAAGAACGAATCGCTGACCTCCTTATCGTGCATATAGCTTGGGATCGGTGATGTCTCTCAAGCCATCGCCCAGCAAGTTGAAGCCGAAGATCGAAACCAGGATCGCAAGCCCAGCGAAGACAGACACCCAAGGGGCGACTCCCAAAAAGTCCACACCGGCCCGTACCATGCTACCCAAGGTCGGTGTTGGCGGCGGCACTCCTACACCCAGGAAGCTCAAGCTGGCCTCAAGCCTAATAGCCGTACCAAGCCAGAGGGTACTCATTACAAGGATATCGCCAAAAATGTTGGGCAGGACGTGGCGCATGAGGACACGAGAGTCGCTTGCCCCAATTGACTTGGCTGCAGCGATATAGTCCTGCTCTTTTAGTGCCAGAGTGGGGGCATGGCCCATCCGGGCAAATCTGGGAATCATCAAGACCGTGATCGCGATGATTACGTTTTCTACTCCAGTGCCCAAGACTATCATAACCATAACTCCAAATACCTCGTCGGGGAAGGCCATCATTATATCCAGGGTACGCATGAGCACTGTTTGGACCTTGCCCCCGGCATAGCCCGCGAGCATGCCCATCCCTGTGCCGATGACCATTCCTAAGATTACTGAGGTGATCCCGACAAAAAACGAGATCCTTGTTCCGGTAAAAATTCGCGAAAGAACATCCCTTCCATACTCATCCGTACCGAGAAGGTGACTTCGTTCCGGGGGAGTAAGACGATAATAAACGTTCTGCTTCAGGGGGTCAATCGGGGAAATCCAGGGAGCAAAGATGGCTATGAAGATCATTGCCACAGAAATGCATGCGCCGATTAGGGAGGTCCTATTCTTAAGAAAGGTCGTCAATATCTTCCGGCGCTTACCACGTTTTTTCATGGCAACTGTTCCAGCCTTTTTAAGGACTTATTTATATCTTACCCTTGGGTCGATAAGCCCATATGTTAAGTCAGTTATAAGATTTATAAAAACTACAAGGCTCGCGAAGATTATCATCACAGCCTGCAACGTTGTGTAATCTCGCTGTTTCAATGCCCCAATCATCATCTTCCCCAAACCTGGACGTGAGAAGACGATCTCCACCATGACCGAGCCACCGATAAGTACAATCGCATAGACCCCGATAAGGGCGGTAATGGCAAGCAGCGAATTTCTCAACAGATGTTTGTAGATCACCTTTCGCTCTGTGAGCCCCTTTGCCCTGGCCGTCCTCACATAGTCTTCATTCAGGGTGTTTAACACGGAGGAACGTGCCATCCGTGTAACATAAGCGGTCATAATTAATCCTAACGTAAGCCCTGGGAGGGCGAGGTGGTAGAGATTATCTGCAAGATTGTGGATGTCTCCACCACCCACTACTGGGAAGATAGGTATTTTGATTGAAAATGCAAGCATCAACAGTATACCCAGGTAGAAGGTTGGAAAAGACAGCCCGCCAAGCGACAAAGTCCTCCCTATGTAATCTGCTAGGGTGTTACGCTTCAATGCGGTGTATACTCCCGTAGGTATCCCGAATATTGCGCCAAAGATAATCCCCATGAAGGTTAGCTGTACGGTATATGGAAGACTGCGCTTTATTTCCTCAGAGATCGGCCTCCCATTAATCATTGACCTACCAAAATCCCCATGGAGCAACCCTTTCAAGGTTTCAAGATATTGAGCCCACATCGACTTATCGAGGCCCATTTCCTTGCGTAGAGCCTCCACTGATTCTTTGCTAGCATAGTCGCCGAGCCTCACCTCAGCTGGGTCTCCCGGCGCAATCCGCACAAGTACAAAGGTAATTGTCAGCACTATGATAAGGGTTGGTACCGCTATCAGGATTCGTCTAATTGCATATGCAATCATCGACCATTCCTTCTGGTTCAGTCAATGACCCCGCCCTTCCGAGCGGAGCATTGTTAAAGGTATTGATTAAATTATATACCCCTTCATCCCTGTGCTCCCGCACGGAGCATTCTGGGTGGGGTGGTAAACATAGGAGGCACGGTTTTTATGCTGCAAGCCCGTGCCCCCCCTTTTTTTTAAAGAACACTGGCTCTATTTACTTATCGAAGTCAGCTCGTTTATCTGCGGAGAGAGGATGAGGGTCGACTTCAAGTCATATCCCCAGTCCACATATTTCTGTCTGGCATAGGTGAACCTCTTGATAAAAAGCGGATAAGAGACGCACCAGTCAATGAGCTTGTACTGTGCTTCCTGCCAAAGCGCCCTCTGTCCCTGAGCGTCCAGCATGTCTCGCGCCGCCTCGATAAGGTAGTCTATACTGTCAACCTTTCCGTCCTCGTCAGCATCTACTTTCCCGAGATGTATGAAGTTGCTAATTGGGCTCTTGCCGGTTACCACAATTGAGTTTGAATGGTACATATGCGTGAGTTTCATATCGGCGCTTGCCCTCCAGCAGTTATAGAGAACAATCGTGTTCATATCTGCCCGGATGTTGTGGTGATAGGTGGCATGATCTATCGTGATCATCTTGGCATTGATCCCGGACTCCCTGAGCTGCGCCACAACGTTCTGCATTGGTATCGCATATTCTCCCCGCTCCGTCATGTAAAATTCCGTTTTGAAACCCTTTGGAAAACCGGCATCTGCTAGGAGTTTTCTTGCCTTCCTGCGATCGAAGTCATAGAGCAAGTCCTTACCCTCTTGTTGGCCGCGTAGTTTAACCTCCGCACGCGTCAAGAATCCTGCTTGAGGTGGTGGAATCGGAGAATATATTGGAGCAGCAATGGCTTTGCCAATGGTGGTTGCTACCTCATCACGAGAGATGGAGTAACCTATGGCGCGTCGCACCCTTATGTCGTCAAAGGGCTTTTTAGTCAAATTAAAGTAGAGTACTCCGGCCTCGCCAGGGCCAAAGACATCCACTTTAACACCTGGCAGCGCTCTCATTTCCTCCACCCATGGCTGCGAAGGCGGGCCTTCGATCACGTCGAGTTCCTTGCTCCGAAGTCCAAACTTCCGGCTGCTCAGATCCGACATGAAGAAAACCTCTACCCCTGCAAGCTTTGGCACGCCTCGGAAGTATTTTTCGTTCCGCACCGTGATGACCTTCTCCTTTGGCAAGTATTTCTTGAAGATGAATGGGCCTGTTCCCACAGGATGTGTCCTGAAGCCTTCTCCTAACTCCTCAGCTGGTTTCTTCGGTATTATGAGACCACACATATAATCGGTCACCTTGGGAAGGAACAGTGTCTCCGACAACGGTTTCTTTAAAGTGATCCGCACCGTGTACGGATCGACCGCCTCGAAACTCATCCCGACATACCCGCCAGCACATCCTGACTTAGCCGGGTTGGCTGCTGATTGGAACGAGTAGACCACGTCTTCTGAAGTCAACTCATACCCTGGATTTCCCTTCCAGGGATGGACCATCACACCATGGCGGAGATGGAAAGTCCAGGTCAGCCCGTCCGCGGAAACTTCCCAACTCTCTGCCAGATCAGGCTCAAACTTACCAATATCGCCGGTTTTGTAACGGACAAGACCATTGAATATCAAATGTACTACTCCTCTGTCCTGGGTAGTATGGGCAAAGTGCGGATGAATATCCGAAATATCAGCCGCATCCAATGCAATTTTTAGAACCCCGCCCGACCCCAATGCCAAGGGCACTAAAAGACAAAGAAGCACACCAAAACCAAGAACTGTTGAAAACATCACTTTCATCTTTTTCATCATTTCCCCCTTTTTTGAAATAATTAAAACCTTGTGGGCCAATCCCAACCTCCAACTTACCTCTCTAATTCCTCACCTCCTTTCTTAGCATAATCCACCTTTCTGATAGCCTCGCGTGGGGGTATCTTCGTTGCTATTAAGCTGATGTCATCTGTACTGTAAAATCTATCCATTATTCCCCCTTATTTACCAATGCCAAAAAATATGGGTCTATTACCGGCCGAACTTCTATAGCGCCGATTCAATGCCATGTAGATCAGGCCTCCGCGGTATTAGAGCCGCTCACCTTCAGTTTCTTGCCTGTTGCCTTTTAAGGTAAGTATTATATCAGCAGCAATTCGAGCCGCAACTGCACATACCATCGGACATTTCTCTAACCCACCGGCTTTGTACCAGGCCTCGGATTCCTCCTCTCTCTTGAAATCAAAGCTCCTTCCCAGGAGTGTTTTCTGAATCTCAAAGCAAATGGTACCTCCAAGCTCCTCTTTGAACCTATTATACATTTCGTATGAAGCTTCCATGGTATCTCTATAGGCCTGTATATCCTCGAGTTCTTCACGCCCAAGGACCAAGCCGATAGCCATGATACCGCCGGTAAGTGCCCCACAGTTCTCACCCATGCGGGCAACTCCACCTGCCAGGGCAGTGCTTGCCTTAAGGGCCCCCCCATCTCCTAGATGGAGATGGCTCTGGAGTGCCTGTAACACAGATCGAGAGCAACCCTCATATACCCTGTCGTTATAATAGGCATCCAACGCAATACGGTCCAGCAGTTTTTCCCGTGAACCAGGTTCGACCTGTCGGGTATCGTATTCAGCCAGTTCGATTCTTTTCGCAACCTCTTGCAGGCTCATATTCAAAACCTCCTCAGATTATTAACGATATCTGCGTGCAGAAGGGATTAGGTTACCAGCACTGCCTACAACTCAATCTGCACTTTGTACCATCTCGGCCATTTCATATGGCTCAGGGTCTACCTCGCAAGTTTCTCGTCAAGGTTGAAGTCTTTATTGTACGCGAATAGAGCGGGAAATCCTCCCGTATGCAAGAATAATACTGTTTCACCGCTCTCTATCGTTCTGCTATGTATACTATCGATTAGAGCAGCCATGGCTTTACCAGAATACACCGGATCGAGAAGGATGCCTTCCGTTCTCGCTACTAGCTTGATTGCCTCAACTGCCTTTGGTGTAAGCTTTCCATAACCTTCCCCCACATATTCTCCCAGGTTGACTATCTCGGAGGGGTTGACGGATAGATTTACTCCCAGCCGCATTGCCGCCTCGTTCACTATCCGGGCAATCTCAGATGGCACATCCTCGATCCAATCCACGGGGTTAACTCCAACTATTTGGAAATCAGAATTCAAATACTTGGCACCTAACACGAGGCCAGCTTGCGTAGTAGTAGAAGAAGATACAAAAAGGCGGTTAATCTCCACGTCTTGTTCTTCCAGTTGATTGCACACCTCTAAGGCACAATTCACATACCCTACCGCCTCCAGGCCTAAATCAGCAAAATCTGATTTGCGGCCCATATACACTCGATGACCATCATCGGCAAGTCTTTTGGCTACATCCTCAATCACCTTCTTTTGCTCTAAGACATCGGCTTCGATAATCTCTACTTCGGCGTTAAACATGAGATCAAGGAGCAGATTACCTTGAAGCTCTATATCCACCTCTCCCGGAGTCGTTCGGAGGATCAAGTGGAGACCTAAACCAAGTTTGCTACAGGCCGCAGCTAACTGCCGACAGTAATTAGATTGCACTCCGGCTCCGGCTACTATAGTAGTGACACCCTTCTGAAGTGCCTCTCCCAGAGTAAATTCGAACATACGGGTCTTGTTACCCCCCAATGCCAAACCGGTCAGATCATCCCGCTTAAAGAAGATTCGCGGCCCCCCCAAAGCTTCGGAAAGCCTTGGTGCTTCTTCCAAAGGGGTAGGCAGCTTCGCCAAATTCGCACGAGGCAATCTATCAATTAAAGCTTTGAGTTCTGCTGTGCTATCAGCTCCCATGATTCACCATCCCGTTCAATCATGAATTTCTTATTGAGTATTACTCCCACGGGAGTCTCTCTTCAAATGGTTTTCCCACGATCTCTGATCCATCTGCCTTTTTCATACCCATCAGTCTCGCCAACTCTGCATAACTATCCCCCAATGTGTACTCGGCACGCGTCCACGTCTTGACAGGGATTTCACCAGTGCCGGACTGTTTGAGCCCTAATATTAGATTTTCCAGCTTTTCCCTCGGTACTGTGAAGATCATTTTGTCATCTTGATACCCTCCATACCGGCGGATGCCCATACATGGCACGGAAACACAGCATTCCCCGGTCTGCATTGGTGGTACCACAGCGTAAACGCACCCCGCATGACCGGACAACCTGGATGTGATATCCTGTCCATCTTTGTATGCAATACCCAAGAGGAGCCGCGTCAATTGAACTGAGTTACAATAGATTATAATCAAATCAGGCTCGAAGTTTGCTGTCGTTAAAGGTGCTGATACTATACCTATGTATTTCCCTACCTCGAAGCGAGGGAAGGCTCGTGCCCAATTTGCCCCAGCCTCCAGGGTCTCGACATCATCTGGATAGCGGTTACGCCCCCCCAAGAAGTACTTGGGAGGTTCCTCAAGTCCATAGCCTATGACCGGTTCAGGACACCACATGTCCTCTTTTAGCATTGCTATCGACATCCCACATCTCTCCACAAACATAAAGGCCTGGCATTGCGCTAAACAAACTCCGAAGTCCCTTTTGGGCCTCTTAGCGCCTTCAGGGATATTTTCCATTTTTTCTATCAACTTAACAGCAAAGGGGAGACTTTGTAACGCTAATTGCCTCTGAATTTGCTCAGCATAACTGCCCAAGTTTTTCATTTTTGATGTTCTCCTCAGTGTTGCATCACGGCCATGTCATAGTGAACCATAACCTGTTGATTGGTAAGCTTAGTGGTGCACATGAATAGCTTTACTTGTTGTGCCCTTGTAAGGGTCAGAACAGTAGACGACTCGACGTGAGCTCGCCGAAACATTTCAAAATGCTTTGTATAGACGGGGCGTATAATTCTGAGGTTTCGGTCGCCCTTCGGCCTCGAGCTTAGGGCCGAGAGGCAACAAACCGTTTTGAAATCCCGCTTAGCAGCACAAATGTCCATGTATAACGGCATACTCAAAAAAGGATATCCATACCCTGGACACTGACGTTATCATGGCATCAAGCTGTCTTTGTTTAATAAAGCTTTATGTAGTTTTCAATACTCTTATTATCTGCATGAGGGAACATTTGGGAGTACATATGGTACGTCTTTATTAGATGATTTTTAGACCGGTTATATGCCTCATCTAATTCTTTTTGAATAATAGAGTCAAGTATGTACCTATGCTCATTGATAAGGTTATGGATATCATTTTTATCGAGTTTTGCCTGGCTCATTTCAATTAACACCGATGAGTAATTTTCAGTGATCGATTCGCATATAAAATCAATAATGGGGTTCTGTAAAATCTTTGCAACCTCGCAATGAAAGCGAGTACATATCAATCGGGCTTTTCTCGGCGAATAATTTACATATCTCTCTGCCTCATCGAGCATTGCAGTGATGTTTGTAATGTCCTTATCCGTCCTAATAGAAGCCGCTGCCTTGGCCGTATGGGGTTCAATGCAGAGTCGTGCGTGCATGAGATGTGCAAAGTTAACCTTTCCCAGGCTAATAAGATTCTTAAAATTCTCGATAATTGGATCTGGTTTCAACTCGGATACATAGGTACCGGCATTCATGCCTCTTTTGATTGCAATAAGACCATTAGCTTTTAAATTTTTTAAAGCTTCGCGTACAGTTACTCTGCTAACCTTAAATTGCTCTACGAGTTCTCTTTCAGGTGGTAACCTATCTCCGGGACTATAGAGACCATCGAGGATTGATTGTCTCAAACGTTGCTCAACTTCCTTTGAGATAATCTTCTTCCTTATTGGTTTGAACGTATTCATTGATTTGATATTATATGGTATGATGTCTAATGTTAGTTCTTAATACATTATATTAAAGATAATTATCTGTCAATAACTTTATTTATAAAGATTTTATTTTTTTAAATCCCTAAAGAATTTCATATGTTGCGTAGCTTTTAAGAAAAATCCCTTGACAACTAAGGTACCCAAAATATAATAATGTTTTTGCATTCATAATCTTGGGATTTATGTCAATTTCAATATAGTTTTAGAGGGGAGGTAACCACGCCATTAATCGATGTAAGAAATCTCAAGGCATACTTCTATACCGAGGACGGTGCGGTACGAGCCGTTGACGGGGTTGACTTCACCATCGAACCAGAGAAGACCCTCGGGGGGGTTGGTGAGAG
>JGI10211J14876_10001107_pt1 | contig 11790 bp, 9 predicted proteins | sample Etolagsediment_FD_14876 | JGI IMG/M metagenome (IMG submission 14876)
GCATAGCATCATGAATCTCCCTAAGGCCATAGCCCTGGCCTTGCAAGGCATCTATTATCTGATCATTTGTCATATTCTGTTGTTTTAAAGAACGAACCTGCTCAATAGGCAGCTCTCCGGCCGGTGCAGCAGCAGTCTCTCCGCCAGGGTACGGTGGTGGTGGAGAAGGAGGTGCTTTTTTCTTCTTTGTCTTGAAAATATCTAGTATTGCCATGTTTTACCTCTTTTTTAAAATTAAATTAATATTTTATTTTATAAACTTTACTCTTTTTTAGCGGGCTCTTTTTCTTTTCCAAGGGCCTCTCTCACTATATTCTCAACCTGCTCTTTTGTCGCAAAACGCATAGGATTCCATAATTCAACATATTTTTTCATCACAGCAATATCTTCCCTCTTTGCAGCCAGCTTTAATTCCTTCACAATCATCAGTATCCTGTCTTCAATCAGGTTTATCCTGGAATTTATCTCGGTTATATCTGAATTAAGAAGCTTTATCTCATTCATCTCTTTCTTGTGATGCGAGAGCATGTTCTGCTCTATAAGCAATAGCTTTTTTCTCAGCTCGCTGTATCTTTCCTCAGTAATCTTCAGCCTGGCAGTTAATCTAGTCATATCTTCGGCCAAGGGCGCAGTTTCTGGCATTGGTGCCATGCCTCTTTTCGCGTCTGCAGGCGGTTTTTTTTGCAATATATCTACCATTTCCTTGTTTAATTGCTATTTCAATAATAAATTTGTGTAACTATACAATAGTAGTTGGCATTTATAATATATTATATATTTAATCTTAACAAAAAACACAAAATATATAAAATATTATGTTTTAATTGCTTAAAATACGATGAAAAAGCCAATATCTGCAACAATTGATGAAGATCTTATCAAATGGATTGAGAAAAAGGTTTCTAAGGAAAGGACAAAGTACCGCAATAAATCACACTTAATTGAAATTGCGCTTGAAAAATTAAAAGTCGAGGAAAAAGAGGGATAAAATGCCGCGCTGCGGAGAATATGAAATAATACGGGAAGGGGATGAGATAACAATAAAGATAGACTGCGAAGAATGCACTTTTTTCCCCTCAATAGAGGATTCTCCAAAAGCAATGAACATGGTGATTGACATCCTTGCAGAAGCAGGCAATGCCACAAAAATAATCATCGTGCAAAAAAGAGATTACGAATATGATTTCAACCAAACAATGATTCTGCTGGAGATAGCAAAACTCTACAAGAACATAATAAAACACAAGCTGAAAAAAGGGCTTCTTGCATCACCGCAGTGCAGACGTTATGTTGATCCAAGATATGTCGCACTACAGGAGCTGATATTCCAGCAATTAAAATCAGACCCAATAGGAACTTTTGTGCAATTAAAGAGAACAATAAGAAGAGAGCATAGCCTGGTGGAAAGAAAAATAATGCCACCAGAAGGAGTGAAATGCCTGCAGCAATATTACGCGCTTCTCAATGACCTTGCAGCAAGCATGGAAAAGACAAAGATAATCCAGCTTGCAGAGCCGCACCTCGCAGGATACAAGATAGGCGAAAGAGAAGTGTACCGGCTGATTTTTTCGCCTCTTGTCAAGCCAGACTTCATGTACACAAAACTAATATCAGCATATCCTCCTGATGCAGAAGAGATAGACAGCTACCAGGTAGAAGGAACAGAAGTCACAATATTCTCAATGCCGGATACAGTGCAAAACCTGTACCACATAGTGCCGCCTGAATTCCGGCTGACAGAAGAGAAATATGAATTATTAGATGCTGCAAGAAAAATAATGGCTGAACACAAGCCAAAGAGAAGCGAGTTTGTGGATCCAGAACGAATGCGCGAAGTGTTCAGCAATGTAGGTGCAGATCTTCTTGATGAACTCGCAGGATACCGGAACTACACGCTAAGAAAAAAAGACAGGGAAGAACTAACAAAAATCTTAGTAAGATACACAGTAGGCTTTGGATTGATAGAAGTCCTGCTGCAAGACCCCCGCGTGCAGGACATCACCATAAACAGCCCGATGGGCAGGACGCCCATGTTCATAATCCAGCAAGAATTTGGCGACTGTTACACAAACATAATTCCAACCCCCACAGAAGCAGAGTCCTGGGCATCTAAGCTCAGAATGATTTCTGGCAGGCCACTTGATGAAGCCAACCCAATTTTGGATACAGAATTGGTTCTGCCGGGCGTTCGAGCCAGAGTCGCGGCAATCACAGAGCCGCTAGACCCAAGCGGAATAGCATATGCTCTGAGAAGGCACCGCGACAAGCCCTGGACTTTGCCACTTTTCATCCAAAACAAGATGATAACCCCTCTTGCAGGAGGCGTTCTGAACTTCCTGATAGACGGAGCAAGAACAATGCTTATTGCAGGAACAAGAAGCGCAGGAAAAACTTCTTTCCTTGGCTCTGTCATGGTAGACATAATGAGAAAAGGAAGAATCATCACAGTAGAAGACACCTTAGAGCTGCCGGTAAAAGCACTGCGAAACCTGAATTACAATATCCAATCAATGAAAGTTGCCTCTGCATTGACAAGAGGGACAATGGAAGTAAGCGCAGATGAAGGAATCAGGACAACACTGCGTATGGGAGACTCAAGCCTGATAGTCGGAGAAGTTAGAAGCACAGAAGCAAAAGCATTATACGAAGCAATGAGAGTTGGCGCGCTTGCAAATGTTGTCGCAGGAACAATACACGGCGACTCTCCTTACGGAGTATTTGACAGGGTGGTGAATGACCTTGAAGTTCCAAGAACATCATTCAAGGCAACAGACATCATTGCAGTTGCAAACCCTGTAAGAAGCCCTGACGGCCTTCACAAGTGGAGAAGAATAACAGAAATATCAGAAGTAAGAAAGACCTGGGAAGAAGACCCCCTAAGAGAGCACGGCTTTGTAGACCTCTTGAAGTACGATGCAAAGACAGACCAGCTTGTGCCGACAAAAGACCTTCTCAATGGAGACTCTGAAGTCATAAAAGCAATTGCAGGAAGCGTACGCGACTGGGCAGGAAACTGGGATGCAGTATGGGCAAACATAGAGCTCCGCGCAAAGATGAAAAAAGCACTGGTTGATGCAGCTGAAAAGACAAAAAACCAAAACATTCTTGAAGCATCCTTTGTCGTGAGTGCCAATGATGAGTTTCACAAGATATCTGATGAAGTTAAAGAAGAGACAGGAAGTCTTGACACAAAGCAGATACACTTCCGATGGAATGAATGGCTGAAGAGAAGCATCAAAAAGATGAAATTCTAAAATGACAAACCAAATCCGCAAGAGAGACCTAGTGGAAAAATACAAGCAGAAGCTTAAGTCAGAGCTAGGGCTGTCTGCGCTGGGGCCATCTGAAAAGACTTTCACAAGAGAATACAAGCATTTCAAGAAAGATGCAATGCCCAGGCACATGACTTATTATGAAAAAGCATGCAATTTCTGCGCAAAGATACTGAAAATAAAAGTAAAGCCAGAAAAAGCAGAAAAAATACAAGAGTCAATCAACATCTGCCACCTGTCTATAACGCCTGCAGGAGTAATCTCAGTATCATACCTATTGCCCTTGACAGTAATGATAATAGGCGTTTTATTGAGCTTATTCTTAGGTTCCTTGTTCTACAGCTTTATTTTTGTAGCGCTTGGATTTGCACTTATCGCAGTACTCTCAAGGATGCCCGCATACCTCGCGAACAACTGGCGGATGAAAGCAAGCAACCAGATGGTCTTATGCGTCTTTTATGTTGTCACATACATGCGCCACACATCAAACCTTGAAAATGCAATAGAATTTGCATCAGAACATCTTGCGCCTCCATTATCCCTTGACTTAAGAAAAGTCTTGTGGGATGTGCAGGCAGGAGTCTATGAATCTGTAAAAGAATCCCTTGACCGGTATCTGGAAACCTGGAAAAAATGGAACAATGAGTTTGTTGAATCATTCCACCTTATTGAAGGCTCGTTATATGAAACTTCTGAAGAGCGCAGGATTGGATTGCTGGACAAATCTTTAGATGTTATCTTGACAGAAACATATGAAAAGATGCTTCACTATGCGCAGAACCTGAAATCGCCTATAACAATGCTGCACATGATGGGAGTAATCCTGCCGATTTTAGGCTTGGTTATATTGCCATTGATAGTAAGCTTCATGGAAACAATCAGGTGGTGGCACATTGCAACAGTGTATAACATAATCCTGCCGCTTGTTGTCTATTATTTTGGAAAAAACATATTATCAAAAAGGCCCACTGGATACGGGGACATAGACGTCTCTGACATAAATCCAGAACTGAAAAAATACAAGAACATACTAATCCGCATAGGCAGGACTGAGCTGAAAATCCAGCCAATATTCATCTGCATCCTTATCGGAGGAGCATTGTTCGCAGTAGGGCTAGTACCGATATTGCTGCACATGCTGAATCCTTCGCCTGCATTTGACATTGGCCTGCCATTTGGAATAAAACTATTAGAATACCGGGAAAGCAGCACAATAGCAGGAAAGATTGTGGGGCCCTACGGGCTTGGAGCTGCAGTAATCAGCCTGTTCTTTCCCCTGGCACTTGCATTCAGCATCGGCCTGTATTATAGATTGAGAACAAAGAACATAATAAAAATCAGGGACAAGACCAAAAAACTTGAAGACGAATTTGCATCTGCCCTCTTTCAACTAGGAAACCGGCTGGGAGACGGCCTTCCTGCTGAGATTGCCTTCCAGAAAGTCGCGAATGTGATGGGAGACACCACCAGCGGAAGATTCTTCAGGTTAGTTTCAACAAACATAAGCAAGCTGGGAATGAGCGTCAAAGACGCACTGTTCAATCCAAAAACAGGAGCACTTGTCTATTTTCCATCTAATGTCATACAAAGCTCAATGCAGGTATTGATACAAAGCATAAAGAAAGGCCCTGTAATCGCTGCGCAGGCCCTGATGAACATTGCAAGATACATAAAAGAAATACACAAGGTAAATGAAAGGCTGAAAGACTTGATGGCTGACGTCATCTCAGACATGAAATCACAAATCCATTTTCTTACGCCAATGATATCTGGCGTCGTCATAGGAATAACATCCATGATAACATATATCCTTGGAGCGCTCTCAGGCAATATCAAGAACCTCGGAGCATCAGAAGTAGGAGGAACAATCACGCAGATAGCTTCATTATTCGGAGACGGCATACCAACCTATTATTTCCAGGCAGTAATCGGAATTTACGTGTTTCAGATTGTATTTTTACTGACAATACTTGCAAACGGCATTGAAAACGGAGCAGACAAATTAAGCGAAAAATACTCCCTTGGAAAAAATTTAATTAATAGCACAACATTATACTGCCTTATTGCACTTGCAGTGATGCTGATATTCAACCTGATAGCATCAAAGATAGTGACAGTGACTGGGATATTGGGTGGATGAGAATTCTTTAAAAAAAAAAGTATGGGACGAGAGGGATTAATCAAGCTTAAACTGAAAATTGTTTCTGCTCCAAAACCATAAAGGAGCATGCAAATCTATTGGATTTATTCCTGTTCCTTTTAGTATATTGCGCCATTTTGCAGAAATCTCTTCTTTTGATAAGGATTTGGATTCATCCTTAGTTATTACGCCTAGAAGCACAGAACACTTTGTTATATGCGTGTCTGGAGCAATTTCGATATATTCCGCATTTTTTAACTTAACTTTACCATATTCCTGCAAAATAAAACACCAATAATGAAATATTTTAGGACCGGATAAATAAGGGAAGCCTTTTTTGAATTTAACTTGAACAATATCTTTTAATTTAAGAAAATCGTATTGAGCTGCTTCTAAAAGATTATTAATACTGCCCCAATTTTCTGAAACTGTTTTTGAAATCTTTTGCCAAGTTGCGATATGTTTATTGGGTTGCAAAGCAACTTTATGCTTTGTTAAATGATTCCTTAAGACATCTTCTTTAATAACTGCGGAAGATTTAATATTAAAAATAATTCTTGTTTCTTGATCTTGAAAAGTTTTCAAAGCAGATTCCCATAGTTTATAACTGTCTCTTTGATAATTTAAGCTCATAGGCAGTGTGAAATAAACAAGCCTTGTTTCTTCATCAGAAAACTCAGGACTAGAATCTTCAGGCATCTTCATATATCCTAATTTGCCTGATTTATATGCCTGTATAAGCAGTTTACAATCTGAAATAATTTTCTCCCTATTCATAGAATAAAGATATCTAGAGGGTTTTATTAAATTAACGAAAAAATGGGGCGAGAGAAGCCTTTCGAAAATCTTTCGATTTTTTCGTAAATAATCACAGGTCACTAGACATTCTGTCGCAGACTATTTAAAGAATACTTTTCAAATATATCTAGATGAAAAGTAAAAATGATGTCCGCCGCGATTTAAGAATTCCTGCACGAGACAAAAGCTTAGCAGAATTATTTGGCATATTAACAGGAGATGGATATATGAATTTTTATCCTGCCAAAAACGATTACATTATTGAAATTGCAGGAGATTCTCGAAATGATAAGGAATATTTTGAATACATAAATAATCTATTTCTAACCCTGTTTAATATACGCCCTAAATTATATCGAAGAAAAAACCAGAACAGTGCATATTTGAGAGTTCGTTCCAAAGGAATATTTTATTTTCTCGAGCAAACTGGCTTTGTAAGAGGCAAAAAAGAGCAAATCAGCATACCTTCTTGGATATCAACAAAAAGAGTGCATATGTCTTCTTTTATAAGGGGATTAGCGGATACAGATGGCTCTATTGTTTTAAAGAGAAGATATAGATCTGAACCATATTATCCTGTAATAAATATTGTTTCTAAGAGTAAAATTCTGATAAATACCGTTTATGCCTGGCTAAAACAAAATGAATTTTCTGGCTGGCATGGTGAAGAAACTAAAAAAGACAAAAGAACCTGCAAAATAACACAGAATTATCGACTAGAACTTAACGGCAAAAAAAATTTAGCTAAATGGCTTAAAGAAATTGGTTTTTCTAATCCGTATAAATTAAAGAAAGCTTTGTCTGCAGTATAAAAAAGTATGGGACGTGAGGGACTTTCACCCAAAAAAGGATTTGAACCCTCGATTGTGGAAAATCACAGCCGAACTGTGCATTTTTCACCACGGTATCTGAAAGATAAACTTCCAGGTGGGTTCTCACTTCAGCCGTGTGCTCTCCCAGGCTGAGCTAACGTCCCATACTATGCGTAAAGAAAAAATCGTGGTTTAAAAGCTTTGCGTTTACTTAAGGTCCTTAAACTTAATCATTCCTGTCAGAAGCTGATAAAGCACGTTGCTCAAATCCTTTATCTTAACACGCTTCTGCTCTGTAGTATCCCTGTCCCTGATAGTTACATCTTTTTTCTTGATAGAATCAAAATCAATGGTCACACAGTAAGGAGTGCCTATCTCATCATTCCTCGCATAACGCTTGCCAATAGAGCCAGACTTGTCAAAAGCAGAACGATAGCAGGACTTGAGCATTGCATAAACATCCTGCGCAGCCTTAACCAGCTCTGGCTTGTTAGACAGCAAAGGAAATACTGCAACATTGACCGGAGCAAGCTTTGGATCCAGCTTCAAGACAACATTTCCTCTTTTCTTGTCATCAGTATATGCATCATACATGAAAACAAGGAAAGACCTTCCTGCACCTAAAGAAGGCTCTGCAACGACATGAGGAACTACTTTTTGCTTTGTCTCCTCATCAAAAATAGACATGTCTTTCTTTGAATGCTTTGCATGCTGCTGCAGGTCAAAATCCGCCCTGTCTGCAATGCCTTCAAGCTCTTTCCACCCAAAAGGAAAATTATACTCTAAATCCCAGCAGTCAGAGCTATAGTGCGCCAGCTCATCTTTCTTGTGCTGTCTTGCACGCAGGTTCTTTGGGTTAATACCCAGGTCAACAAACCATTTATGGCATAAAGCAAGCCAATAAGCATGCCAGTCAGCCTTGATTATCTTATTCTTTAAAGCGTCTTTGATGGACATCTCTTTCGGCTCTTTCTTTTTCTCCTGCATCTCTGCAGAGTAAACAAGAATCTTGTAATTCTCAATTTCTTTCATGTAAGGGCATTTCTGCTTAGGCCTGATGAAATACTCTATCTCCATCTGTTCAAACTCCCTGCACCTAAACAAGAAATTCCTCGGAGATATCTCATTCCTGAAAGCCTTGCCAATCTGGGCAATGCCAAAAGGAAGCTTAAGTCTTGAGACATCCAGCACAGCCTTGAAATTAGCGAAAATCAGCTGGGCAGTCTCGGGCCGCAGATAAGCCTGAGATTCTTTTGTGGGCTTTGGGCCGATCTGTGTCTGGAACATCAGATTAAACCTGGATGCATTATCTAAAGCGCCTTTGCATTTTGGACATTTGATATTATTGTCCTCAATCAGCTTGTCAATAGCAAATGATTTCAAGCCTTCTGCCTGAATTTTCAAGACATCCTCAATCAACAAGTCTGCCCTGAATCTTTCATGGCACTTCTTGCATTCAATAAGAATATCCTCAAAACCCTCTACATGGCCAGAGGCTTCCCAGATTTTTGGATTTGTTATGATGCAGCCGTCAATACCAACAACATCCTCCCTGTCCTGGACAAAAGTCTTCCACCAAGACTGCTTTATATTATTATTAACTTCAACGCCAAGCGGGCCGTAATCAAAGAATCCTGCAAGGCCTCCATAAATCTCAGAATTAGGAAAAACAAACCCCTTCTTTTTACAAAATTTAAACATCTCATCAATACCTATCATAGAATAAAGAAATTCCGTGTCTATTTATATAATTTACTTTTTCAACCACTCTATTTCCTTGTCATCCAGGTCAAGTTCAAGAGCCATCTGTCCTGCCATATCTGGACTGTTCTTGAATACCTGCTGCATGTAAGGCAAAGAGCTTTCCAGAGCTCTCTTGGAACTGCAATGAGTCTTTTCTGCAATCTTTGAGGCAATTGACTTTCTCTGGCCGTACTTCATCTTTGCCTGCCACATCTTCAATAACCGCGTGGTCTGCATATACTTTACAGCACCAGCATATTTTGCATCCTTTGCAACAGCAATACCTGCTGAAATCAAGGCATAAATATAGACAAGGAATCTCCAGTGCTGTCTTCTCCTTATCCTGCCCCTGTAAACATCTGCCTTGCTCAAGGCATCAAAAGCACGGGCAATATCTGCAGGATTCTTGTATTCCCTTGGGCAGTTATATTCAACCCAAAACATGACCTCATCAACAGTCATGTTAACAGAATCAAAAGCACCTCTTGCAACAGAGGGGTCAGAGCTCTTGAAAACCTTAAGAAGAGCCTGGTTAATGCTTTCCTGCTTGTTGCGCTCACCCAGCTCATCAATGCTTTCCTTGGTTAGTTTCCTGCTGCCCTGTGTCAAGGACTGCAAATCATTTATGGCTGCCCTCAAGTCACCGCCTGAGCGCCTTGCAAGTGTCTTCAAACCAATGTCATCAAAAGTTATTTTCTCTTTTTCACAAATATTCTGCAAAACATCTGCGATTGCAGAAGGATCAGGTGAATCAAACTCCAATAAAACAGAGTTTGAGCGAATCTTGTTGAACTTCTTGTTCCAGGGATCATTTGCAGTCAGGATGACTGGAAAAACGCTTTTTTCAATCAGCTTGACTAAAGCAGGAATGCCGCCCCTATCCTTGTTTCCAGAGATGCCGTCAATCTCATCAACAAGAACAATCTTACCCCTGAAAAACAAGGAATACTGCTTCAAGGCATTGCCTACCTTCTCATTTATCTGGTCAGCATTACGAACATCAGAGGCATTAACCTCTACAATCTCAAGATCCAGTTCTTTTGCAAGAGCATGTGCTGCGCAGGACTTGCAGCTTCCAGGAGGGCCGTATAAAAAAACAGCATTCTTTTTCTCTTTTTTAAAACCCTGCACAAAACCCTTAAGCTTAACTGCATTGGTCTGCGGAATATCACAAATCTTTGCAGGAGCGTATTTCTTGATCCAAGGACTCATTCCTGCAGGTAATAGAACCTGTTTTATATATTTAACCCGAAACTTATTTAAAGCCACTGTCATCAGTTACGCCTACAATGGTAAAAGAACTACGTGATGAAGGCGTTAAACAATATAACGAAATACGGGAAAAAGCAGGGCTTCCAAAGCTGGAAGAATTTGAAAAGGAGTTTGAGTGCAGGATACAAGCACCTGCAATACCGGCAGTGCTGAATGTACTGATGGACCGGTTAGGCCAGGCAGTAAGCCATATAGAAATAATATTCCAGCCAGCGCGGATGGCAGATGCAATAGAAGCAAAATTCCACACAGAAGAAGAAAAAAAGGAATTGTTTGACTTCTACAAAAAATCACTCTCTGTAATACACGAAGTGCATGCATCCATGTTCACAGACAGGGAAGCGCGGCTAAAAGAGATAAAGAAACTATACAATTTCTACATCAAAAAAGTCAAGCCGACAGTAAAAAAATACCTTGAGACCCAGGCAAAGGCATGGCTGAGCGAGGAAAAAACAGAACAAAAACAATATTTTGGCTAAGATGGAGCTTCCAAAAAAATATGATTCAAAACAAGCAGAAGAAAAATGGTCAAAGTATTGGGAAAAGGAAAAGATATACAAGTTTGACCAGAAGTCAAAAGCAGAAATCTATTCTATAGACACTCCTCCTCCGACTGTCTCAGGAAAAGTCCACATCGGGCACGCATTCTCATACTCACAGCAGGACTTTGTGATAAGATTCCAGAGAATGCTGGGGAAAAACGTGTTCTATCCATTTGGAACAGACAACAATGGAGTGGCAACAGAAAGACTGGTTGAGCAAATAAGAAAAGTAAAAGCAAGAGACATGCCAAGAGAGGAATTTGTAAAGATATGCCTGGAAGAACTGAAAAAAAATCTCATTCCAACATACATAAATGACATGAAGCGCCTGGGACTGAGCTGCGATTATGACATATTCTACACAACAATTGACAAGCACTGCCAAAAGATATCCCAGAGATCTTTCATAGAGCTGTATAAGATTGGAAGAGAGTACAGGAAAGACGCACCTGCAATGTGGTGCCCTGAATGCTCAACAGGAATAAGCCAGGTAGAGTGCACTGACAAAGAAATCCCTTCAACATTCAATGACATCATATTCAAGGTAGACAACAAAGACCTTACAATCGCGACAACAAGACCGGAATTACTGCCCGCATGCGTCGCAGTATTCTATCATCCAGATGATGAAAGATACAAGCCACTGAAAGGAAAGCTGGCAAAAGTGCCTTTATTTGACCTTGAAGTCCCTATAATGCCTGATGAAAGAGCAGACCCTGAAAAAGGGACCGGCATTGTAATGTGCTGTACCTTTGGAGACCAGACAGATATGGAATGGCAAAAAGCGCATAACCTTGAAATCAGGGAAGCAATAACAAAAGACGGCAAGATGACAGAACTTGCAGAAAAATACAAAGGCATGACAATAAAAGAGGCAAGAAAAGCGATAACAGCTGACCTGAAAAAAGAAGGGCTGCTTGTAAGCCAAAAACCAATCACTCACGCAGTAAATGTCCACGAAAGATGCGGAACAGAAATCGAAATCATAAAATCAAAACAATGGTTCATCAAGTACCTTGACTTGAAAAAAGACATGATAAAATGGGGAGAAAAACTGAACTGGTTCCCAAAACACTTCGTCTCTAGATACACTAACTGGGTAGAGGGGCTGCAGTGGGACTGGCTGATAAGCAGGCAAAGGTATTTTGGGATTCCGTTTCCAGTGTGGTACTGCCAGGCATGCGACGAGCCAATAATGGCAGATGAGAAAG
>JGI10211J14876_10001108_pt1 | contig 11786 bp, 31 predicted proteins | sample Etolagsediment_FD_14876 | JGI IMG/M metagenome (IMG submission 14876)
TTATGGCTAAAGGATCGAGGACCTTTGCCAAGATAAAAGTATTGTTAGAATGTTTCATGTGGAACGAAATTTGGTGTGGAGAGAAGGTTAACTTTTTACGTTTTTCTACTTTCAATTCAATAGTAAAAAACTTTCCTTTTTCATTATAACATAACAAGTCTGGAACACCTGCAGAGGCCCAACTCTCTAGTCTTGTAAAGGAAATTTGCTTGATGTTTTTCTTAACTTCTTGCCAAAATTTAGATTCATCTTTTGCCATGAATTTACCGTAAGGTAGGTGGTTATAATAGGACTACTAGCGTAATAAAAACTAAAGAAAAAAGCAACAACTCTTCGATCATAACTTCTTTAAAACTTTACCCATACGCCAGGATTCTGGTTTGATAGTGATTACTAATCTATGAGATTCTCTAACTCCAATTAATTTATTTTCCATTAATTGAATTCCACTAACATCATAAAACTCACCGTTAGGTAAAACGATTTGAACTCTTGCATCACCTGCTGCAGGTGATTTTAAAAACTTATCTATGACTTGTCTGAAATGTCTTAAGCTTATCATATTTGTTTTAGAGGGGGCCCAGTATCTGCCTAATGGTTTATTCCCAAGGTTTCGTAAGCCGACCCCCGCTATTGTTTACAAATTAACCTGTAATTAAATGAACCGTTTAATTTAATTACACACATCAAATGGAGGTAAGATGTGATTGACTTATACGAAATATTACGTTAATTGTCAAGGCATGGGAGCATTAAAACAACTCACACCAAAACAAATAAAATTCGCACAAGAGCTCGTTTATAACGAAGGTAGAAAGACTGCGACACAATGCGCAATCGAAGCTAAGTATTCAGAAGACAGAGCTCACGTGACTGCATCTGAATTACAGAATCCAAAAATGTATCCACTAGTAGTTCAATACATTGGTGAACTTAGACAAGAGATACAGAAAAAATATGATATTACTTTTGAATCTCACCTGGCTCAATTAGGTGATATGCGAAACAAAGCTTTAGATGCCAAAGCTTGGACAGCTGCAATCAATGCAGAAGTAGCTAGAGGTAAGGCTGCCGGACTTTATGTTGAACAAAAAATAATTAGAACTGGTAAATTAGATGATATGTCTGAAGAGGAATTGGATAAGCGAATAGCTGAAGTATTAGATCAGTACTCGCCTATCCTTGAAGGTGTTGCACACGATGAATTTAAGGATGTAATACGAAAGACAAAAGCAACGTCAAACCGAACACTCCCAAAACCCATAGATATTGAATCAGAAGAAGATTATTCTTCGTCCTCTTCGTCTTCCTCATCATCTGAATCATCTGAGTCTTCGTAAGAGTCCTCTTCATCTTCACTCTCCTCCCAAATTTTTTCTCTGATCTTTTGAGTATCTTCGTCAATTCTATCTAAGATATCTTCGATAGATTCTTCTTTTTTCTTCTTAGCCATATATCCTCCATAATGGTTAGATGTTTATCTTCTCCAATCGAATTATACATCCAATTGGGAAAACGTTTCTATCAGAAAACGATTCTTCTTTCGAGTCATAACTTGCAAAAGTTTTTAAATATTTTTTATCTTTTTCAAAGATATATGCGTAAGTTATCATTTCAGCTGGTCTCATGTTACTGAACTCTTCTGGATTTGCGTGTCCACTATCACCTAAAATATCAATCCATGTAATTTTATAGAAATAATAACGTTTCTTATTAATGACAACTGATCTGTATTTAGATTTTTTTCTTATTTTGGTTTTAGGCATAGCCAGTTATAGCACATATTTTTGACCTTCATACCTTTTCATCCTTGCCTTATTTCAGCTCTGTACGACTAGAGAATTGTAGGAACTTTTTTAAAATTGTAGGAAAAAAAAGTGGCTTATACCAACGATTGTAATGATTGTAGAACTTAGGTTCTACAATTTTATTGTGCTATTATTCGCTAATACCAATGCTTCTAGACGATCTTACGGTGAATTGTAGTAGATTTTGGGGTCTCAAACTTTTTTTGAAAAAAATTTTTTTTCGTTACCCCCCAAAAAGTTCTTACAATTACTACAATCCGCATAAAACAACACTTCTGGGTTCTACAATTTACTACAATTTATCCGGAAAAGTGTGACATATTTGTCACAGTTCCGTGTTCCTTGCCTCATTTTCGACATATTATTGCCGCAATCTCCTTGACTTTCTTATACCATGCAACTTTAAGTTGTGTTCTTAATTCACCACCAGCTCTTTCATAATCTTTTTTAATTTCATCTAACTTAAACATTTCTATACGTATTAATTTATCTGCCATCTTTCTCCTTTTGATTATAATACTGATCCACTCTTCTTAACCAATCAAACTTAGCCTGTCTAAATTCTTCACCTTCAAAAATAAATTCTTGAAATAAATTATCTTTAGTGCAAATCAAATTCACACCCTTATTAATTGCAGTACCATAAATCTCATTATGCGCTAATGCATATGCAGCTAACTGCAACTTATAATCTTCAATCCATTCTTTTCTTTTTGGCTTGTTAGATTGCTTAAAATCCACTATACTTTCGGCCCCATCATATAGTCCTACAACGTCTGTAGCGCCCGCATAAAGCCCAGGATAGTACAATGTGACCTCCAACCCCCAATACTCGGTTAAACGGTCTCTAAGGCCGTTTATGAGGATCTGATAAGCCATTTTCTCTGCCATTTGACCCACTTCTGTCAAATCTACGTGTGGTTCGTCCTTGATCCATCCTTCTAGAATATGGTGCATTATAGTCCCACGAGCTGCTGCTTGGTCCTTGATCCGTGTTGCCTCATTCTGGCCTACTCGTGCAGCCCAGGCGGCCAATGATGCCTTCTTCTCGGCGCTNTGTGTTGCGGATAATATNGTTGTAACACTTGGTAACTTTTCTTGTCCAACGTCATAGTGTCTTGACCCCTGGACTAAGGACCTCATCGACGCCGGGTATTCGTATAGTTTATTTAATTTCATTAAACTCCTTTACACCTTTAAAAAAGGAATTGAAAAAAGTATTACCTTTATGTTGATACATCTCTATATCAAACTTACATCCCTCTTCACAATGACCATGTAAAATTAATCCATTTCGTCTTCCAGAAGGATTATTTCCATGACCCTCTACTACGTTAGTATTAATTTTTTTATCTTTTAAATTAATATTAGTTTCTAAATGTATTTTTTCATCTTCCTTTCTAGAAAAAGTACTTACTTCTGTTATGTGAGTAAACTCACAATTACAAATAGGACAATTCATAACTTGATGATTATCCCAAGTGTTAAAAGAAATTTTAAATTGTCTTTCTTTTTTATCTGGGTACTTACTTGCGTTTGGTTCTATTTCCATTTTTTCTCCTTATTTAGTTTATCATTTTTAATTGTTCCGGCTTTATATTAACCTTACCAAAAATTTCATAAAAACCAGTGGTTAATAATTTTTGTTTAACATTTGGATGTTGCATTTTTCTAAGAGCTCTTTGTTCTATTTGTCTAACTCTTTCTCTGCTGACACAAAACTCTAACCCAACTTCTTCATAGGTGTGGTCCGTATCTAAACCAATACCAAATCGCATTCTTAAAACTTTCTCTTCTCTTGGAGTTAAATATTTTGAAAAGATTTCACTTAAACTAGATTTTACATCTTGCTCAATAACTTTAACTTCTTGATTCTTAGCAGGATTAATCATTTGAAGTAATTGATTTTCTTTAACCTTAACTTCATAAGAATTTTTAGCAAAACCTTTCAATTGTTTTTCTGTAAAAGCTTCCTCTAAAGTCATGTCTAAATTTTCTAATAATAATTTAACAATCTTTCTAAGTTCACCTACACGTTTGCCTTCACAAATTGGAGGTACCTTACCACTAATAACATCATTAGTAGATGTGTAAGCCATACCAGTATGCTCACAAAATTTCATCACACTTGGAAAACCTAATTCCTCTATCTTAGATAGTATTCTATCATTTCTTATTGTTATTTTTACTCTATAATCATTCATGCTTTCTCCTTGGTTTGATTGATTTCTTTATCGATTTCTAAAAATTTAATCCACATCTCTTTAGTAGATCCATTCTTCAATGCATTACATCCGTTACAACAAAAAATAATATTCCCTATTTTGTAAGTAATATTAGTATCGAATCGATCCATTGAAAAATTAGTTTTTTTAATATTTCTATATCCAGGTTTATTACCGGATCGAATATAAGTCCATGGCTTTTCACAATACCTACAAATCCTTCCGTCTGTCCCAGGAAATTTTTCTTTCATTAATTCTATATGAAGTAAGAGCTCTGCGTATATCTCTGCTTTAGTTACTTCAGGAACCCATCCTTTTCTTTGATAGCTACGATCCTTTTTAGGATACATGACACTCGGTTTAAATATCCTACCAATAGTAGCATTTACAAAATTTCTCTCAGTATTAATGTGTTTAAGATCATGTTCTTTTTTACTTTTCATTAATCACCCTATTGTTTTCGTCTCGCTTTCTACCATTCCATCTTAAATCAATTACAGTGACTTGATCGTTGTGACCATGACAGATTTTAATTAAGTGACCTTGTGCAGTGTCACTTACCCAATATTTTTTATAGTTATTGATTACTATTTGTTTTTCTTTTGGCACCAAATACTCCTTCCTCTAATTTCTTTTTATCTTTCCAGTATTTTTTAAAACCTTTGTCTTCTAAAAGTTTTGCAATATCACTTGGATGCATTTGATCCGTTACAATACAATCATAGTATAAAGGATAATCACTTTCTTTTATCATTTAATATCCTCCCATAGTTTGGCCAACCAAATTTATCATGTGACTCACCGACGTATCTCCAACGAATAACGCCAGTATTAGGATTGCGTTCATATATTTTCTCCTTGGTTTTTTTATTGTTTTGTTTTTTCATAAAATATTTCTGTTGATTCCATTGCTTGATCTAATACTTTTGTACAAATAAATTTATTATAATCTTTAGTTAAATAAAAATCTGCGCCATGTTGATAGAGTTCATAATCAAATGAGTCTTGCCATAAGAAATAAGTATTCCAACCATGAGGAGTATTTTCTAAAAAGGTTTGTAAGTTATCTTCTTGAATACCACCAAAGTATTCTGAGATAGGATATTTTTTAGTAAATTGTAATTTATTATTATGAACCCATACATACCAAACGTGGTGATGATAACCTCTCCACTCTGGATCTCCACCATCAATACCTTTTTTAATCTCAGCCATAGGGGATGGAGTTTCAATATAACCTGCTTTAGCTATTCTTTGCATCTCATTCATAACTCTAAATGGATAAATCAAATCCTCTAAGACATGCCTGCAATAAACAAAATCAAATTCCTTATCGCCATAAGGTAAAGAGTGATGATTAAAATCACAAACTTTATAATTACTACCTTTATCAATTGGCTGCACTCCATGTTCCCAACCTATAAAATCAGTTGCGTTTTTAAATGGCGTGTTCCCTGGTCCAAGTTCCAGGACGCGTTTACCTTGTGTGATAGTTTCAATATGCTTTAACACTTGTTCATTGGGGCCATAATGTTTTTTCATTATTTCTTTCCTTCTACAAATGCTTTGTATGCAAAGTATCTGTTTTGTTTTTTTAATTTAACTTCAGGTGGTACGTAATATTGATATTGATCAAATAGATTCTTGAGTCGATTATCAATATTATCTAACTCTTCATACTTAATTGGTTTATTCTCAACCACTTTAACTTTTAAATTATAAATAAGTTCTAATAACTTATTCCATTTAACAAGATTCTTTGTAGATTTTTTCATTACAGTGCTCCAAGGATTGCAGCTAATGCTACAATAACCATTGCAATAAAGAATAAACCAAAGCTTATTCTTTTTATTTTTATAATCATTCTATTCCTTCGCATTACTTTCAATCGTCTTTGTTTTGGTGTCATGCTATTCCTTTATATCTGCTATTTCTAATTTATGTTGATCTATTTTTCTAAAATGTTTTTCCATTTCCAACCTACGTTTTAATTTAACTATTATTTCTAAAAACTTTATTTTTAAATTTCTATTTTCAGATAATAATTTTAATACCATGTTAATTTGTTTTTCTAAATTAGAAAACTTTTTTCCATTTTGTTTTTCCCATTCAGTTAAATTTTTAACAATTTTATTTTTTTTCATTTCTTTTATTAATTGTTTATACCTATCAATATCTCCTGTATCATCAATACGTTTCCATTTTCTAATCATTATGCTATTCCTTTTATTCGTTTACTTTTCCTAGGATCTTTACGGTCTCTAACATACGTGTAAGCATCCTTACCATCATAGTAGTAACCTTCTATATCCCAAGTTCTTACTTTAGGCTTTTTCTTTGTTTTCTTTGTCGCCATTTTTTTCTCTCAGTTTAGATTGAAGATAAATTTTTTGTTTACGCAACATATCAATTTCCTCTTCGAGTTTTCTAAGATGCGCAACCGTTAAGATATCTCTTTTGATTTGTACATTCATTGTAACCTCGCTGATTTAACTAAATCTAATAATTCATTAATAGACTCTTCCGTTATTTCTACTTCACCTTGGTTATCACATTTTAAACAATCTCTGACCATGTCGGGTTCTTTTGCAGAACCAATATAACCATTACCATTACAGTCAGGACATATCATTTTACCACTCATTAAAAATCCTCATGTTGTTTACCAAATAAAGTTTCTGGGGTTACATCAGCTGGTGGACTTAATTTAATACCAGTGATTTGTTCTATATAGAAATGATTTTGATTCTTTGCATCTAACAATCCTTCTATAAACATAACTGCTTTAACAGATACTTGAGCCGGGGTTAATTCACCAAAGTCTAAGTTATCTGATTTAAGAAAATGATGTCTTAGTTCTTTTTTCTTTTTCTCTGTTAGTTTTAGTTTTTTACTTTGCATATTTTTTACTCCATTCTTGTTTAATGTTTAATAAATAATCTCTAGAGATTTGATTTTGATCTATTGTTTTCTCAACTCTTTTTTTAACAAAACTTGGATCAAAACCTGCATTCTCGCAAACGGTAACAAAACTGTCTGCATTATAATCAGTAAGAAACACTTGAGCATCTCTTCGATCATTAACTGTTTTTTCATACCTTGCAGGTCCAAAAGCATCTTCAAATGCTTGACCTAATACAGCTCTCCATAATCTTTTTTCTGGATCTGGTCTTTCTTCTGTCAGTACTTTCATTGGTTCTTTACTCATATTTACTCCTTCTTTCTTTTTTTCTTGGTTGGTTTTAACTTACCGTTCAATGATTTTTCTTTTTCATTAACTAGTAATGTTATAGTCTGAGATCGACTGATTGTCATCTGTGGTATAATGACGCGCCTAATATCATCAATCTTATTATAAGTATCTTTAGTTAAAGACACATTTTTATATTTACTTACGTCTGTCATTAGTATAACCTTTCTTTTAATAACATAATACTGGGATATTATAGTAATTTATTTAGGATGTCAACATGAAATTTATTTTAGCGTTTAGTATTTGCTCAGCTATTACTGGCTTTTGCAATACAACATCTACATTACCCGCTGAATTTAATTCATGGTCAGAGTGTGTGGGCGCGGGTGGAAAGTTAATTGAAAATTTTTCAGTACAAATGAAAGATACTATAGAAGAAAATAAATTATATATGAATTACTTTTGTAATGAAATAAAAGTGGATAAACCCGCTTAGGATTTTTTCATTTGTCTTTTTTTATGTTTATTTAAATTTTTAGTGTGACGTCCAGGGCGTTTCCTAGGTTTTGGTCTCTCTACAAAGTCTTTAAATTTTCTCGCCATGTTCTTTTATATATTTAATATCAGATTCAGATAAGGACATATACCTAATTCTGCCATTTATATGTTGTTTTGTATCTGCACCACAGTTAGTACATCTATAAAACTCTGAAACAATTGCAACTAAAATACTATCTTCCTCACACTCTTCACAAAAACCATGTACGGTATCTATTTTATTAAATACTTTATATAATTTACTCATACTAAATCTACTGCCTTTCCTATTATTGGTTTGTATTTTACTTTCTTATCTTCTCTATATGCGTGCATAAACTGTCTTCTTGGATTATAAGGTACCCAACTCACATGGACCCATCCTGAATTGGGTTCTCCTGGAGTATAAAATTCTAAAATCAATTGATCTGGTTCACACGTCCTATGTATCCAATCTGCGAGTTCTGCATTATCTACACCAATTACTTCTATATCAGCGGCCTCAGCTTTGGCATGCTGTGAATTTTCTGAGCTGCCTATTGCTTTACATAACTCAGGAGATCTAAATCCGCTGGTTACCTTTACTCTACCGAATTGATCACGTACTGGCTGCAGTACATTTTCACACAGTTGTTTTAATTTATCAATCTGATCACCGTTAGGATTGTTATCAATATTTAAACGGATTGCGGTATCCGATTTAATTAATTCTTGAAGAGTAAAGTTTCGTGATAAATTCATACTATTCCACTCCAATCATCATTGTTATATTTTTTTCTATTATATACTTTTTTTGACTCAACAATACGTTTTTTATATTTAGGTGTTCTTACTTCTTTTGCATAAGGATTTAATAAATTATTACGAAGTCTATTAGCAAGTTTACTAAGTTGATTTAATTTCATTATTTTGGTTTTATAATCTTGTCTATTGTTATACTACCGTCAATATTTTTTTCAACCTGTGCTTCAACTTCGCCACACATAAATCTTTTATTGTTCATTTCCATGTTTCTTGTTGCTTCACGTTTCATTTTTAAACATGTAGATATATCAGGTTGAATACGATGTTCGACTAACTCACCCCCTATAAATAAACATAATGCAATAACTGATTGTATCATTAGTGATTTCCATTTAATTTACCAATATTAGCTCTTACACTATCTTTCAATTTCTCTACGTCTATACGTAGTCTTTCTACATCTGTTTGTAATCTTTCAATATTAACTCTGTTATTCATCATACCATCAACTCTTATAGTTAATTTTTCTAATCCTTCCGCAATATGTTCAAGTAACATAAACTGCTCTTGGTCAATTGGTTTTTGAGCAGATGCTTCTAGTAAATCTTGTTCAAATAATTTATTTGCAGTTTCTAATTGATTTAATCTTTCAATAACACCAAAGGCAAACCATGCACCTATAACTATAGCTGCAATCAAACCTATTAAATTACGTAACGGAAGACCGATACTTGTGTTCTCGTTGATTTTTATTGACATGATAAACACTCATCAGAATCTGAATCTAATTCTGCTAAGGCTTCTTCCTTACAATCCTGACTACAGAATTGATCTATTTCATCTTTAGGGTTAAATTCTTTTTCACATTGACTACATTTTTTCATTTTTACGTCTCCTCTTTTTCTTAAATAGATTATCTATTTTATCAAAAAAGATATCTATTGTCTCAAACATTTTATAAAAAATTTTATCTATCATTTACTTGCAATTTTACCTTTGTTAGGTCCTTCTTTAATTACATATTTTTGTGTACCATTGGCACCAGTTTCTACTTCTTTTTTTAAATTTTTAAATAGAATTTTTTCTTTTGTTTTTATATCTTTTTGTTTTAAAAAAGATTCAATTGTTTTTGTATCTCTCATTTATCCTCCTTATTTTCTATTCCATAAAACATTTTGTCAGTATCTTCTGTAACCCAGTCCGAACCTTCGCAATCCCAGACTGTGTTTTGTACTTTATAGTCAGGCCAGCTGTTATCAGTAGTGTATGAATTAACATGCCACAGAATACGATTATTAGGCTGAGCTGCATAATTCCCATTATCAAGAGCCAGTATGTGTGCACACTTATGTTCTTGAGGAATTTCAGAATGTTCAACATTTAATATATTAGTATCTGGATGGGCCCAGTCAACTGTAAATAAGTATTGACCATGGTAAAATTTTTTATCTTTTCCTAAGTATTTGCCGTCTACACCAGCCAACCAATCAAAGCAATGAACGCTAGGCCAATAACTAAAACAGTTCCACAATTCCAACTGGTCAACTGACATATCTGGCACTTTGGATCTGTCATACGATTTTTGGAAAAACGCTGAGATAGGCAATCTCCAATAGCACGCACCGTTGGGGAGCATGATATTAAATAAGAGAGCGCGTCCCGAAATAGAGACCAAACCAAAGATAACACAATCTTGCTCACCTTTTTTATCCATGTCCATGTCGTACAAATACTCGGTCCTAATTTTACAATAAATAGGTGGTATATTCGCGTTAAGGTAGGCCATACTTTAATCCTTGGGTTATCCATAAATATCTCCCCAGTTTTTACCTGACTCATAGTCAACTTTATTTGGGACTTCTAGTTTAACAGCATTTTCCATAATTTCAATTATCTTTTTAGCATGGTCTTCAGACTCTACTGATAAATCTAATTCATCATGAATTTGTATATGAGCTACAATTCCTTCTTTGTATAAATCAACCATAGCTTTTTTAGTCATATCTGCAGCACTACCCTGAATTAATTTATTTAAGGCTTTGTAAGTATAAGCTCTCTTGATCCCTGGTCCGTGTTCCCTGAGTGCATCTTCATGAGACATGGCTTTGTGCATACCAAACATATTCGGTTCCCATAAATGAAACCTGCATAATCTACCTAGCAACGTTCTTATTTGTCCTTGAGCTTGAGCTCTGTTCGATGCACTGTTCATTAAGTGTTTAACAAAAGGTACTTTTGCATGATACTGATTAAATAGTTCATCTGCTTTTTCTTTTGTTACACCAAGCTCTGCTTGTAATTTAGTTTTACCCATACCATAAAACAATCCTAAGTTAATTGTTTTAGCTTGTGATCTTGGTATCTCTGCCATCTCTGCAACTGTTTGATGGAAGTCTGTATTGGTATTATCATTGTATGCATCAACAACATCGTACACTGATGGAAATTTATGTAATGCTGCATAGTGTACAACCAATCTTGGTTCTTGTTGTGAATAGTCAAAACAACCCCAGGTATGATTTTCTTCTGGTAAAAATAATGATCGTATCATTGGTCCAAGATCCTTGTTCCTTGCTGGCAGTTGCTGTAAGTTCGGATTACTATAACTAAATCTTCCTGTTACAGTACCACCAGCATCGGATCTTATCTGATTTATATCAGCGTGAATTCTACCTTTATGTTCGAATCTTAAAATAGTATCAATGAATGTTGTGTGTGCTTTATTAATTTCTCTTGCTTGTGCAATTTTCTGTACTAAAGGATGACTGTGTTCAGATAAAAAATTTTTAGTAAAAGAAGGTGCTTGTGTTTTTTCAGTTACAGAATATTCTAAACCAAGTTTATCAAATACTTTTGCAATACTTCTTGCAGCCCATATCTGTGGTTCAATACCCGTTTCTTTTTGTACTTCTAATAATAATTGTTCCTCTTGAGATTGCAGTTGAGTTTTTAATTGTCCAGCTCTGTCTGCATCTACTCTTACACCTTTAAATCTCATATCCACTAGACATGGAAATAAATCTGTTTCTAAATTAAAAATAGATTCTATATCTTGATTTAATATTTCTGTTTTAAATTTTTGCCACAACTCTAATGTAAGTTCAGCATCTTTTTCTGCATAAGCTCCAACATACATTGGTGGTAACTTCCACATATCTGCTTTAGGATCTAGTCCTCTTGACTTTGCTTCTTCAGTTAATGCAGCTTCATTTTTACCATGACCTAAATACTCCCAGGACAATGCATTTAATGAATAGGCAAATTTATTTTCATCAATTA
>JGI10211J14876_10001110_pt1 | contig 11784 bp, 10 predicted proteins | sample Etolagsediment_FD_14876 | JGI IMG/M metagenome (IMG submission 14876)
AAAAAAACTATTACGGATATTCTGACTCCCACCTGAAATCTCAACATCAGTAAAACCTGCATTTAAAAAAGAAGTTACACCACTAAATTGAAACATTAATACAGTTAGAGGAATTGTTGGGTCTAATTTAAATTTCAATTTTTCCACATCAGTAGCTGAATTAATTAAATCAACAGATTTAAATTCTGTTAAATCGTCAATTTCTTGTTGAACACCAAGAAAATCGTTACTAGATTTTAAATTAATCTTTATGTAACCATCAACACCGTTATTTAATTTTTTTTGTTTTATAAACATGGTTTTCCAATATTATCTATATCACCGTATGGTGTTATTTTACTTCCAATTCTATTTCTTGTAAACCAAACTTCATCAAATGCTATTCTAGTTAAATCATCAGTTAAATCAGGTATAATATCTAAAATAATAGATGAAAACACATATCTCTTTTTATTCACAAATGGATGATTAGTTCCAATTCCTGTTAGAGGGTCAATATAATCTTCAATCATTATATTTCTCCAGACAAAATTTCCTGAATCAATATCTGTAGCATATGAAGGTATTGATTGCACTAATTCATATGATGTACTGCCTGTATTTGCATTATAATAACTATTGCTTAAATTTCTAAGATTAATTGCTATAAATGGTTTATATTCCCATTTTAATGTAGTTGAAACACCACTAATTAAATATGGGGTTATAATATAAAATGATTGTTCTGTTAATTGTTCTTGTAAAAATATTAATTTACTATATTCAATTAAATCACCAATACGTAAATTATTAAATGTTTCAACATAATCACCAACATTTAATGTTTTAGATATCATATTTTCTTGAGTAGTACCAGTACTTGACCAATCAGTAAATAATAATGTTTCGTTTGGTGATTTTTTATATTGTGCATATAAAAATAAATCTGTCACAGGAAAACCAAAATGGTCATAATATTCAGAAACATCAATATCAACACTATAATTAAATGAATATCCTTGTTCACCATAAACATTATTTGAAAAACCAACTGGAAATAATTCAAAATCGTTAGGTGTAGCAATAACTTCAAAATATCGAATATACTCATTCTCGCTTGTGTTTGTATATCCTGATGATGCTGGTCTAATTAAATAAAAATCAAAACTATTTAAAATATTTTTACTATCAGTTGTTTGTGGGAGAAAAAAATCCTCAAATTCATCATAATCTAATTTTAATCCATTTAATAATGACAAATATTCAATTTTACCATATATTCTATATATTGGGTTTGCTTCTCTTTCATCATCAAACACTTCCGTAGCATTAACAACATTTCTAATATTATATTCAGTAATTTCTTTAGATAATACACCTAATTCAATTTTATCGTGCATATCAAGATTAACTGAATCAATATTCTGTTCACTATTAAGTAATATTTTAATTTGCTTATCCATTGAATATAAATACCAAAATATTAATTATCAACAATACCTAAATCAATCAAATATTGAATACAATCAGATTCATCATATCCTTTATAAAAATATGTATTTGGGTCTACAGGATTAGTTGGAATACAATTTATTTTTCCACCATCAAAAGGACACGCTTCTACCCAATCGCCACTATCTGGAATATTAATTCCATTTCTATAAGTACTTCCAGTATATACAGTACTTCCAGTATCAATAAACCCTTTAGATTCATCAATCATTAAATTAATATCAGTAATTGGGACTTCTATTATATCAGTCCAATTAAAATCTGCACGTGCAAAAAATTTGGTATTTTTATAACCACCGACAATATCTTGTGAATTGTTTGTTAAATAAAATGAATTATATTCTTCATCATTTTCTTTTTGTCTAGCAAAATGATCTGCTGTATAAGTATCTCTAGTTCCACTACTACCCCTTTCTAAAAATCCGAGTTGTGGAAAATGAACACATAGATTCATCCAATTTCCACCAAAAAAAGAAAAACCATCAGAAGCAACACAATTTGTTGGAAATTCATATTGACCATGATTATAATATTCATCATCATAAGTGAAACTTGAATTCATAATAATACCGACATTATTCACATTAGTTTCAATACTTCCTCTTAAATAATTATGTCTATCACCACCAAAAAAATTATCAGTATAATCATTATATTGATCTACATCACTAGTATTTCCATTATTATATATAATCCCATTAAATCGTGAAAAACTATAAATTTTCCCGCCTTCAAATTTAAAATTTTCATTTCTCCAATTATCATTAGTTCGACTTTCAGTTGGTTCGAAGCTTTGATTTTTTCCAGCATGTTGTGGAAATTTTAATTTATATCTATATGGCTTTAATACTGCATTTGTTCCAATTTTACTTGAAAATTCCATTGGTGCTTCAGAATCTTCTATTTCTAAAACAACGAACCCTCTAAATTCAGTAAAAACACCCTCATTTGAATCGTATGGTACTGGAACTTCCTCACCATTTTCACCAGTAATTACTCTATTTCTATTACAACTAAGAATATATACAAAGTCACCATTTCTTTTATGAACAGTATATTCTGAAGAATCTAATTTTCTCATTTGATTAATAGGGTCAACACTATAACCATCAATAGTTTCATCACTAATTTCTGGTGGATAATAATATATACTTTCTGTTACATTCGCTGTTCTTTTGGTTGCCATACCTAAATTATCCATCCAATCAGGTCTAATCCTATAAAATTCTCTTATACTTCTATCACTACGATAATCATGACCCCACATTGAATCATTTCCATCAGTAAAAGAAGTTCCAAATAAAACAAATGTTTTATTTAAAACAGAACGAATCCTAAAATCTTGACGTGTTATACCTATTTCAAAATTTTCAGCATCACCCCAAAAAGGAATTATTTCAACTGAAATTTCTTGTGTTTCAATATTAGGTAAATCATTCAAATCTTTACTTTCTTTAATTTTTGTATTATTATCAGTAAATAAATTAGCTGAATAACCTAAATTAACAACCATAGATGCAGGATTCATACTATATTCACCAATATCAGTAATATCAACACTTAAATGTACAGTTTGTGTTCCAATTGGAACTCCAAATATCATATAATCACCAGCATTGTTTGTTAATGCTGTGTATTTGTAATATTTTTTATATACATCAAGATATTCTGGATTTGTAATAATTTCTTCTTTAATTGGTAATGACCCAAATGGTTGTTTTGGTTTCCATTGATTAGTTATTGGGTCTATTTTAGAAACACGTGGTAATAAATTATATCTTTTTCCTTCATTATTTTTTTCTCTAGGTGTTTTATATGGATAGATACTACTTATTTCACTATCTGTTGAATCATCATCACTAAGCGGAATAAATACACTAATTTTAGCATTTGGAATACCTATCCCATCATTGGCAATCACTCTACCAACTAAAACTCCATAATCTGAATTAAAATCTTGATATACATCTTCAGTACTTACATCCATGCTGAGAAATTGAACATTATTAACATTTTGTTCCAATTTAACTTTAAAGTGCATATTATTACCTTTGACACTATCATTAAAAAGTATTTTTTGTGATTTATTCATTATTTTATTGTTTTTTATAAATACTAAACCAATAAAAATCACACATTAATGATTTATTTTAAAAAAAAAAATTTACAAAATAAATCAAAATTTAAATTAAAAAATCAAAAAAAATGAAAAATTTGAATATAAAAACTTGAAATTAGTGAGAAAATTGAGTTATGACGTAGTGTTGCAGAATTGTAATAATTAAAATAAATCACCTTTTGCGTTATTTTTCAGTATTTATTTTAAACGATTCGAATAAGAATTAGATTTAAAATAAAAAAATAAAAATAACTAATAATTTATAAACATGGCAGAATTTGTATTCACCTCTCCGGGTGTAAAATTTAAAGAGCGTGACTTAACATTTGTAACACGTAATGTAGGAATAACAACATTAGGTCTTGTTGGAGAAACCCTTAAAGGACCTGCCTTTGAACCAGTTTACATACAAGACAAAACAGATTTCAGTAATAGATTTGGTGGTCAAAGTGTAAATAGATTTTCAAATGGAAATCTTCAATATCAATTACCATATGTAGCTAATTCATATCTTGAAGAATCAAATCAATTGTGGGTAACTAGAATATTGGGACTTAGTGGTTATGATGCTGGTAAAGCATGGACTATTAACTTAGATGCTGGTGTTGACCCAACAACAATAAGTAGTGGTACAAGTTCTGTATCAACTGCATCATTTACTGATAACGAATATTTAGGTGTCGGTATTAATCAAACTGGCGATACTGGAACAACATTTACTGGATTTGAAAAAATTAATGATACTGATTTTACTGGCACATCATATCAATTTACATGCACATCATACTCTGCAAGTACTGGTGCTGGTGTAGTATCTGTAACAGCAACAACATTTACAGCAACAGAAAATACTGATTATAGTAATATGGTATTAGCTATTGTTAGAAGTAGAGGTTATGTTATTGATAATCTTAACGCATCACCGACAACTAAATTCGATACAACATCTGTTGCAATCTCAGGAAATTCAACAATATTAGGAATTGGGGACATGTTTGAGACTTTCAAAATAACTGCAACAAGTGGAACAACTAAAGAAACACATACAGTTTCATTAAATCCTGATTCAAGTAGTTACCTACCTAATGTAATTGGTAGTGAACCTAAAGATAAAACAACTAAAATATGGGTTGAAGCAGTTTATCCTGATTTAATAAAAAAATTGGATGCTGATGGTGATTCTATACTTAATTATTCTGGTACTTCAGGATTAACTAGTTATGGAATTGGTACTCTTTCATCTTATGGATTTGGTATTTCAAGTACTTTAATCGAATGTGATACAGATGCATTCACTAATTATAAAACACAATTTAAAACTCCTGAAACACCTTGGGTTGTTTCTCAGGTTAAAGGTAGTGCAGTAAGTAGATTATTTAAATTTGTTAGTATATCAGACGGTGATGATGCTAATAAGGAAATTAAAATTAGTATTGCAAATATTAATCCATCAACATTAGAATTTGATATATATATCCGTGATTTTTATGATACTGATGATGATGTTACAGTTTTAGAATCCTTCACTAGATGTAATTTAATTAAAGGTGAAACTAATTATATTGCACAACGAATAGGTACAACTGATGGTGAATACGATTTAATGAGTGAATATATTATGATTGAAGTTGCTGATGATTTAAGTATTACTGACTTCCCTGCTGGTTTTGAAGGATATATGTTGAATAATTATGAAATTTCTAATACTGGTGGAAGTGTTGATGGTACTGCACCAAAAATATTCTATAAAACTAAATATAATGATGATGAAAGAGTAAAAAAAGTATATTTAGGTGTTTCTGAAAACGGTTATGATGCGACAGGTGTAATTGGAACTGGAATTAACCAAAATTTATTCAATTTTAATGGACAAGAAAGTACTGGAACACACGTAAAATCTAAAGGTTTCCACATGGATGTTGATGCATCTGGTGTTACATCAAATGGTTATTCTTTTGATAGTGGTGATGGTAATTTCCAAACTGTTGAAGATGTAATAAGTGATGCAACTGCTGAATATTATGATATTAATACTAGAAAATTTACTTTAGTTCCTTCAAAAGGTTTTGATGGTTGGGATGAAAACAGAACTGAACGTTCAACTGGTGATTTATATCGTTTAAATGGTCTTTATGATGGTGTAACACCAAACGGAAGCCCAACAAATGATTTCCAAGCATGGGAAACTGCTGTAAATACTATGTCTAACCCAGAAGAAATAACAATTAATTTGTTTGCAACTCCGGGTATTAATTGGTCTGATGAAAATATTTTGGTTCAAGACATTATTGAAATGATTGAAACGCAAAGAACTGATAGTTTATATATTATTGATTCTCCAGATGTTGATGTTTCATTAACTATTGGTGATGGTGGAAAAGCTGATGTTATTGCTTCCGAAGATATTGTTGATTTACTCGATACTGCTGATGTTGATTCAAGCTATTCATGTACTTATTTTCCTTGGATTCAAATGAGAGATACCGAGAATAATGTTAATGTTTATCTTCCACCAACAGGTGAAGTAGTTAGAGCAATGGCATTTACTGATAATACTAAATTCCCTTGGTTCTCACCTGCTGGTTTAAACCGTGGTGTTACAAACGCAAGGAAATCTAAATATAAACTTTCACAAGAAGCACGTGATACTTTATATGAAGGTAGAATCAATCCAATGGCTGATTATGCTGATGTTGGTACTGCAATATTCGGACAAAAAACACTTCAAGTAAAAGAAAGTGCACTTGATAGAATTAATGTTCGTAGATTATTACTTCAAATTAAAGTTCTTATTGCTAATATTGCAATTAGATTAGTATTTGAACAAAATGACCAAACAACTATTGACCAATTCTTATCTAAAGCAACACCAATTTTGGATACAATAAAAAGAGAAAGAGGTTTGCAAGAATTTAGGATAAAAATGGATGACAGTAATAATACTACTGAATCTAAAGACAGAAATGAATTATATGGTGAAATATTCTTAAAACCAACAAGAGCAGTTGAATTTATTGGAATTACATTCACAATAACTCCATCTGGAGCATCCTTCTCAGATGTTGGTGCATAATTACACCAAATTGATTAATATAAAAAAGAGCAGCATTAGTTGCTCTTTTTTATTATTTAATGGTTATTGATATAATTATTAAAATGTTTTTCGATACACATAGTATTTATATTAAAATAAAACACAATTAAAACGATATATTATGGCAGGAGAAATGATAAGGGGTATCCCATTCGAATATGAACCAAAAAGAATAAACCGATTTTTCGCTGAATTTGCTGATGAATTAGGAATTGAAGTTTGGAAGGTTCAAAAATTTAAAAGACCTACAATGAAAATAAACTCTGTCCCAATACCATTTATGAATGAACAAAATTACGTAGCTGGTAGATATACTTGGGAATCAATGAGTGTGACGTTCTTAGACCCAATCGGTCCTTCAACATCACAACAACTCATGGAGTGGGTTCGTTTACATGCAGAATCACTTACAGGACGTATGGGTTATGCAGCAGGTTACAAGAAAAATATTTTATTAAAAGAATTAGACCCAACAGGTATTGAAGTTGCTAAGTTTTTCTTAGAGCAATGTATGATAACTTCAATTGATTTTGGTGATAATGACTATAGTAATGATGAATTATCAACTATAACTCTTGAATTACAACCTTGGAGATGTATTTTAAATCTCTAATTATTAATATAATAATTAAAAAATCAAAGCCACTTTATGTGGCTTTAATTAAACATATAAATGGGAATCGTAAACAAATTTCAAATGAAAATAAAAAAAGTATCAGCAATTGACTTTATTAATGTGGAAACATTATCACACGCATATTTACTTGGGTTATTATGGGCAGATGGTAGTGTCATTTTTGCTAATAATAAAGCAAAAACACCACAAATTAAACATTCAACAAAAAAAGAAGATAATATTTTTTTTAGAAAAATTTTTCTTAACACTGGTGATTGGGGAATTTATGAGACAAGAAATCAAGGGTCATTTACTAAAAAAAATAATATTCTTGAAGTAAATTGGACTTCAAATAGAGAATTAGGGGAGTTTTTAATTGAAAATAATTATAGAAATAAAATAAAATCACCAGATAAGATATTATCAAAATTAAATAATATTGAAAAGCAATTATGGTTTAGAGGTTTTTTTGATGGTGATGGTTCTGTTACAATAATTCCTAAAGGACATCATTCAATAGCATTTACTGGACATAAAGAACAAGATTGGTATTTTATTATTAAATTATTTAATGAAATTGGAATTAATAAATATAAAGAAAGAATAATAACTAGTAGAGGTGGGTTTTCATCACAAATAAGAATAACAAATAAAAAAGATTTAAATACATTTCATAAATATTTATATAATGATTCAATTAATATTTCTTTAAGTCGTAAACGTGAAAAATTTAAACTACTTTAATTTCATTAATTCTATTTTGTATTACAATATCAACAAAATATGTTAAATCTTTAGTTTCAATTATTTTATATGTTGGATTATTATGTGAAAACCATACTAAATATGATTTTCCTAATTTAATTGATGTATATTTTTCAATTATATATTTATATAATCCTAATTGTAATGAATATATTGTTAAATCAGAATCATTTAAAACATATAAATTATTTTTTAATCTTCTATTAGTTGAATTTGTAAAATTCTTATTTGTTTTCCAGTCAAAAATTTGAAACTCACCAGCTCTTACATTATAAAATAACATATCAACCATTCCACCAATAAGTGCAATTTTATCATAAACAACTAATTCAGTTTTAATTGGAATTAATTTACCATACGAATCAGAATAAAATTTATCAACATGTTTCTTTGTTATTTCATATTCAATAGTAACAGGGTCAAAACCAAATTCATTAAATATTTTTTGTCTTGGGTATTCAAATTTTTTATTAATGAATAAATTTTCAGTATAATCATGAATTGCTGAACCTTTAATTGTACCTTTTTTATTAATAAAGTCCCATGCTCTTAAAACGTGGTGCTTTTTTATCCCAAATTGGTTACTTTTATATTCAGACCAATAGTCTTCATCAAATTCTTCTTGATATTTATGTAGAAGTGTTGTAACTGAAACCAATTCTTTATTACCTACATAATATTTATGTGGTTCATCATAATATTTAACCTCGTTAAATGACGTAAATAACTCGGTTGGTATTTCTAATTGAATATCCATTAAAACAAAAATACTCAAATTTTAATTAATAACAATATTTTCTTGAAGTATTGAAGTAAGATCAATTTTTTCTAAATCATTAATTATTGCTGTTTTATCAGCAGCAACACCAGAATATCCATGAATATGGTTAATCAATGCATTCCGTATTATCACTAATGCTTCAACTAAAACATCACCTCTGGCTAATGAATGACCCTCATTGAAAATTCTTTCTCTATCTTTAGCTTCTAATTTTGTTGATTTAAATTGTGGATTACCTGTATGTGATAATAATGCTATTTTATCACTAGTTATAATTGTACTGCTTTGATATTCATCCTTATCTTCAACACTTTCGAAGACCATAGTAATTTGAGCAGGATTTTTTGTATTTAATTTTAAAATATCACCGTTTTCATGTTTACCAGCACGTATATGTACTTCATTTGTCCTTAAAATTACATCTGTATTAACTTTACCAATAAGTGCAACATCATCTTTTCTAGGAAAAACACCAATAGCATCAGGATTAGTTGATGGTGCTGGTTCAGGATTAGTTGATGGATAATTAGTTGTTGATAATGCCGTATATACTGAATCAAATCCAATTTTTTGTGGTTGTGATATAACACTACCTTGCCAAAATCTACTCATTTCAGGATATTTAATATCTTCAATGAAAATTCGAACCATTTCACCAATTTGTGGATATATATGGAAAAATTTAGGTAACATAGGGTAACACCAAGGTAAATCAGCATTTGCTGTTTTATTATCAAAACTTAGAATTCTTACCTTAATCCTACCACCCTCAGTTGGGTCATCAATAGAAATTACCTCACCATAATATATTGTTCTGGTGATTTTATGTATACTTCCTTCTTTTTTATAAGAATTTGATGTATGTATTTCATGTTTATCAAATGCCATTATCTACTATTTATTTCTTCTAATAATGTAATATAATCTTTTTCATATTTATCTAAAATATCAAGTTTTGAATTAATATTTTTTTCAAGTTCATCCATTTTGTATGTATCACTTACTATTTCTTCTTTTAAATTATTATGATTATCTTTAGTTTCGTTAATCATTTTTAATAATTCTGTTGGTGTATATTTTTTTAAATCTTTCATTATTGTATTACTCCATAACCTTTTGAATATATTACAGTTGACCCAAAAACTGATACAGGTCCTGTTGGTGAAATACCTGCTGCTGTGAGAGTAATCCCGGGAGGTATAGCCACCGTTATAATAGCTTCTTGTTGAAACGCATTAATAATTTCCTCAACTCTAATTCGTTCCATTATTTCATCTGGATTAACATTACCCGATGGTAAAACTCCAACAGGTAATCCAGCTTCACTTTTTCTTGCGATAATTCTTGACGCAATTTTAGTTGGTGATAAACCAGTACGTAAAGGTACACCAATTAATATTAATGGTGTTGGTACTGGTGGCGGACCTCCTACTGAGGAAAGACTTAATACTTTTGTAAATCCACCAACTATATCATCTATATTACTAAAATCCATTGCCATATTATGTTGTATCAATAATTTTACTCGCTGGAGTTAAACTTTTTATTATTTTAACAAATTGATTAACCTTTTCTTTTACTATTTTTTTTATTACTGGTGTTAATAATTCAATCAACAATCCAATTGCTAACATGAAAATAAATTCACTCACCATTTTTAATATTTCTTTAGCTAAACAAAGAATAAATGTTTTAAATTTTTTTAAATCATTTTTAGCTGATTCAATCATAACAGTACCATTATTTTGAAACGAACTTAAAATAGCTAATAGTGTTCTAATTTGTGGTGATGCCGTTAAAAAAAATAATAATTTAGTTGTGAATAATTTAATTAATTTTTGAAAAAAACCATCTTTTATTGTTGCATTATTTTCTTCTGTTGTTTCTTCAGTAGTTGTATCACCACTTGAACTTTGAACAATAGTATCTTCAATTATATTACCAATATAAAATGGGTCTGTTGACCCTGAAAAATTATTTAATAAATCCTTTAATGAATCAAATGATAGTGATGATGATAATAAACCACAACCCATATCATATTCTACAGCACCATTTGATATTTGTTCTGAAGTATTTATTAGTTCATCAAAATCTGCTGGACTAATTTCGAAAGAATCATCAGCATCTAGTGCTTGATTTAATAATTTATCGATTTCTAATTCTTGTAATACTTCATCAGGTGTTTTATTATTTTCACTTGATAATGTACCATAAATTTTATCCATTACAGTTGTTAATAATTCATCTTTATTAACTATTTCAGTATTATCAATATAATCAGTAAAATATTGACCAATATTAACACTTCCATCAGTTGGTTTAAAATTAAAACTATCAGTAGTATCACTATAATTAATATCTATACCAGCAAAAGATTGTGTAGTACCATTATTTAATATTGCATCATATGCTGTTTTATCAAAATTTGGTTTATTATTATCAAACAACATCTTTCCACTATCCGAATTGGGATTTATTTTTAATTTACCTGTAACATCAATATCTTTTACAGGTACATCAATACCATTATTATTAAAATCAGCAGGAATTTGGTCATCTGAATTTGGTTGAATGAATTGTTTTTTTAAGACAGTCTTCATCTTTGCTTCTGAATCATCAATTAATTCAGTAAACATTCCTCCAATTAAACCTTTTAATGCTTCACTACCTGCAATTGTTTTTAATGTATCTAATAGAAATGGAACTACATCATTTTTATTGTTAATTGATGGATATATCTCACCCCTTTTTGGTGGCTTCTCCTGCTTCATAAAAGAGGTATAAGCACCAATAGTAGTAAAAACATTTCTTTTGTCGTCAGATAAACTCATTATTTAGATACTTTCTCTTTTTTCTCGATTTCTTCTTGAACTATATTTAATAATTCATTTCTTCTATCAGCAGAGATTGTTTGT
>JGI10211J14876_10001115_pt1 | contig 11757 bp, 16 predicted proteins | sample Etolagsediment_FD_14876 | JGI IMG/M metagenome (IMG submission 14876)
GCCCATCTTCACCATGAGGGAAGCGAGAAAAAGTGGGTTGGAAAGGATTTGCTTGGCAAGCTTTGGGGGAGCCTTGCGCACTTTGCGGTAGGCAACAACGTATTTATCCGGGATTTCGGAAGAAATGTCGATTATTTTGAAGCCCTTGAGAGAAATCTTGAGTTTTTTTGCGGTTTTTTCTATTTCCTTTTTGTTTCCAACAAAGAATGGGTCTGCGAGCTTGAGCTTCTTCGCCTTGATGGCAGCTTCAAGAACACGGGGATCCTCTCCTTCAGGAAGAGCCATCCTGCACCCTTTCCAGGAGGATTTTTTGAATTTGGAAATCAAGCCCATAATGCGGGTTCTTGTTTAAGATTTTTATAATTATTGCACGAGTGGCTGCAAATAAGACACAGTTTTTTAAAGAATTTTACACATATTATGTAACATGGGCGGTGGGGAACAGGCCAAATACCTAATTCGGATGGAAGTATATGATTGCATAAAGGTGGGGGCGCCTGAAAGGATTGTTGCCATGGGCCCAAAAGCTGTTCCTGCATTGAGGCGCATAATTGAGGGGGGAGAATTCTGGGAGAAGCACATTGCGATTTCTGCATTAAGCAATATTGATTGTGCAGAAGCCGGGAGGGTTTTGAAAAGGGCGCTGGGAAACGAAGAAATGGGGGTAAGGATTGAGGCGGTGCGGGCGCTTGAAAAAAAGGATGTGAAGGGGCTGGATAAAGCGCTGCTGGGAATTGCGAAAATGGACAGCTGCTGGAATGTGCGGATGGTTGCGGAAAGAGTTATGGAGCGAAGAAGCAGGGTCCCCCCTCCAAGAATTAACAGTGTAAAGATTCCTGATAATTTTGGAAACAAACGAATGAGAAAAGAAGCCTACTGAATTCATAATTCTGCGTTGTGCTCAATCAGTATCTTATCTAGAAGTTTAGGTGCAGTATAAGATTCTGGCCCGGAAGAAGAAGGCACATTATTTGAGCTCAACAGTTTCCCCAATTTTTGGGATATGTGTTTTATAGCCCCGGGATTTGAGCCGTTTGGCCAAAGCAGTTGAAGCATCCATGTCTCCATGCACCACAAAAACCTTCCTGGGCTTTGCCTCAAAACCATCTGCCCAGCGGAGCAGCTCTTCCGAATCAGCATGGGCTGAAAAACCCTCTATCCGATCAACCTCTGATTTTACTGCTACTTTTACTCCCATCATATGGACATACTCTGCACCATCCAAAATACGCCTCCCAAGTGTGCCCTCAGCCTGATACCCGATAAAAAGCAAGGTATTTTCAGGTTCCCATAGATGATGTTTCAAGTGATGCCTTATTCTTCCTCCCGTACACATGCCGCTTCCGGCTATGATGATGCAGGGGCCTGGATAATTATTGAGTCTCATTGAATCCCTGCCAGTAACTAGATTCTCCAGCCTGGCAAAGGTAAATGGAGTGGCAAAAGAACGTTTGGTTTCTTCATCATAAAATGCACCATGTTTTCTGAACACGTCCGTTGCCTTGATTGCCAGGGGGCTATCAAGAAAAACCCTCTCTTTTGGAAATTTTCCCTTTTTTATGAGCCGATGAAGGAAATAAAGAAGTTCCTGAGTTCTCTCAACAGCAAAAGAAGGAATCATAAGTTTGCCTCCTCTCTTAAAAGTTCTGTTTATTGCCTTATCCAATGCCTTCTCCTTTCCACTAAAGCTCTCCCTGCTGGTATCCCCATAAGTGGATTCAAGAAAGAGGTAATCTGCCTCTTTTATTATGGTTGGGTTCCGGACAATTGGAACATCCCACTGCCCAAGGTCTCCAGAAAATACCAGTTTGGTTTCCCTCCCTTTCTCCTCAACAAAAAGCTCAATGATTGAAGAACCAAGTATATGGCCAGCATCCATGAACCTTGCACTTATTCCCTCAGCAATTTTTATTCTGCGCCCGTAATTTACAGAAGAAAAGAGACGAAGGGATTTTTTAGCATCATCCATGGTAAACAGGGGTTCACGGGGCGCGAGCCCCTCCCGTTTTCTCCTTCGGTTTTCATCTTCAACATCTTTTTCATTTATGTATGCTGAATCCTCAAGCATAATTCTGGACAGGTCTTTGGTGGGGGCAGTGCAGAACACCTTTCCCCTAAAACCTTTCCTAAAAAGCTTGGGAATGAGGCCAGAATGGTCAATGTGAGCATGCGTAAGAAGCAGGCATGAGATGCTTTTTGGATTAAACTTAAAAGGAAGGTAATTCATGCGCGTGATATTCTTGGGGCCCTGGAACATGCCACAGTCCACTAAGATCTTTTTGTTTCCGGATTCAACCAGGTAACAGGAACCGGTAACTATCCCTGCTGCACCGCAAAAAGTTACTTTCATGCTCACTCAAACTCAGACATGATTTATAAGTATTACCAGCTACTGAATTCCCAGCTCTGCATTGTGCTCATCGCAGTGGCAATCAATATCTTTCTTTAGTTTCTGGGGATTTTTGTCCGGACCGTTTTCCTTGTATTTTTTACAGGCTTGTTTTATCGTGTTCAGGGGAAATAGGATGCAGCTCAACCTGTGGGGGTTGTCGCTTAAATCATCCCCAACCAATTCGAAAAGCTTTGGATTGTCTATTGCAAGAACTTCATCGAGGGCCATTCCTTTTATGAACTCAGTTACCTGGGAAGCAGAAGCATTGCTGAATGCGCAGAAGGCTCCCTGGTAGGAGATATCCTCAATCCTTCCGTCTTTTATTTTGAGAAAAACCATCAGAGTGTCCCCGCAGGTATTCTGCCCTTCATGGGTTACATCCGGATTTTCCATTTCTCTGCGGTTGAGAGGATCTTTGAATAGTTCTACGAACTTCTGGTATCTGTTTTCGCTCATGACATCGCCTTTCGCACTTCATTTATTCTGGGGATTAATGCATTGATTTCCTCTTTTGTGTTGTAGATGTAGAATGAGATGCGGGCGGAAGGGAGGATTCCAAGGGCTTCGTGCACGGGCTGGGCGCAATGGAATCCTGAGCGGATTGCAAATCCATAGTCGTCCATGAAAGAGGATAGGTCTATAGAAGAGAGCCCGGGGATGTTGAAGGTGAGGACTCCGGTTCTTTTATGCGGGTCCTTAGGGCCATAGAGTTCCAAACCGTCTATTTCAAGGAGAGATTTGGTTGCGTGTTCCAGGAGTTCAAGCTCATGGGCGCGCACATTCTCCATTCCTAGTTTGTTTAAGTAGTCTATTGCGGCCCCGAGACCAATGGTGCCTGCCATGTTGGGTGTACCTGCTTCAAATTTATGGGGGATTTCATTCCATTTGCAGCCTTCAACTTTTGCATCCACAACCATCTCTCCTCCATAAAGGAAAGGAGGCATTTTCTCAAGAAGCTCCTTCTTTCCATAAAGAACTCCTATGCCTGTGGGGCCAAGCATCTTGTGGCCCGTAAATGCAAAAAAGTCGCAATCCAAATCCTTCACATCTACGGGAATGTGTGGAACGGACTGGGAACCATCCACTAAAATTACTCCATCGTTTTCATGTGCAAGCTTTGCGAATTCCTTTACCGGGTTGATTGTGCCGAGAACATTGGAAGCGTGTACAATGGAGGTGAGTTTTGCATCCTGGATTTTAGAGTATTCGGATCCTGGAATTTCGCCTTCCCTGGTTATATCCATTATGGAAAGGGATGCGTTCTTTTTCTTTGCAAGGACCTGCCAAGGGATAAAACCAGAATGGTGCTCCATAATAGATGTGGCAATGGGATCCCCCTGGGAGATGAACGCATCTCCGTAGGTATATGCAACTAAGTTGAGGGCTTCGGAAGCATTTTTTGTGAAGATGATTTCCTCGGGTTCCGCGTTTATGAATTTGGCAATTTTCCTGCGGGCTTCCTCATACATTTCGGTGGATTCTGCACTAAGCGTGTGGACACCGCGGTGCACATTTGCATTGTGATTTTTGTAATAATCTACAATTGAGTTGATTACCTGGATGGGTTTTTGGGAAGTTGCGCCACTGTCCAGGTAAACGAGCGGGTGGCCGTTTATTTTGCGCTCAAGTATCGGGAAATCTTGCCTTGTTTTTTGTACATCCAGTGCCATCATTTCACCTATTTTATTTTTTCAACGAACGTAATGGGGCAGAGTTCCTTTACCCCTTTTATTTTGGAAATGTGTTTTGTAACTTCTTTTATGAGGCCTATGGGACCGAGAACTTCCACTGCGAGAGTGTAGGGGCCGGTTGTTGTGTAGACCGCAGTTACCATGGGGGTGGATTTGATGGATTCCACTGTTTTGAGGTAGTTGGATTTGGAGATATCCAGCGCGAGGAGAGCGCGCTCCCACCCAATCCTGCGCTCATTGAGGGTAATTGTGCTTCCGAGAACGATGCCTTTCTTCTTGAGCTTTTCAAGGCGCTTGCGTGCCGCGGGCTGGGAGATGCCTATCTCCTTGCCTACCTCTGCAAGGGAAACCTTGGCATTCTTCAGGAGCATGTGCACTATTCGCATATCTGTGGTATCGAGCATGTGGACATAATTTAAACCAAAAAGGTTTAAAAATATAACTGAGGGAGATGGGGCACATTCACAAGCGCATCTGCGGAGGTAGCGCTTGGGGATGGGGGAGCCCGAGGGGGAAGGGGATATATGAATTGGTTTAAATTCTCTTCTGCATAAATCTGGAGTAATGGCACTGCCAAAGACAGAGATACCGAGAGGAAGGTTCACGCTAAAGGCGATTCTTAAGGAAATTGAAGGGGAACTCAAGGCGCTTTTTGCCCCACTGAATCTTAAGCCTCCAAAAGAGGAAGTGCCTGATTATTCGGCACCAGGGCCAGTTGAGTGGGAAGGGGAAGAAGCAGCGGAAAAGCCTGTGGGCAGAACTGAATTGGTGGAGATTGGGGCAAAGAAGGGATTTCCTGAGAAAAAGCCAATGATGGATTCGAAAAAGATGCACAAACCCAGGGTAAAGAGGCCGGAAATTAAGAGAGGGAAGGTTCGAGGGAAGCTGCAGAAGAACTTATAAACTTTTCTTATAGTAATATAGAGCAACACTCATTTCAGTCCCGGATGGGGCGAGCCGAAAGGCGAAGGTGTTTAGATGAAAAGTGGGATAGAAAACAAGAAGCTACTGGGTCTCATATATGAGCTCAAGAAAGCTGACAAGGAAATCTGGAAAAAGGTAGCGCGCGAGCTGGGTAAGCCTACAAGAAGGAGGCCCGCAGTCAACGTTAGCAAGTTGGAAGAATATGTGAACGATGGGGAAACCGTTCTTGTGCCTGGAAAAGTGCTGGGTGCAGGATACCTCACAAAAAAGGTTGAGGTTGCAGCGTTCTCTTTCAGCGGAAGTGCAAAGGCACTCATTGAAAAGAATGGCGGAAAGCTGTTGAGCATTGAAGAGCTCATGAAGGCAAACCCGGAAGGGAAAAATGTGAGGATACTTGTGTAGGTGATTATCATGATAGTAATAGACGCTGGAAACGCAAGAATCGGAAGGGTTGGAACTTTTGTGGCAAAGAAGCTCATTGAAGGTGAGGAGATCCAGGTAATCAATGCGGAGGAATCTGTTATTTCAGGGAACCCGCAAAAGATTGTGGATAGATACAATGACAGGAGGCAGCTCCAGTTCAAGGGAAACCCCGAGAGGAGCCCGTATTGGCCAAAGGTGCCGGACAGGTTTGTGAAAAGATTAATCAGGGGAATGCTTCCAAGGAAGAAAGCAACCGGCAGGGATGCGTACAAGAAGCTCAAGGTATACATAGGCAAGCCTGCGGATGTGAAGGGAGAGCCCATAAGGGTAGACGGTGCTGATGTAGGGAAACTCACCAAATACATAAAGGTGAAGGAAATCTGCAGGCAGCTCGGGTATGAGGCCAGGTGATGATTATGGCAAAAAAGAAAGAAACAAAAAAGAAGGCTCCGGCCAGGAAGAAAACAAAGAAAACGGCCGCGCCAAAGAAAGAAGATGCTCCTAAGAAGAAGGAGGAACCAAAGAAGGTTGAAGCGCCCAAGGCAGCTGAAGCAAAGAAGCCTGAGGCACCAAAGCCTAAAGTGAAAAAAGAAGAGCCGGTGAAGGGAGCCCCAAAAGCAAAGAAAGCAAGGAAGCCGAAGAAGAAAAAGAAAAGTGTTCGTGTTGAGCACTCAAGGGGAAAGAGAAAAAGGTCAATTGCAAGGGCAACCGTAAAGGAAGGCTCTGGAAGAATCAGGGTAAACAGCAAGCTCGTTTCTTCATTCGGAAACAAATATTTCAAGAGCATTGTTACTGAGCCACTCGAGCTCATTGGCCCGGACGGGCTCAAAGTTGATGTGAGCGTGAAGGTGCGCGGAGGCGGAGAAATGGGGCAGGCACAGGCCTGCAGAACCGCTATCGCGAAAGCTCTCGCACAGTACTTCGGAGAAAGTGTTATTGCAAAGTACAATGAAGATGACAGATACCTCCTGAGGGAAGACCCAAGAAGGGTTGAACCCAAGAAGTACATGGGGCCCAAGGCTAGGGCGAGAAACCAGAAATCATACAGGTGAAGTTATGGAATTTCCAGTAAGGTGTTTTACGTGCGGGGCCGTGATTGGCGACCTGTACGAGAAGTATAAGGCCGGGCTTGAAACAAACAGGTCCGCTGCCGAACTACTCAATGAACTGGGAGTAAACAGGTACTGCTGCAGGAGGATGTTCCTGGGGCACGTAGATGGCATGGAGGCAATCAAGAAGTACAGAAAAATGTGAGTTAATTGGGGCCGTAAGGTAACCTGGTATCCTGCATGCTTGGGGTGCATGTTATCTGAGTTCAAATCTCGGCGGCCCCAAAATCTTTCAAACGGTGAGAAATATGGCAGACGAAGAGAAAGTTGAAGAAAAAACTGAAAAAGTTGAAGAAGAAAAATCATCATACCTCATTCCACAGGAAAAATACCTGGAAACGGGAATACACATAGGAACGAGGTTCAAGACTTCAGATATGAAGAAATTCGTCTTCAAGATGAGGGATGATGGATTGTACATCCTGGACTTGAGGAAAATTGATGAAAGACTAAGGGAAGCGGCAAAAATCATCGGAAAGTACAAGCCGGAAGAAGTGGTTGTGGTTGCTTCAAGGCTTTACTCCGGGAATGCTGCGGAAAAGTTTTCCAAACTTACGGGCGTTGGAATCCTTAAGGGCAGATTTGTGCCCGGAACAATGACAAATGTGAACCTTCCAAACTTCAGGGAACCGAAGCTGCTTGTTGTATGTGACCCGAAGGGTGAATGGGAAGCAATCAGGGAAGCTGCGATGACCGGAGTTCCCGTGGTTGCACTCTGTGATACTGACAACAACACTGCATTTGTGGACTGGATAGTGCCTGCAAACAACAAGGGAAGGAGGAGCCTCGCGATTGTGTTCTACCTTCTTACAAGGGAGCTCATGATGAGCCAGGGTAAAATCAAGTCCTACAGTGAGTTTGAGCCCAGGATGGACTACTTTGAAAGGTTTGAGGAAGAAACCGAAAAGAAGAAACCTGTAGAAGAAGCTCCAAAGGAAAAGGCAGCTGAGGAAAAGACAGAAAAAAAGGAAGAGGAAGCAAAGAAAGAAGGCGAAGAGGAAGAGAGGGCAAAGAAAGCAATTGAGAAAGCAAAGGAAGAGAAAGGTCCGGAAAAAAAGAAAGAAACTGCTAAACCCAAAGAAGAAAAAGCGGAAGAGAAATCTTCCGAATAATTTTATTTTTTAATATTCTAATTTTAATTAAACATTAAAAGGCAGTTCTCCTTGACTCCGGCGCCTTCTATGTAGTTGCAATAGGTTTTTTCATCTTCCAGCTTTGCCAGTTCCTGGTAGCACTTGTCCTTCCAATCCGGAAGCCAGATTGAATTGCACTCAATCATTGTGAGTTCCTCTGCGCTGAATATGAGTGCGGAATAGCAGATTTGGCGCACGAATTCAGTATCTATTTCATTGCATGAAGCAAGGTCATCATATGCATATGCGTATTCCTTGAAGCATTCTTCCCTGGAAACAGGGGCGCGGGTGTCTATTGCATAGCAGCCTTCCTTGTTTCCGGTTTCCAAGGCATACTCAGTATAGCAGTCCCACCTATTCAGCACAGCAACTGCTTCGCATAGTGCGGGGTTGTCATCTGTCACTGCAAAGTGGGTGAAACACTGATAAGCAATTGCTGTTTCATATACCCCGTTTATGAAGTAACAATGGGTGGGGTTGCCTTCCCCCAATGCAAAAATGTAGTAGCATTGGTATTTGTAGGATTGTTCATCCAGGTCCTTGCAGCGGTCAGTATAATCCAGGGAGCTGAGGCATCCTTCCCTTTTTGCATATTCAAGCATTTCGCATGCACCTGGATCCCTGTTCTCAAATGCATAATCAAGGTAGCATTCCTCATCTTCACAATAGGTATAATTCATGTATTCAAACGCGAGGCACCTTCCCTTCTCTTCAGAGTCCAGCACAAATGTGCAGGGGGGTGAAAGGTATTCAATGCATTCTGCCTTGTCCGCTTCGCTCATGAGGTCGCAGATGGACACGTCCTCCTCCGCGTATGCATGGTAAAAGAGGCACTCCCTTTTGTTATCGTATTTTATCAGCTGGATGCAATTGGAAAGGGAATCATTGGAAAGGGGCAGGATACAATCATCGCGCTCATTTGAGGGAAGCTTAAAACAGTAGGATGTATCCCTAGTCTGCAGGGCGGTTTCGGAAAGCTGGACTACTTCCTCCTCTTCGGAGGGCTCGACTTCGGCCACCCACCCTCCAACGGAAATGGTGGGTTCTTCTTCTGAAGGGATTGGTGTTTTCTCTTCGCCAGGACATCCGGCAATAAGGAAAAGTGAAATCATGATAGCTGTAAATAACAGGGCTTTGTTCATGAGAGAAAATAGCAAGCAAGGAATATAAACATTTTGGAATTTTTATGGGGAAATGCGGGGAACTTTCTCTGAATAGAAACGGTGGGTATATAAATGAAGTGTGGAATAGTAGGTTGCCTGCTTTGCAGGTCGTGTGGGAGGTGAGATGGAGCCTTCGCGGGTTTACCATCTCCTTCTCTTTCTATTTATCCGCTTTCAAAAAATCAACATTTATAAAATCAACTTGAGTAGTGGGAAGCATGGAAATTTATACCACCCTGGAAAAAAGGGAATATTCATTTTCTGTGGAGAGGGATTTCGTGCAGCTTATTGTGATTTCATTTCTTGCTTTTGCAATTCCTTTCCTGTTTCCACACCCGCAAATCCTTACCGGGATTGTGGTGAATGCACTGCTTGTTTTTGCTGCGCTTGGGATGAGGGGGAATAGTGTACTTCCGGTTATACTGCTTCCAAGCATAGGGGCGATTGCGAATGGATTGCTGTTTGGGCCGCTTACAATTTTCCTGGTTTACCTGGTTCCATTTATCTGGATTGGGAATTTCCTGCTTGTGTACGGGATAAAGCATTTTGCGGGAATGGGATTCTGGAAAGCTGGTGCGGTTTCCGCGTTCCTTAAAGCAGGGGCAATCTTTCTTCCGGCGTATTTTCTTTTTGCTGCGGAAGTGCTGCCGGAAGCATTGCTGATTCCAATGGGCGCACTGCAGGTAGCTACCGCTCTTGGTGGAATTGCGTTAATTGGAATAGGAAAAAGAATAACGGGAAACTAGTTCCCCAAGTCGTAAGGTGCCTTGTGGGAGGTTAAACCTTCGTCCAGCTCTTCCTTTTCTTCTTTTGTAATCCTTGGGTTATTATCGCCCCAGCAATCGCACCTTCCTTCAAAATCCTCATCGGTTGCTTCAGGATAGGTATCGGAAAAGCTTCCTGGGAGGGGCTGCCTTGCTTTCAATTCAGTAAGAGTGGGCTCATTCCTATCTGAATCAGGTTTCTTTCCGAGCGGCCTGCGCATTGTTCCTGCTTTGATCGGCCCTGGGACTGTATTCTTTGCTGCAGGAACAGGCGGAACGCTGCTTCTTGTAGTGGTCATATAGGAATATTTGTGCAGGAATAGTTATAAATGTTATTGTGGGTGGAGGAAGGTGGGAAAAATTACTTTAGCTTGTATCCTGTATTGCCCTTGGGGGGCTCATCTCCCCTGAGGTAATCTCCATCAAAGATGTCTTCGGACTCAATCTTGGCGCCCTTCATGAATGCAAAGATTCTCTTCATTCCAGAGTCCTCCTTTACCTCTTTGAGAATTTGGTCCGCACTCCGCATCGGAATGGGAGGTTTGCCTCCAGAGCCTTTGCTATCATCCCGCTTATCTTGAACCTTGCGTTTGAACACTAAACAGCACCTACTCTATAGTTTGACCTTATGGAAATATAAAAGTTTGCGAGCAGTTTCGGAGCCCGGGCGGTCTAAAAGTTCACGGTAAAGCTTCTGGAGAGTGGGGTTTTCCTGAGGAACTGTGGCAAGGGTGTCCTTATTGTCTGCAGCCTTGCGGAGGCCTGCGGCACGGGCCTTGAGCTTTTCCTCAGTTACAGGAAGGGGCTGGCCAGGGCCGCCAACGCATCCATATGGGCAGTTCATTACTTCTACAAAGTGGAATTTCTTTCCACCTTCGATTTCCTTGAGTACCTTTTCCAAGTTTGCAAAACCATGGACAGATATTACGCGGAGGGTGTATTCTCCGAGCTTTACTTCGCGTTCCTTGATTGTTTTATCATTGCGGAAGAAATGTTCGTTTTCTTTTTCAACTTCCAGGATGTGCGCGAGGGTTGTAAGAAGGGCTTCGACCAAACCTCCGGTTACTCCAAACACCACTCCATCTTTGGAAGAGTCGGGAAGGAGGTTAGAAAACTCCCCTTCCGGGGCGGTTTTAAGGTCCAGGCCCTTCTTTCTTGCGAAATCAGCGAGCTCGCGGGTGGTGAGTACATAGTCTACATATGGATCACCATCGGGGAACTGTTCCAGGGTTTCGTATTTCTTGAGGGTGCAGGGCATTACGCTTACGGAGATGATTTCCTTGCGGGGTTTTCCAAGTTTTTTCTGGAGGTAGTGGTTTATGATGCTACCCGTAATCATGTGGGGGGAAGCAATGGGAGAGATGTGCTTGCAGATATCTTCATGGGTACGGGAGCAATAGAGCCTCCAGCCGATGCAGCAGGAGTTGAATACTGGAAAATAATCTTCATCGTTGCGCTCCAGGGCGTGGAGTATTTCGTAGGCTTCCTCATAGATATTAATATCTGCACCCAGGGGGGTGTCCACAACATGGTCAAAACCCAATTGCTTAAGTAATCCCACGGTTTTCTTTGTGAGGTCTTCCCCGGGGGCGTAGCCGAATTCCTCTCCGATTGCAACGCGGACTGCGGGAGCCATTTGAACTGCGACTACCTTTTCCGGGTCTTTGAGCTCGCGTTCCAAGGCTTCGAACAATTCTTCTGGTTTATTAAGGTAAATATCATCCACCATATGGGGAATAAGAAAAATAGAATTATAAGGGTGGCGGGAATACAGGAGAGAGGCTCTAGGGAACATTTAAAAAACTGTCTATTAATAACCACTATGCTTACTTTTCGTGCATCTGCACGTGAAAAGCAAATGTTATAGAGTAGATTATATGTAGGTGAGTATAAATGGCAGCAAAGGAACATATGAACATAGTGTTTATTGGCCACGTAGATGCAGGTAAATCCACCTGTGTGGGTAGGCTCCTTTACGAGACTGGGGCGCTCTCTGAGCAGACCCTTAGGAAGTACAAGGATGAGGCGGAGAAGCTGGGTAAAGCAACCTTCGAATTCGCCTATGAGATGGACACTCTCAAGGAAGAGCGTGAAAGGGGAGTTACCATCGATGTGTCTCACAAAAAGTTCACTACNGACAAGTATGAGTACACGATTA
>JGI10211J14876_10001117_pt1 | contig 11754 bp, 15 predicted proteins | sample Etolagsediment_FD_14876 | JGI IMG/M metagenome (IMG submission 14876)
CATAGAGCAAATATTCGAAGATTAATCCGAGGAAATGAAAGAAGATGGCAGAAATCAACACTACAATAATTGATCAATCAAACGGCCTAAATCATCATCAGAATAAAACTCGATTATAATTCTACCTTTTTTACCCTTACGTTTTATAATTACTTTAGTGCCTAATGACCTTTGAAGATCTTTGGATAAAGAATCTATGTAGTGTTCTGTTTCGTTTTTTGGGCTTTTTGGCTTTTTTGTTGCTAAAATCTTTTTAACCAAGTCCTCTGTCTGACGAACAGAGAGAGATTTCTTTATAATAAGGTCCCTGGTTTCTTTTTGGGCTAAAGGAGATTCAATGGTGACAAGAACTCTTGCATGGCCTGTGGTCAATTGACCATCTATAAGATCCTGCTGAATAACAGCAGGAAGCTTCAACAGTCTTAAGAAATTGGCAATGGTTGAACGATCTTTTCCAATCCTTTTTGAAAGGGCTTCTTGTGTGAGATGAAACTTTTGCATCAACTCCTGGTAAGCTGATGATTCCTCGATAGGGTTAAGATCTTTTCGCTGGATATTCTCAATCAGTGCTAATTCCAATGTCTCTGCAGGAGATACATCCCTTATCCATGCGGGTATTTTATCAAGGCCTGCCTTTTGAGCTGCACGCCAACGCCTCTCTCCTACAATAAGTTGATATCCATCCTTTGCTTTGCTGACCAATATGGGTTGGATGAGGCCTTTCTCCTTTATAGAATCTGCTAATTCTGTCAGCTCAGAGTCGCCAAAATTTTGTCTCGGTTGGTGTGGATTAGGAGAAATGGATTCAATAGGGCAGTAGAAAAAACCCTTATCAGTTTCTGAGATAACTGTTTCTGGAAATAAGGCTGAAAGTCCTCTTCCGAGAGCCTTACGCTTGGCCACCTTTATCCCCTCCTTTTAAGATTATTTCCTTTGCAAGCTCTAAATAACTCCGGGCCCCTTTTGATCGAATATCATAAAGAATGATTGGCTTCCCATGGCTTGATGCCTCACTTAAGCTAACATTGCGTGGGATAACTGATTGAAACACAGAGGCTCCAAAATGGCGGCGAACCTCATCCGCTACTTGATGTGATAGATTGTTTCGTTTATCGAACATTGTTAACAAAATGCCCATCATTATAAGTGATGGATTAAGCCCTTTTTTAACCAACCTTACCGTATTAAGCAATTGGGTTAATCCTTCCATAGCAAGATATTCGCATTGAAGTGGTACGAGAAAAAAATCAGCCGCCGTAAGGGCATTAAGTGTCAGAAACCCAAGAGAAGGGGGACAGTCAATAAATATATAATCGTATTTATCTTTAAATTGAGACAATACATTGTGTAAAAGATACTCTTTGTTATTTTTAGAAAACATCTCTACTTCCGCCCCAAATAAATCAGGATTGGCCCCAATAAGATTAAGCATGGGGATTTCTGTTTCAAGAATGAATTTGTCCTCTACATATTCCCCCAATATTACGTCGTAAAGGCTTGGTTCAAGGCTTGAGGGATTTACTCCCAAAGAGGTAGTTGCGTTTCCCTGAGGATCGCAATCTACTAAAAGGCATCTTTTTTCAGCAGCAGCAATAGATGAAGATAGATTTACAGCTGTGATAGTTTTACCAACCCCTCCCTTTTGATTCACTATAGATATTATTGATCCCATAGGTACGATGCTATTTTTTTACAGAAATTCAGGTATCGGCCTTCAGAAGAAATAAACAACCTTATTATTTGTTGTATTTATTCGCGTTGCTCGTTTCTTGTTTCAATGGACAAATGACAACTTTCAATGAGCGTGACCGAATGTTTCACGTGAAACATTTATACATTTATAATCCCTTCCAGGCCTCTTTCTCCATAGTTAGAAAATTTTGGATCTCTTCTTGATTCATATTCTCTATTTTTATCTCAAGGTCTATTCCCATCGGTTTTACTGATTCTTTCAGGCTTTTTTCTAAGAAAGATAAGATAGGGATGCCCGGAAATGGTATTAGTAGGGTTAAAGAGGCGGTGGTTCCTGTCAAAGCAATATCCCGGATCATGCCTAAATCCATTAGACTTCGATCTATGGCTGGATGCATCACATTCGCTATCGCCTGCGTAACACCTTTAATTGAAGGATCGTTTTCCATGATAGCCTCCCCTTTCTTTTAACGATCTAAGATGTTTTNTTTCAACATGAAACGCCAATAAAGGTAAGGACCCTCTACTTAAGCCAGTAGTACGATTTAAATAATTAATNTAAGAAAAGAACATACACTGAAGGAAAAATATTCTCAATTTAAAAATTACTACGAACAAAATTATACTGATGTACCGTTTGCTCATTTTGTGAGCGGTGATATCGAATTGAGCTGCATTGCCTATTTTAAGTCTTCATTCTGAATTTAGAGAGAGAATATTGCTGTATTATAGGACTTCATCGAGGCTTAAAATAATCTAGAGCTGGTAATAGATGCTTTGATGTGGTTGATTTATTTTTATTATTGGTGCGCCCAGCAGGATTCCCTTCGGCACGCTCAGGGCAAGCTCACTTTGCGACTCGGGAATTCCTCACTGAAGGCCGTAAAGTTTCAGAACGAAATGGTGCGCCCAGCAGGATTCGAACCTGCGACCTACGGATTCGTAGGCAAAAAAAATTTAAAAAGATAAGTAAACAAAAGTAATAATAGTTATGTAATTTCAATATGTTAAATAAATTTTAATCTATCACTTCTTCCCTGATTTTCGCCAACTTTAACTATTTATACCCATATTTTCGCCCATTTATGGCAAAATTTTGGCAAAATATTGGAATGTTAATGATGATGCAGGATGATAATATCAATCTCTTACCCAATTATCCCCTTACCTTTTCCTTCCAATATCCATTCCCAGGATAGATTTTGGCGTAAATAATCATCTTCTTCTGCAATCTTTTTGATCTTGAACAGTTAGTAGATGGTTTTGCTTTAAAAAGCTTTTTCATCATAAGGGTATCATAGGGATTTCGGAAATTTTGATCGATGTTATTTTTGATGAAATTGAAAAAAGCGGTCAGACGGGAAAAACGAGTCTTTTTTATTTGCTGCTTTCTACCTTCTGTGATCTTATTGAGAAATTTCAGAACCTCATCTAAAGTTATCTCATCCAGGTTTTTCTCACCGAATTCCTGGCAAAATTTGGAAAGGATTGATTCATATGCCCTTATGGTATTTTTTTGGAATTCGATTTGTGATACTCCAGACACAATGCTACGGCCTGTGAAACTCTCATGGTTTCCTTCCTTTTATAGATTTCATTAGGTCTTAATGCTTCTAACGGATGCAAGACTATGATATCATGAGTATTTGGAATTATTTGAAGGTTCTCAATAGATTAGAATCTGTCAAGATAGGCAAATTGCTTAAAAAAGAGTGACAGCATGAGCCGAACAAAGACTTTATTTGTGGATCTCGAAAGATTAGAATCACTTGGAGATCAGGCATCAGTAATAATAAGACTCATGATGGTATGCAATGATATTTCCGTTGCCAATCATTGTTTAGGAATATTCAAAGAAAGTTTTTTAATGATAGCCCATCAGTGCGTAAGCATTTTGAAAAAGGTGCGGCTATGTATTTCGTTCGATTACAATGCGGACATCTACATGAGGCATTGGATGTTATTCAAGAGATAAAAGATGATCAGAATCTTTATAACAGGATAGAACGGTGTTCAAACACGGCTAAAGACTCCTTTAAAAAATTGACGGATTGTTTGAAAGGTGGCCCAAATAAGTGGAAATTTGAACAATACATTACTCGCATAAGAAATAACCTTGCATTTCACTATTGCCATAAGAAGTGGGAAAAGTTAATTGATCGAGCGTTATCCGATCGAGCGGGAAGAATAGAGGTAAAGACATCTAAAATTACTTTAGGAGATCATCTCAGTTTATGGCGCTTTGAGCATGCCGACGAAATTATTGACAGTATTGTTTGTCGACAGATATTTGGTGTTCCAAGAAGTGCAGATCTTCGAAGCGAAGTAGACAAGATTTTGGATTTAGGGTCAGATTTAGGTAAGACATTGATCATGTTTGGTGGTGAATTTGCTACCCTATTTGTAAAAGACCATGCAGCAAAATAATGCATCTTAGCATTATCTCGCCTTGGGATATCTGCTATCCCTAATTATTATAATCCCAAGAATCCTTTGATATTCAATTCAAATCCCAAATTTAGAGTTTAGACTTTTCACGAAGACGGCTTCCAATACATTAGATTCTCAGTCTTATTCCTGATTATCTCATATTCTCTGTGAAAATATCCCACTCCGTAAATCCATTTTCCAGATACCTGCTATCCTCTGCATTCTCCTTAATTCCTTGACAAAATGAAGGGCTAAAAGTAATTTGGCTCAATGATAACAACTTGAAAACTTACCCCATAGGATAACCAACCATGACCCTCACCAAAGCAGATATTATCGATACTATTTACAACCAATTAGACCTCCCAAAAAACAAATCCACACAGGTGGTTGAATCCCTTATAGAGATCATCAAAAAGAGACTGGAAAGTGGCGAGGACGTGTTGATCAGTGGATTTGGAAAATTCTGTGTCAAAGAAAAGATGAAAAGGAGAGGAAGAAACCCTCAGACCGGAAATGATTTGATGCTGAGTGAGAGGAGGGTGGTAACTTTCAAGTGTTCTGGAAGATTAAAGGATAAGATCAATGGAGTTTAGAGCAGGTTTAGCCTTAATCAGAGAAATATAATGAGTTTGTCAGAAAAACACCTAAACCTCGGAGATCACATCTATGTAAGGCGTCTCGTCTACTCTCATCATGGAATATACGCTGGAGATGGGAATGTTATTCATTATTCCGGGGAAGAAAAAGAGAAAAAAGACCCGCTTATCAGGGAAACGGACATAGAGGCTTTTCTCAAAGGCGGAAAGCTGAGAAGGCGTGATTATAAAAAGCGTTTGCCTCCTTCTGAGACCCTCAGCCTTGCAAAAAAGCATCTTTCTGATAATAGTTATTCACTTGCCTTTAACAACTGTGAACATTTTGCAACGTACTGTGCCACTGGAAAGAGAAAAAGCAGGCAGTTACGCGAAGCTGTTGGAGGTCTTGTTGGAATTGCACTTACTATCACCGGTACTATTATTCAAAGAAAGAGAACAAAGAAAACGAGGTGATCCTTTATAATTGTTTGCGATGGATATATGTTTCAATGGCTGGTTGTTAATCAAAAAATAAGTACAATTTAAGGATTACGCCTTTGAGACCTACAAACAGGGAGGACCCTATGAAAAGGCCCTCCCTGGTTTTTCCTCACCCTCAAAAAAGGGAAAACTGCGCCTGAGCCTGCTCGCCTTCCTTAGAAATCACCTCATCAAGCTCTGCCTGAGTCATAGCCATTTTTTTGACTTTCCTTCTCTTCCGCTTATTACCCACAAAGGTCATGAAATCAACGTAGACAACTTTATTCGGGTCTATCTTTATGGGTTTAGGCTTTGTTTTTGATTCTTTTGCTTTCTCACTTTCTTTTTCATCACCAGGTTCACTTTGAAGATCCTCGGTAACCTCCTTACTTGTCATTTCAGCATTCTTTTCGTTGATCTTTCTCCAGATACCCTCTGCCCCTTCAACATCCAAACCATTCACAAGCGCCTTTGCAAGGGCAGTGCTCATATCCTCTCCCTGGGTCATTGCCAAAAGCCCCTCTTCACTGAATTTCCCTTCAATTGCCAGAGATGCTTCCATCTTTGAGCCCAATGGCCTGATGGTCACATAGCTTCTGCTGGGTGGAATGTAGATTATCTTTACAAGTCCTCCAGAATAATAAACAATATCTCCTTTCTTGATTTTGATCACCTCATCTATAGCTCCGTGCTCTATAAGGGGCACGGAGCTTTTTCAAAATCTTTTTCTTCTTCCTGCTCATCATAGTCATCAGCAGGATAACTGTTCTTATAGATATGTCCAATTGGCTCACTCTCTATGAGCTCTGCCACCACTATCTCGTCACCAGCGAACTTATAAAGATCATCTTTGTAAATTGTCTTCCTTTCATGTTCTTCTTTTTCCCACGCCGAACCAGAATAAAAGATGGGCGGATCATCGTAATTCATATGGCCTCTTGTCATTCCGTTCTTTTCCATCAAGGATTTAATCTTCCTGGCATTCTGAAAGATATTATCTTTGCCACAGTGAGAAATATCTCCCCAGAAAAAGAACTGTCCGTTGTGCTTTAAAACGGTTGTTGATCCATATTTGAAGTTGTCTTTGAAGTATCTTTCTTTCTCTGCTCTTTCTTTTTCCCACTTCTCTTCTTCTATTTGCTTTTGTTCGGGCTCTTTCCTCTTTTTACCTAAATCTCCACCTATTTTTAGTTGTATTCCCTTCATCCTTTATCACGCTCCGTGTTTTTTAAGGGAAACACGGAGCAGGTTACTAATGTTCAATGCCTATCTAGCTCTTCTGAAACACAAGACAATACTCGTGTTTTATGGGTATCAGAAAAGCATTCCTTGAATTATAAGCCGTTCTGTCACTGCTGCAATTATGCTGAACCTTGATAATGATTGCCTTCAGCTGGCCAATGTTTCTATTTAGGAGAAGAGTTCTGAATAAAGTGTAATAGTTGCCGTCTTTACATTTGTCACCAGCCAAAATGGCCAGGATTCCGCTTCAAACTGTAAAATGTTATGAAACGATCTCTCTCGGAGTCGTAAATCACTACCTTCAGTGCAATTGCTGGCCGAGTGAAGAAAGCACTTGAATAGCCCTCATCCATATAGACCATGATTAGTTCTAGCCATAGAGTTTTGTTTAACCCTAATTCTCTCTTACAAGAGGAAATTTATGGGTATAGGGGCTGTCAGAGATAACCATCTGCACAGCCTGGTGGATCTTATTATTTATGAGAATAGGGCCAATAAGATTTGCGGTCATTTTATCGGGTGCCCCCTTTGGAATATTAACAACAACATATAATTCTAAAGTATTTTGTTTCTCTTCTTCATTCCAGGACATTTCCTTTAAAACGTTCTCTATATCTACGTTATAGTCTGGCTTAAAAAGGAATGGGCTCATAATAACAAAGGCAAGCATTGGATCATCAACGGACTGGTACCAGAAAAAGGGCGAATCCTCTTTATGTTGAAGCATAACAAACCGCTTTACATCCGGAAATCCCAGCATACCAAAGGGCATAGTAATAATCTTTTCTTCTTCTATAGTGATAGTTCCAAATCGTGTAGTTTTAATCTTCAATGTTATTTATCCTTGGATCTATTGATGTGAAAAATGGATGTTGCCTCGGAAAGATCAGAGGCGCTTACCTCAGATGAGTTCAGATTTTCTTTTCTAATTCTTTCATATATCTCTTGCCTGTGAATACTGATGCTTTTAGGTGCCTTGATCCCCAGCTTGACTTGTACTCCTTTGATTTCAAGCAATGTAATAGTGATATCATCGCCAATAGTAATTTGTTCCCCTAACTTCCTTGTTAGAATAAGCATACCCTATCCATGGCATATATGGTTCTTATAAATAATCAATCAAGCTAAGCTCCATAACCTTGGCTGAAGAGGCCAGGACAGCCCGATAAGCAAGCTCTTTGGACTCTAGCTCTATGATTGCCTCGGCGATATCCGCATCCTCAATCTTTGAAAGCCTATCAGTATTGGTAATCTTCGAATCCTGAAAAATGTTTTCCTTGTTTTCCATCCGTACCATCTTGGAACCTACTTCGGAGATTTTGCTTGAAATATGGTCAAAGTGANCATCCAATTTGNCCATCACCGTCTGGATGCCACTGACATTGTTGTTCTCCAGGGCAGCTTTTAAGTCGCTCAAGGTTTGGAAGATATCATCATTGGCGCCTGCGCCCGAAGGCTGGAAGACGGCCTCCCCATCGCTTCCTACCTCAACGGTAGCATCCTTGCCTATCTTAACGGTAAAGGCGGTATTACCCCCATTGTAAGTGCCACCCGTACTGAAAGGAGCGGTATCCGTTTTAGAACCCGCAAAAACATATCTTCCGTTTACCTCGGTGTTGGACAAAGAGACTATCTCTTCCAACGTGTTCTGAACAGTCTCTGCTGCAGAGGCTCTTTGTGCGGCTCCGGTGTTTGCACTGGCCATCTGAACACACAAGGCCTTGGCATCGGAGATCAGGTCCTGCACACTGCTCAGTGCACTTTCAGAGGCGGTGAGCCAGGATTTTCCCAGGTTTATATTGCGTCCTAATTGCTCAATGTTGGATAAAGTAGACCTGATATTGAGCACCTGGGTGATGCCAACGGGATCGTCAGAAAGATCCGGGATACGTTTACCGGATGCCACTATCTTGTTAGCCTTATGCAACTCCTCAGTACTTTTGGCCAGATTAAACGTTATCGTATCATAAATGGTTTTGCTGGCCACTCTCATAGTAACTCCTTAAGTTTAAAGTGAGCTAAAGTGCCTAAAGTTAAAAGTGCCTAAAGTGAACTAAAGTTTTGAGGTAATTGAATTAAAGGTTGCAACCAATTCACCACATTCGTCGTATTCTTTTTGCCCCTATTATCCATCATATCTTTTATAACTTTTTAACTTTAGGCGCTTATAACTTGGGCCTCTAATGGTCTATTTTACACTGAGCAAAGTATTAAGCATTTCATCCGAAACGCTAATAAGCTGGGCTGCCGCTGCATAGGCATGCTGAAATTTAATGAGATTCGTCATCTCCTCGTCAAGGGATACAGCTGAAATACTGTCTCGTACCTCACTGAGTTTGTTTACCATCACTTCATTAAATGAGCTGTCCCTTGAGATGCTTGCAGAGGCAATTCCTATGGTACCCACCATGGCGTGATAGTAGGTTTCAATGGTAGCAGTGACACTTCCCTCTGTATTCCCATTGATCCTGCTGCATGTCCATTGTGCGATGTCCGCAGATGTGTATTGCAGATCAGCAATCGCTATGGCATTGGTGTTGTCTCCTATAGCATAACTACCAGTACTATCTATCTGCGCAGCAGCTATGGAATTTTTATCAGAGCCAATTTTGCTGTTCACGCCCATACCTTCTGCGGTAGCACCTGTGAAAAAGGTATTGATTCCGAGGGCGGCCAAAATATTTGAAGTGTCATCAGCAAAACCCACAGTATGGCTCGAATCTGTTGTAAATACGATAGCATCTCCAGAAGCTGATACGGATGCTGTAACACCTGCTAAAGGGACTGCTCCAATCTGGTTGTTGATACTAATAGCTAACTCCGTAAGTGTAGAAGTTTCATCGATCGGATCGCCGGCATCGTCCAAATCCACTGTAACATTTTGAAGGTTTTCACCGTTAGCGTCTCCTATCCAAAGATCAAATGTGCCACTGTAATCAACGTAACCATCAGCAACACCCCCATATTTAAGGTCGCCGAGAGTATTGCTCGTTTTGTAGCTGCCTGTTACGCTGCTGCTAGGTTGAAAAAGTTCCAGCCCCACCCCCTGGCTGTGCTGCTGGTTGACCGCCCAGATGAATTCTTTGGCTAAGGCATCGAGGTCCAGTTTATACTTGGCAATGATCTCATCACGCATATTAAGCCACCCGTCCAACTTCCCGCTGGTGATATAGTTCGTAATGTCAACCGTGGCCCCTCCAGAACCCTGCCATTTTACCCTATCTCCATTGTCTCCACCCAGCTCCAGATCATAGCTGCTGTTTCCATGGACCAGGATACAACCCCTGGCTGTGACAACTGTGAGTGAACCATTATCCTGCTCAAAGTTATTTACACCAAGATATTCAGAGAGTTCCGAGACCAGTATATTGCGCTGATCCCTGAGGTCATTAGCAATATTGCTTGCTTCCATCCCGACTATTTTGCCGTTGAGTATGCTGATCTCATCGGTGATCTGATTGATTTTAGATATTCCAGAATTTATGGCATTGATTAAATCCGTTTCAAGATGGGTCAAATCGGCATTCAGGGTGTTAAATTGCTCTGCAAGCTGGACACTGTGCTCATAAAGGGCGGTTCGTTCCGACGTCCCAGAGGGATTATTTGCAATATCGTGCCAAAAATTCCAGAATTCTACCAGCATTGCACTTATACTGGTTTCGGAGTTTTCGTTAAAGAAACCCTCTAAAACCTGCATGTAATTCTCCATCTCCTTGGAGGATGACATGCTTGATTTTTGCTGCATGAGACGGTTTTCGATAAATTGGTCACTGACTCTGACTATTTGCGTTGTGTCTACACCTCGGCCGAGGAGCAGCCCACCATAAGGTGCGGGCTCTTTAGCCTCGTATACAGGCCTTTGTCTCGAATAACCGGGTGTGTTGACGTTGGCAATGTTGTGAGCAGTCACGTCTATGCTATACTGCTGGGCGGCCAAGGCGTCTTTTGCAATACTTAATACCAATCCTAAACCTGACATAATTAAGCCTCCCTACTAAGAAGTAAATTGGTGCCGGATTGACTTAAATGACATTTGTCATTGTACATAATACTGGATTTATACTCGCCTGTTATGACTGATATCATCTCATCGAGGAACTGGAGTGAATCATCAATAAAGATCATGTTTTCTTTCCTTAAAGCCTTAATCTCATTCTTTAATTTCATAAGCGCCAGGTATTCTTTTTGAAATAGTGCCCTCTTATCCCCGGGGATCATGTCCAGTATCTGGTTAAGGTTAAAAGGTTTTTGATCTATCCCCGGATTAATAGCAGAAACAATCTCCTGCTGGATGGATTTTATCTTTAAACATATCTCCTCTTTTTCCTTGGATATGCTCCATAGGTTATCCATGTCTATAGTGATTAAAGATTCTCTTTCCTTGTTAAAACAATCAAGGAGATCATGATAGAGCATTATCTTCTTAAAAAAAAGTTTTTCAAGCGAATGAATAATATTCTCGTCCATACATAAACTCCTTCTTTTTCTTATCGGAAGATTGTGCCATTACTTAATTGAAACTTGAAACTTGAAACTGGAAAATTTGAGATTTTCGATTGTGAAACATAATTTTCCCACCCGCGGCGGATCAATCTTCAATGGAAAATCTCAATCATTTTTTGTTTTAAGTTCTTCGAAAAGCATCCTTCCCAGGCCAATGCCTCCCCCTCTGGCAATCCCCAGAGCGAGCTTTTCATCAAACATTGATTTGATAATTTTAGCTTCATTGGTTTTTCCAAAAAAACCATCTTCAACAAGTGTGTTTTTCATTGATTTCAGCATATAGGCTATAAAGATAGATTCAAATTCTGTGCAGGTCCTTTTAAGTCTATTATTCCATGCATCTTTATGCGGTCCCATTAAACTTTGATTAACAGTAATCCCTTTTAACACGCTGAGTTCCTTTAGGCAGTTAGTTAAGTAGTTGAGTCGTTGAATGGTTAAGTTGGTTACTATTCAACTACTCAACTATTTTACTACAAACCACTTACTATATAATCTCCAGTTCTGCCTGGAGAGAACCTGCTGCCTTCATGGCTAGCAAAATAGTGATCAGATCCCTGGGGGTAACGCCAATTGCATTTAATGCCCTCACCAGCTCACCAATAGTATTCCCCTTTGGAACCAAAAGAAGCCTTTTTCTTTCCTCTTCAACATCTACCTCGCTCTCTGGGGTAACAACCGTGCTTCCCCCAGGTGCTACTACTACACCCCCATCCACCTGGGTAGGCGTAGATCCTTCGGCTGGTGATGGTGCAAAGGGAAGTGGTTGCGAAACCTCCTTTTCCTCTTTTATCTGAATGCTCAGATTTCCGTGTGCAACAGCAACTGT
>JGI10211J14876_10001120_pt1 | contig 11742 bp, 9 predicted proteins | sample Etolagsediment_FD_14876 | JGI IMG/M metagenome (IMG submission 14876)
GGCAGAAGCTGAAAAGCATAAAGATTTAGCCATGCGTGTACAAGCGGATATGGAAAATTTACGCCGTAGAACTCGTATTGATGTAGAAAACGCTCATAAATATGCTTTGGACAAATTTGTAAATGCATTGATTCCAGCTATGGATTCTATGGAAATGGGAATGGACGCCGCTTCTAAAGAAGGTGCTACGATTGAAAGCATTAGTGAAGGCGTTGAAATGACGTTTAAACAGTTGCTGGATGTTTTACAAGAATTTAACGTTGAGCGTATTGATCCTACTGGTGAAAAGTTTGACCCTCAGTTGCATGAAGCTATGACGATGTTCCCGTCGCCAGATCATGAGAGCAACACAGTAGTAGAAACGATTCAAAAAGGTTACACATTAAACGAACGTTTAGTGCGTGCTGCTCGAGTTATTGTTGCTCAATAAATACTGATTTTTAAATCGAAATATCGGTAATTAGAGTAAAAAGCAATTGATTACCGAAAAACACGAAAAAAAATCAAATTTAGACTTGAAAGCATTTTTAACAGCCTTATATACAAGTCAACAAAACAAACAACATTATTTTAAGAATTAACTTATTACCAGGCCTGGTCAAATATAAAAAAGCTGGCCTGGTAACTTAAGTTTGCAATTTGGAGTGAATCAAATGGCTAAAATTATTGGTATCGATTTAGGAACCACAAACTCATGTGTGGCAGTAATGGAAGGGAAAGACGTTAAAGTTATTCCTAACGCGGAAGGTGCACGTACTACGCCTTCTATTGTTGGTTACACAGCTGACGGTGAAGTTTTAGTTGGTGATTCAGCTAAGCGTCAAGCGGTAACTAACCCAGAAAACACAATTTTTGCAATCAAGCGTTTAATCGGTCGTCGTGCTGACGATAAAGTTGTAGCGAAAGATAAGGGTATGGTTCCTTATGCAATCGTTCCAGCTGATAACGGTGATGCATGGGTTGAAGTAAATGGTAAGAAATTATCGCCTCAAGAAGTGTCTGCAAAAACATTAATGAAAATGAAGAAAACAGCAGAAGACTACCTTGGTTATGAAGTAACGGAAGCGGTTGTAACGGTTCCTGCTTACTTTAACGATGCTCAGCGTCAAGCAACTAAAGATGCGGGTAAAATTGCTGGTTTAGAAGTTAAGCGTATTATCAACGAACCAACTGCTGCTGCACTTGCGTACGGTATGGATAAAGCGACTGGCGATAGCAAAATCGCAGTATACGATTTAGGTGGTGGTACTTTTGATATCTCTATCATTGAAGTTGCAGATCTAGACGGTGAGAAGCAAGTAGAAGTACTTTCTACAAACGGTGACACTTTCTTAGGTGGTGAAGATTTCGATAACGTAATCGTTGAGCATATCGCTGATGAATTCATGAAGGATCAAAATGTTGATCTTAAACTAGACAAGTTGGCTTTACAGCGTGTTCGTGAAGCGGCAGAGAAAGCGAAAATTGAACTTTCTTCACGTGAGCAAACAGACATCAACTTACCTTACGTAACAGCTGATGCAACTGGTCCTAAACACTTAAACATGAAGATTACTCGTGCTAAGTTTGAGTCTTTGATTGAAGATTTAGTTAAGCGTTCAATTGAACCATGTAAAACAGCACTTAAAGATGCAGGTCTTTCAGCTTCTGAAATTGACGATGTTATCTTGGTGGGTGGTTCAACTCGTGTACCAATGGTACAAGCAGCGGTTAAAGAGTTCTTCGGTAAAGAGCCACGTAAAGATGTAAACCCTGATGAAGCAGTAGCAATGGGTGCGGCGATTCAAGGTGGTGTACTTTCTGGTGATGTTAACGATGTACTTCTATTAGACGTTACTCCTCTATCTCTAGGTATTGAGACAATGGGTGGTGTAATGACTAAGCTGATTGAGAAGAACACAACTATCCCAACACGTAAGTCACAAGTATTCTCTACTGCTGAAGATAACCAGTCTGCAGTAACAATTCACGTAGTTCAGGGTGAACGTGAAATGGCTTCTGGAAACAAGTCTCTTGGTCAGTTTAACCTAGACGAGATTCCACCAGCACAACGTGGTATGCCTCAGATTGAAGTAACATTTGATATTGATGCAAACGGTATCCTAAACGTATCTGCTAAAGATAAGAATACGGGTAAAGAGCAGCACATCACAATCCAAGCGTCTTCTGGTCTTTCTGATGAAGAAGTAGAAGCAATGGTTAAAGATGCTGAAGCACACGCTGAAGAAGATGCAAAACTAAAAGAGCTAGTTGAAGCACGTAACCAAGCGGATGCAATGGTTCACGCAACGCAAAAAATGGTTAAAGATGCTGGCGACTCTGTTGACGCTGCTGAAAAAGAAGCGATTGATACAGCGATTAAAGCGGTTGAAGAAGCAATCAAAGGTACTGACAAAGCAGCAATTGAAGAGTCAGTGGCTAAGTTAGCGGAAGCAAGCCAGTCAGTAGCTCAAAAAGCTCAAGCTAAACAGCAAGAAGGTGGCGCTGAAGCTCAAGAGCAAGGTTCTACAGATGCTGCAGATGACGATATTGTAGATGCAGAGTTTGAAGAAGTAGACGATAAGAAGTAATTTACTCGTCGCCAGCAGATCCAGAGTCTGCGACTTCTTTGTTGGCAAATGATCAGCTACTATTTGTAGCCTCACATTTGCCGCCGCGAATTCGCTAAACTCTGAATCTACTATCCAACGGCAAATACAGTATTTAACGTCTAACTAAAATCTGTATAATTCGGGCGACTCTTAACGAGTTGCCCGTTTTTATTTATAAAAAACACTGAATTACCTACTTTTTTAAGCTTCTATTTACAAGTTACCAGGCCTGGTTATAGGTTCGGTTATTTCTAAATAGAACTTTGAATTAAAATATAAACACATTAAAAAAGCGCATAAGCGTTAAACGAGAGATCGATGAGTAAAACCTGTTACTACGAAATCCTATCCGTATCTAAGACGGCTTCTGAAGGCGAAATTAAAAAAGCCTACCGCAAAATGGCAATGAAATTTCATCCCGATCGTAATCCTGATGATGCTGAAGCTGAGAACAAATTTAAGGAAGCGGCTGAAGCTTATGAAGTCTTGTCTGATTCTCAGAAGCGTGCAACCTATGACCAATTTGGTCATGCTGGCTTAGAAGGTGGTCACGGTGGTGGTGGCTTTGGCGGCGGTGGTTTTGGTGATGCTTTTGGCGACATCTTTGGCGATATCTTTGGCGGCGGAGGCTTTGGTGGTCAACGTGGCCCACAACCAGGTCAAGATTTACAGTATGAACTAGAGGTTTCTCTTGAAGATGCTGTAGCAGGTACAACGGTTGATATTCGTATTCCAACGAAAGATATTTGTGATTCTTGTGATGGAACAGGAGCAGAGCCTGGTAGCGATGTAGAAACTTGTCCTACTTGTCACGGAGCTGGTCAAGTTCGTATGCAGCAAGGTTTCTTTGCGGTTAATCGTGCTTGCCCTAGCTGTCATGGTTCAGGTAAGTTGATTAAAACGCCTTGTAAGAAATGTCGTGGCGAAGGTTATACGCACGATAATAAAACCTTGTCGGTTAAGATTCCTGCAGGTGTGGATACCGGTGATCGTATTCGTCTTCAAGGCGAGGGCGAAGCAGGTGAGCCTGGTGCACCACGTGGTGACTTGTATGTGCGTATTCGTGTTAAAAAGCACGCTATTTTTGAGCGTGATGGCAATACTTTATATTGTGAATTACCAATCGGTTTTACAACGGCTGCGTTAGGTGGTTCTATTGATGTGCCTACGTTAGGTGGTAAAGCGAGCCTTAAAATTCCGGCAGGAACTCAGTCAGGGCAACGTTTTAAATTGTCTGGCAAAGGGGTTAAGTCTGTACGAACTTCACACATCGGCGATATGATTGTATTAGTGAATATTGAAACACCAGTGAAGTTAACGGCGCGTCAAAAAGAACTGCTACAAGAGTTTGATGAGAGCTTGCAAGGTAAGCATCACAAACAACACAGCCCGCAGGCACATAGCTTTTTTGATTCGGTTAAATCTTTTTTTACAGGTGATGATGAAGACAGTAAGTCATCTAAAAAAGATAAAGATGAGCCTTGGAATTAAAAGACCTTTAAATAATATATAATTTTGCATCAGCTGTTAAAAATCGCAAAGGATAAAAAATGAGAGTAGCAATTATTGGCGCTTCGGGCCGTATGGGTAAAAACCTGATTGATGCGGTAAACCAAATTCAAGGTTTAACGGTAAGTGCTGCAATTGAACGTCCAGATAGTACATTGCTTGGAGCCGATGCGGGTGAGTTAGCGGGTGTAGGTAAGTTAGATGTGCAAATAGTCGGTTCATTAGAATCTGTAGTGAATGACTTTGATGTATTAATCGATTTTACAACACCAGAAACGACCGTTCATAACCTTGAAGTGTGTGTTGCTCACAATAAAAAAATTGTGATTGGCACAACCGGTTTTGATGAGGCTGGTTTAGCGGCAATTGATAAAGCGGCTGAAAGTATCGCGATTATTTTTGCAGCCAATTACAGTGTAGGTGTAAACCTTTGCTTAAAGCTTTTAAAGCAAGCGGCAGAAGTACTTGATGAAGGTTATGATATTGAAGTGATTGAAGGCCATCACCGTCACAAGGTAGACGCACCATCTGGTACTGCTTTACGAATGGGTGAAGTGGTTGCGGAAACTTTAGGTCGTGACCTTAAAGAGTGTGCAGTTTACGGACGTGAAGGAATTACTGGCGCACGTGATCCCAAAACGATTGGTTTTGCTACCGTTAGAGCAGGTGATATTGTAGGTGACCACACTGTACTGTTTGCCACTGAGGGTGAGCGAGTAGAAATAACTCACAAAGCTTCTAGTCGTATGACATTTGCAAATGGTGCGGCACGTTCTTGTAACTGGTTATTAGGCAAAGAAAAAGGTTTGTATGATATGCAGGATGTTTTAAATTTACGTTAAGTTTTATCTACTAAACACGTCAAAAGGCGCTCATAATTGAGCGCCTTTTTTGTTTCTGTTGTTTGTTTCTAGCTAGTTTTGTATTAGCTTCTACAGGTATTTACCTTCGCTTTGGGTGTGTCATATATTAAAAAGGCTGGTCTAAAAAGGCTATATATTATTACTATTAGTTCTTTTATTATCTTCAAATAACTTTCATATCTGATTTTAAGGGTAAACTTAATAAGTTAAATTTTAATAATTAAAAGAGGATATTTAGCATGGCAAAAGATGCAAAGAAAAAAGACGCAAAGAAACTAGCAAAGAAAGCAGAAGAAAAATTGGCTAAAAAGTTAGCTAAGAAAAAAGCAGCTAAAAAAGATGCAAAAAAAGCAGACAAAAAGAAAACGGCTAAAAAGAAAAATATCAAAAAAGCTCTGAAGAAAAAAGTCGCTAAAAAACAAGCCGCTAAGAAAATAAAAAAGGCTAAGAAAAAATCAGCGAAGAAAACAAAGAAATCTAAAAAGAAATAATTTTTCTGTTTAGACGGATTGTTTAAAAAGGCGTGTTCAATTATTTGAACACGCCTTTTGTCATTTTAGATGTTGTAGGTCTTACAAATTGGTTTATTCATCCGTTTTGTCTGGTACAAACTTTAAAACGTTACCATTAATACAGTAGCGTTTGTAAGTTGGAGCTGGCCCGTCATTAAATACGTGACCAAGATGAATGCCAGAGCTAGCGCTTCTTACTTCAACGCGGCTCATTCCCAAGGTATTATCCGTGTGCTCGGTAATCGCACCTTCTAATGGGTTAAAAAAGCTTGGCCAGCCTGTACCGCTTTTAAACTTGGTATCACTTCTAAACAGTTTTGCTCCGGTAATTGGGTCTACAAAATAACCAGGCCTGATCTCATCAAGGTGAGAGCCTGTAAACGGCGCTTCAGTTCCATCTTCAAAGGCAATTTTACGTTGTTCTGGTGTTAATAATCTAAATCCAAGCCACTTCCAAAATCTCGCTTTGTCACCGTTGTAACCCGTGTATCTTGATACCTCTTTACCATTTTCAAATAGCACAATGGTTGGTGTGGCAAATAGCACTTTTTCAAGTTTCCAGCCTTCTGGTTCTTGCGGGTTAAGTGTCGCAACGATTGGTGTTTCAGCAGTCCAGGTATTTAGAATATCTTGTTTGAATTTAACACAATAAGGGCACTCTTCTGCTTCAAAAACAATCAACTGTCTTTCATTGCTAAGTACGTTAGCCTCAAGTCTAGGATGTTGTTTAGTTTCAGAACCTGGGTAGGCAACACCTGTTCCACCTAGACCACAGTAACCATTTGGGTTTTTCTCTAGATAATCTTGATGATATTCTTCAGCTGTTATGTAGTTGCTTAATGGTGCAATTTCAGTGGTGATAGCTGGTTTACCAGCCTTTGTCAGTGCTTGTTGAAAAACAGCTTTGGTTTCTTCGGCTATAGCTCTTTCTTCATCTGTTTGATAATAAATGGCACTGCGGTAGTTTGAACCGACATCATTTCCTTGGCGATCACCTTGAGTCGGATTATGGTTTTCCCAGAATTTAATTAAGATCGTTTTTAAGTCAACCATTGAAGGGTTGTACGTCACTTTAATGACTTCTGCATGATTACGTTGCTGAGATAGTCCCATTTTAATAAGCTGTTCTAGCCCCAATACCTCTTTGTAGCCAGCGTTAACGTCATCACCGTTTGAATAACCACTTTCAACATCAATCACGCCTGGTACTTCGGATAGCCTTTTTTCAGCGCCCCAAAAACACCCCATGCCCAATACAATGGATTTGCTTTCTAAGTTGGTATTAACTACTTCGTTGTTGTTTGTCATTTGAGGCTCCTTGGCGCAACTCTGTATGCTGAGTGAAAAAGGGATTAAAAAAGCAATGATCCATTTGGGGAAGTTGAATCTTGTTACCGATGTTCGCATGAGGATGAATCCTTGTTGGTATTATTGTAATTAGCATAAAAATTTATAGGTCTAATATATAGACAGTATTAACGATATTTTCTTTCCCAAGATGGCCTGGATTCATAGTTTATTCATTGTTTGAGTTGTTTTTGTTTGTATGTGGTTTTAATAGTAGACAATACCTTGCTAGAATGGGAGTAGATTATTAATTTATTTTATGTAATTTAGTCGGATGCAAGTTGGGTGGCAATAACAAAATGATGTTTATTCAGATTAAAAAACCGCTATTAGCAGTCGGGTTTTGGGTGGTTTTATTTAGCCTGCTTACAGGGTGCTCTAGTTCGCCGAGTAAGCCTACGCAATCTCATAAGTTGGCAAAACCTGTTGATTTGTCCAATTCAAGCAAGGTAAAAAGTTTGTTGTTGTCTCAATATCGTTTATGGAAAGGGACGCCATATGAATATGGTGGAAACGATTTAAATGGTGTGGATTGCTCGGCTTTTGTCCAAAATACTTACCGTTCAAAACTTGGACACGCTATACCTAGAACCACAAGAACCCAGATTAAAGTCGGTGCTAAGGTGGATAAGCATGAGTTAGAAGTAGGGGATATCGTATTTTTTAAGACAGGGAAAAACTCCTTACATAATGGAATTTATATTGGTAAATCACAGTTTGTGCATGCTTCTAGCAGTAAAGGGGTGACGATTTCTAGTCTTGAGAATGTTTATTGGAAAAAAAATTATTACACTTCAAAAAGAATTCGTTAATTAAACAGAAGTGAATTAATCTTTAGTGATTGTTTTGATTAAAAAGGAAGTTACCAGGCCTGGTAACTTCCTTTTTTTATGTGTTTAAGCTAGATTATCCCAATCTAATGGGTAAGCGTTTATTTCCCCAATCACCCGGCTGTTGTTTGTATACGCCTGCAATCGGGGTGTTGCAGTATTGGCAGCAATGTTCTTTTAGGTGCCAGTCAGTAATTTCATAGTACTTACGTTCAATGACTTTTTTAGCACAATTTGGGCAGTAGGTTGCTTGACCTTCAAAGTCGAGTACATTGCCAGTGTAGACGTATTTCAATCCAGCGTTCATAGCAATTTTGCGTGCTTTCTCTAGGGTTTCTATCGGTGTTTCAGGATTGTTCATCATGCGATAATCAGGATGATATTTGGTGAAGTGTAAAGGGACTTCATCACCACAATGCTCCATTATCCATTCCGACATTTCAGCAATCTCTTTTTCGGAATCGTTTTCACCAGGAATCAGTAAAGTGGTTAACTCTAACCAGGTATCGGTTTCTTTAGCGACATATTCAATAGTATCTAGTACTGGTTGAAGTTTGGCACCTGTGAGTTTTTGATAGAAGCGTTCATTAAATGCTTTTAAATCTATATTGGTCGCATCCATTGCCTTAAAAAAGGTTTCTCTCGGCTTTTCACTAATGTAGCCAGCGGTTACGGCAATGTTTTTTATACCTTGTTCTCGGCATGCTAGAGCGGTATCAATTGCATATTCATAAAATATGACAGGGTCATTGTAAGTGTAAGCAACTGAGTCGCATTGATGCTTTTTTGCCGCTTCAGCGAGCATTTGGGGAGAAGCTTGATCTAATAAGCGATCCATATCTCTCGCTTTTGACATATCCCAGTTTTGGCAAAACTTACAGGCCAGGTTACAGCCGGCTGTGCCAAAAGAGAGTACGGATGAACCGGGTAAAAAATGATTCAGTGGCTTCTTTTCGATTGGATCGATACAGAATCCACTAGAGCGCCCATAAGAGGTTAGCCAGATTTGGTCATCTTTTCGACCTCTAACAAAGCAGAAACCTCTTTGGTTTTCGTGAAGCTGACATTCTCGTGGACAAAGGTCGCACTGGATTAAGCCGTTTTCTAATTTATGCCAATGCTCGACAGGTATGATTGAGGCATCGCTTAAATCGACATGTTTCATATGAATTCCCTTGAAAATATTGTGTATACCCTATATATAGATAAGTTGTTAGTATTCAAGGAGTTTTAGGGTAATGAGTGTTAGACCGCCAGCTGTTTCAGGTATGTTCTATCCTGGTAGTAAGCAGAAAATATCTGATTTTTTTGCTGAGTGTGAGAATGTTTCTTTAGTGAAAAACACCCTCATTGATCATATCCCTCGTGCACTAATTCTGCCGCATGCAGGTTACATATATTCTGGTTGTGCTGCCTTCGAAGGGTATCAATATTGGCAAGCTGCGAATGAGAAAATAAAAACAGTTGTTGTTATTGGTCCTGCTCATAGAGTTGCATTTGAAGGTATTGCAACGGTCAGTGTTGAATCTTTAGAGACACCTCTAGGTTTAGTTGAGGTGGATAGTGACATAAGAGACCGCTTGATAACTAAAGGGTTGATTAGTGTTTCAGATAAAGCGCATGCCAGCGAACATAGCATTGAAGTGCATCTGCCTTTTATTCAATCTATGCTTCCGAATGCAAAGATTTTACCTTTATTAGATGGCATGGTTTCTCCAGAAAAAGTGAAACAAATTCTTGAGTCTTTATGGAACGATTCAGATGTGTATTTTGTTATTAGTAGTGATTTGAGTCACTTTCATACCTATGACGAGGCTCAATTCATAGATAAACAAACAGCAGATTTGATTGAGTCAGGCGATTGGCAAGCTCTCAATGGAAGTAGGGCGTGTGGCTATATTGGTATTCAAGGTTTATTAAAAATGCAAACCACTCATTCGTTAAAACTTAAACAGGTTAGGCTGATTAATTCTGGAGATACTGCTGGAGATAAACAAAGAGTGGTGGGTTATGGTTGTTGGGCTGTTTTTGACCAGGAGATAAATTAATGGATTTGTTACCAGAACAAGTCAATTCTGTTTTTCAAATTGCAAAACAGGCGATTGAGATTGGGTTGAATGGTGGCGTTTTGAATGAAGGTTCGTTGGCTTTATTTGACCATCCTCAATTAAATGAAAAGTTGGCAACCTTTGTGACTTTGAATAAGAACGTTGAGTTGAGAGGATGTATAGGATCTTTACAAGCTTACAGAACTTTGGCTGAAGATGTTTATAGTAATGCCTACTCAGCGGCTTTTAGAGACCCTCGGTTTAAGCCTTTAGCTGAGTATGAATTAACAGATTTGGATATAGATGTTTCCATTTTAACCCCACCAAAGTTGATAGATAAATGTCTTTCAAAGCGTGCTTTATTGGATGGGTTAGAGCCTTTTAAAGACGGTTTGATTATTTCTGATGGGATCAATCGAGCGACATTTCTACCTTCTGTTTGGGAGCAGTTGCCAGACAAAGAGATGTTTGTGAATCATTTAATGCGTAAAGCAGGAATAGGGTTTTGGTCAGACAAGATAAGTTGCCAGCGTTATTACGTTAAATCCTATAGTCGTGAGTGGCTAAAAATTTAAAGTTATTAGGACTTATTTATTACGTAGTCTTAATAGGGTTTTTTAAAGCAATATTTAGCTTAAAAAACCTTACCAGGCCTGGTGCTTTCTAAAACATAAAAAAGCTGAATAAATCCCGAATATATGCGGTTATTGATATAGACTTTATATTGCAAATGCAGTACAATCCGCGTTATTAATTTTTGCGACTGAAATTAAGCAGTTAATTGCAATTTACGGGGTATAAAGCGGGATGATTCAGTTCATTTAGCAACTTAAAAAACGGAGTGAGTCTTCTATGGAGGCTGGCTCCGTTTTTTTGTATGCGTCGTATATTCTCGATAATTGGCTTATATTTCAAATTCACTTTGGATGGATGAATAAATGACACAGGCTTTGCTGGCACTAGAAGACGGTACCCTNTTTTGGGGAACTTCGCTGGGTGCGGAAGGAGAAACAACAGGTGAGGTAGTATTTAATACTTCATTAACCGGTTATCAAGAAATCTTAACGGATCCTTCTTATTTCAAACAAATTGTTACATTAACTTACCCGCATATTGGTAATGTTGGTGTAAATGCGGAAGATGAAGAATCTCCAAGTATTATGGCGCAAGGACTGGTTGTAAAAGACTGTCCTGTGATGATGAGTAACTTCCGCGCTGAAAAAAGCCTGCCTGAATATTTAAAAGAACAGAACGTTGTTGCGATAGCGGATATTGATACGCGTAAATTGACACGTATTTTGCGTAACAAAGGTGCACAGTCTGGTGTGATTGTTGCCGGCGAAAATATTGATGCGGACGCGGCAGTAGCAAAAGCTCAAGCGTTTAGTGGTCTGAAAGGATTGGACTTAGCTAAAGAAGTGACAACGGCCGAAACTTACGTATGGACTGAAGGTTCATGGGAGCTAGGAAAAGGTCATGCAGATTGTTCTGCAAACAATGATTTTCATGTTGTTGCCTACGATTATGGCGTTAAGCGTAACATCCTGCGCATGATTGCAGATCGTGGTTGTAAGTTAACAGTGGTGCCTGCAAAAACACCAGCTGAAGAAGTTCTAGCCATGAATCCAGATGGTATCTTCTTGTCAAATGGTCCTGGTGACCCAGAACCATGTGATTATGCGATTGAAGCGATTCAAAAAGTATTAGAAACAGATATTCCTGTGTTTGGTATCTGTCTAGGTCACCAGTTACTTGCTCTAGCGAGTGGTGCAAAAACAGTCAAAATGAAATTTGGTCATCACGGTGCTAACCATCCAGTTCAAAATATTGATAGCAAAAAAGTCATGATTACTTCGCAGAACCATGGTTTTGCGGTTGATGGTGATTCTCTTCCTGCAAACTTAAAAGCAACACACAAATCGTTATTTGATGGCTCTTTGCAAGGTATCTCACGTACAGATAAGTCTGCATTTAGTTTCCAAGGACATCCAGAGGCGAGCCCTGGTCCACATGATGTGGCACCTTTGTTTGACCAGTTTATC
>JGI10211J14876_10001123_pt1 | contig 11734 bp, 11 predicted proteins | sample Etolagsediment_FD_14876 | JGI IMG/M metagenome (IMG submission 14876)
CGTTTTCTCAAGATAAGCCGCCACACCATCTAACGCATTAGAGTTGGCTAGCATGGCATTAGGTAAAAGAGTTTTTACCTGATTACTGGCATTATCCATTACGACAGCATGTCCGACTAAATTCAGCATATCAATATCATTCATACCATCCCCTAAAGCCATTACCTCTTTAGACGATAACTCTCTTTGCTGAATCACCATTTTTAACGCCTGTCCTTTAGACACACCTAAATTCATGACTTCTAAGTACTCAGGGGAAGTAAAAGTTATGTAAAGCTGCTCGGAGAGATGCTTCTTCAATAATATTTCTAGTTCAACTAGTTTGTTATGCTCAGCAGTAAAATAGATTTTATCGATATGCACTAAATCTATCCCAGAAAAGTCACATATTTTATATTCAAAACCTGACTCATGATGAATTGCCAAAAGTGCTTCATGTGGTTCTTCAACTAGCCAAAATTCTTGTTGATAAAGATTACGATGAACGTCAAAGCCTTCAGACAAATCTAGTACCTTTTTGACAAGATGAGATGGCATATAGTTTTCATACAATAGCTCCCCAGCAGAGTTATGAACTCGTGCTCCATTAGAGGTAATCAAGCACATATCTACATCTAACTGCTGTGCGATAAGATAGACATCCTGATAATGGCGACCTGTGGCCAACATAAATTGAACGCCTTGTTCAACAAGTGCTTTTACCGCCTCTATCGTAGGTTTTGTGAGCTTATGTTCAGAGTTTAGTAGCGTTCCATCCAAATCAGATACCACCATTTTTACTGGAACATCTAAAGGCGCACGTGTTTTTAGAGTAGTCAAAATAAAGTTACCAGGCCTGGTGATTATTTAGAAGTGATATCAGAAGCATTATCAAGATGACCATTATCAGGATTATCGGCAGGATGTAACAACTCAATCAAGCGCTCAACCTGACGAACGCAACAGCCACTACCTTGGCAGGCATAGGTTTTATTGCCAACCTCTTCTACGGTTTTGGCGCCTTGCTTAATGGTATCAATAACATCTTGTTTGCTAACGTCATAACAAACACAGAGATTTTTATCCAGGTTTTTGGTGAGTTCACGAGGAAGCTCATTCGATTCTTGATTTGGCATAACGTTATTTTAGCCTAAGAACGAATGTTTCTAATATTTTGAGTAAAATAATTTCTTATTTCAACTCGGTCGAATATTCCACTAACTGATTACGACCTTGTTCTTTAGCCTTATATAAAGCTTTATCTGCAGCTACATATAGCTCTTCATCCGTCATAATGTCTTCTGCATGATGGTACGCCACCCCTACTGAAACTGTAATTATTCCGCTATCAGGATTGGCTTCATGCTCTATCTTTTTAGCGGCAAGTTTTCGCATCACTTTTTTTATGGCGGCTATACCATCTTGCTGTGTCTCAACAATAGTTATAACGGCAAACTCTTCACCCCCAATTCGGAACCCAAAATCACTAGCACGTCTTAAAGTACGTTTAATTAGTTTGCCAAATAAACCTAATACTTGATCCCCTTTAGGGTGGCCGTAATAATCATTATATTTCTTAAAATAGTCTATATCTATAATGGCCAACATCAATGTTTTTTCGTCGCGAATACTGCGATGTAATTCACGTTTAAGCACTTCATCAAAACTTCTTCGGTTGCTCAAACTGGTTAATTCATCCGTTGTGATTAGGCCACTTAAATATTTGTTGTTTAGGCGTAAAAAATTCAAAAGATAGAACCAAACCGCCACAAAACCCATTCCTAGCAAGGTTAAGATAAATACAAAAATTTGATATTGTTTATCATGGTTTTTTATCAAGGCTTCTGACTGCATTCTAATCTTACTAAATGCCAACTCCATTTGCTCACTATAGCTCTTCTTTAAAGCTAAATATTGCTCACTATAGAGAAGCCCTTGGGCTATTTGATATTCTCCATTTTTTACATGGGCTATCGATTGAGCCTCCAAATTAATTAACTGTCTATTGATTTCGGTCGTATTCTGTATCACTTCATTAATCATTGGTTCTATTTTTACGGCTTCGGCCAATGCTTTATCAAGCACAACAACCTGGCTTTCATAACGTATTAACCACTGAGGATCATTCCTAAAAGAGTACATACGTGCTGATGTAGTGAGTGCTTCATCATGATAAATAATTTTATTTGTTAGTTCTGATAGTTTATGTAGTTTTTCAGAAGCTGCTGAATAACGTTCAGAATGGTAAAGAATCGTTGAAGCCAATGCAATCATTAAGAACATTGACAAAGTCAAAACGATTAATAGCATTCGTTGTTGTTTACGACCTTTTTTCATAGAGACCTTTGATTTAAAAAATAAGATTGAAAATATTCATTTGTATTGCCTGCAAGCGTCAATCAATGTAACAAACTAACACTGTTACTAAAAAAACAGTTATTACTTACTACTGTCTATCTTGAACTGAAACTAAGCAGAGAAGTTAGAAATAAACATCTATAAAACCAGGTACAGTTACTGTGTTTTACCATGAAACTCTAACTCTTTAGCCATTAAGTAACGTACGATATGAGCACTATCTTCTGAAGATATGTCATCAAATTGAAATGCAGTTCTTTTTTTTGCTTGAGCATTAAGCTTATCTGATTGATAAACGCAGCTAGCCTTTGCAAAAACAAATTCATCATCCATTTGAAACAAGGCACAGACCTGTTGTGAAAGAAAATAATCTGTTGAGGTATAAATCGCAAATCCTCCAGCACCTAGGTTCACCCTTTCAATCGGCCACTTTTCACTATCTGATAATGTTTGATACGCCTGTTTAAGCTTTAGATACAAGCTCTCATAATGGTTAAGCTTTGCTACCATTACAGTAATCACTTGAGCTAACCAGTTGCCCTTAGAGGCTAGAGTCGATAAACCATTAATATACTGCTCAGTTTTGAACGGTTTTGGAGATATCTTGTGATACATAAAGACCTTTCCATGCACACTGTGTTCTATAACATCAACTAACTCGGAGATATAATCTTCTAGCCTTAAATAAAAAGCTTGTAACAAAGGAAGTACCTTGGAGGATCCTTTAGCCTCTGGCATACTATTTTTTTGATTCAATTCGAGCCGTTGTCTATATTCACTTAATTGACCAACATCAACACCTTCAATAATTGAATCTAATAACCAAACCATTAGCTCTAGTTTTTGATTAAGCTCAGTAAAAATTTGTACACCACCATTTTGAATGTGGCGTTCATCTTGAAACAAGCTCTTAAGTTTATGAGTTTCATTCAACAGCGATTGATATTCCGCTGACGAGATGAGTTCCTCACGAGCAATATGAAAACATAATCCCTCGGTAGTTAATGCTTCTAGATAATAAGGTAAGTTAACATCAAATCGAAAAAATGTTCTTTTTTCAATACTCACTTCAGCTCCAACACCTTAAAGTTTAAAACAGATAACCTTATAAGAAAAAATCTATCAAAAAGCACTTAACTTTAACCTTTCTTATTTATCATAAAGCACAGTCTTATTGCGCCCCGATTCTTTAGCTTGGTAAAGCGCTAAGTCTGCCATTTTCATTAAACCAGATACTTTTTGATTCTCTCTGTAATTTGCAACACCTAAGCTAATGGTTATTTTTAATTCATTTTCAAACACATGGTTTTCAACTTTTTTACGTATCCGTTCGGAACTTTCTTTAGCTTCAGAAAGAGTTGTTTTTGGCATAATGATTAAAAACTCTTCACCACCAAGTCGACCTAATAAATCAATGCTACGAACTTCATTAAACACTAAAGTAGAAAGTTGCTGTAAAACGCTGTCGCCTACATCGTGACCATATTCATCATTTACCTTTTTAAAGAAATCAATGTCAAACATAATTAAAACAAAGTCATCATTAAATCGGTTAGTTCGATCAACCTCCTCTTTAAGGCGATTCATTAACGCATAGCGGTTTGAAATTTGAGTCAAACTATCTGTAGTTGCTAGACCTTCAAGCTCTTCATTAACTTCCGCTAGCGCCTTAGTTCTATTGAGCACTTTGTTTTCTAAATCAAAATTGAGATCTCTCAACTCATCATTAGCGTCTACCAAATCACGTTGGTATTGAGACAAAATGCGGTAAAACATGATGGAAGCCATCGTTGAGATTAAGAGTGCGATAAGCACACCTAACAAAGTTAACGTTTTAATGTGCCTAGCTTTCTGCTTGAACTCATTCGTTAATCGTTGCTCTTGCAAACTATAACTATTACTAAGCGAATTTGGATGGAAACCACTTCCAATAATCCAATTACTTCCTGGCACCAATTGCACATAAGTTAATTTTGGATCTATCAAACCTGTTTCTGGATTAATCCAATCATAGGAAATGAACTCCTTAAAGTCATTATTACTAGCCTTAACCATAGATTGATATAAATCATTAATAAAAGAATCTTTAGATTCAATCAAGTTTGTACCCACAATATCCTGACGAGCATAGTTTAATAAGAGATTCCCTGCTGCATCTATAACAAAGAAATAATCTGAATCGCCTTTACCCACATGGTTAATAGCTTCAAGCAAATGTGTATTAGTAATATTTTTTGCCGTATCCAAATACTCACCAGAACCTAGATACCAATCGAAAATTCCAAAATCCTTAACATAAGCCAACTGTTTAAATTGTTTATCAATTGGCTCTCCAGGTTTTGTAAAGGTATCCCATATAAACCCTTTACCCTGGCTTTTTGTGATGGCTATCTCTTCTCTAATTATCTTTCTACCGGTCGCATCTTCAAAATCAATGATAGATGTCCCCTCTAAATGCCTCAAATACTGTGGGGCCAGTTGGAATTCACCCTCAAAATTTATAATCCAAATAAAGCTCTCACCGCCATTCCAAACTAATGGTCTAAGCGACTCTATAATGAGCTCCTTCAAATCAGCTTCTGGAAGTTTAGTCGAGTAATGGTTATAAAGCGCGATTGCAATTGCTTGCGCATCATCTACCCTGCGTTGAATACGGTTGTGTAGGTTTTTATCAATGATCGATTGTCTATAAGCAACTAGGTCAACCATGTTCTGAACTTTTGATTGAATGCGAGATTTTTCAGTTTCTAAGTAATCAACACCAATCTGATTTAAGGCTCTGTTATACGTTTCTTTTTCAGCATTCATGATTAACGTTGCGACGATAAACACAACAAGAGGTAGGAAAATAACTGGCCCTAAGGCTAACAGTTGAATTAACGTTTTTCTATTTCGCACTTAAATAAGGTATCCACTTTACTTTTTCTATAGAACACTAAACCGATAAGAATGACTTTTAAATTGAATTTCACTAGAAACCCCATCTTCTCATTAAACAACCTAATAAACCAATATTTTTGACCAACAAATCTTTTATCTGACTCCCGTTTTAACGCTCTACAAATACAAAAAAAGCACCCTAAGGTGCTTTTTTATCAAACTGAATTGGATTTTTAATCCGTTTTACCACTAGTAGAAACATGGTAATGAGGGTCTTCTGAAACATTCACCTCAATCAAATCTTTTGCATCTTCCAGCAAGACCTGACACTCTGGGCTTAAATGGCGAAGCGTAAGTGTTTTACCCGCTGCTAGGTATTTCTTGGTTAAACCGTTAATGGCTTCAATACCAGTATGGTCATAAACTCGAGAATGTTTAAAGTCTATACGCACACAATCTGGGTCATTTTTAGGGTCAAACATATCAATAAAGTTTTGTGCCGATGCAAAAAACAATGGCCCTTGAACTTTATAGGTTTTAATCACTTTACCATCAATCTCTTCAGTCGTTTCTTGCAACATAATACGCTGAGCATGTTCCCAAGCAAATACCAACGCCGCTACAATAATACCGGCAATTACGGCTACCGCTAAATCAAACATAACCGTCAACACCGTCACCATGACCATAACAAAAGCATCCGCCTTAGTCATGCCGCGCATGATATTCCAGCTTGCCCAGTTAAAGGTTGCTATAACCACAAAGAACATCAAACCAACTAAAGCACCAATTGGCACCATCTCAATCCAGGAAGAGGCAATCAGTACAATCACTAATAAACCTAACGCCGCACTAATACCAGACCAACGTCCTGTTCCGCCAGAGTTTACGTTAATCATAGACTGACCAATCAACGCACAACCACCCATGGTTCCAAAAGAACCCGCTGTACAGTTAGCTGCACCTAGAGCAATACACTCTTTGTTTGCTTTACCACGCGTTTCAGTAATGTCATCAATTAACGTCATCGTTAATAAAGACTCAACCGAACCAATAATAGTCAAAATGATAGCGTAAGGTAAAACGATCCATAAGGTTGCTAAAGACCAGAAGCCTTCAGGCAAAGTTGTAAACCAACTTAAACCTTGGAAACCACCTTCTACACCATCACCATAAATCAAAGACTCAAGCGTTCCCGAAACTGACGCCTTATCCCCAACGGTAACCGCGTTAATATCAAAGAAAATAACTGCCAAAGAGACTAAAACAATCGCTGCTAAAGCCGATGGAACCGCTTTGGTAATTCTAGGAAGGAGGTAAATAATGGCCAGTGTAGCGACAATAATCATAATCATGATATTCAAGCTATCACCTGATAACCAGTTACCAGAAGCATCTTTAAATTGAGTGAACTGAGCCACTAAGATAATTAAGGCTAAACCGTTAACAAAACCTAGCATAACCGAACTAGGCACCATTCGGATAAATCGCCCCCACTTCATTATGCCAATAAATATCTGGAATATACCCATCATGATGACGGCCAAGAATAAAAATGAAGCGCCATGCTCCATTACCAAATGCATCATAACAACCGCAAGCGAACCTGCCGCCGCCGTAATCATTCCAGGACGGCCACCAAACACAGCAGTAATCATTCCCACAATAATGGCTGCATAAAGCCCTACTAATGGATGAACACCAGCAACAAATGCAAAAGCGACCGCTTCGGGTACTAATGCTAATGCAACCGTGATACCAGAAAGGGTATCGTTTTTATAGGTTTGCCACTGAAAGGGCTGCCCTGGTTTGGTGGAATGGCTCATGAAAACTCCTAAACTGTAAAGTGGTGCAAATTCTAACAAAAACGCAGTACAATTGTCGGATATTCAACACCTTAGTTTTAAGGCTAACCTTTAGGATAAACAGCTATGTGGATAAATCATATTGGCGAAATCGCCATTGGCTTTTTTGTTTTTTTAATACTGATTCATTTTGGATTGCACTTTCTTTTTAAATACCAAAAGAAAAAACAAGACCAAGCAAAAGCATCTGAGGAATCTTAAAACTCATTTATCTAAACAAAATATCCAAGCAAAACGCAAAAACCCAACTTACCAGGCCTGGTAAGTTGATTTAATAAATCTAAATTAAAAAAATAATAAAACAGTCGCCCTAAAAGACTCTAGAATAAGTAATTTTACACAACATAGAGTTTAAGCATGCCAACCGATTCCCCCCTTTCAACTTCTGCGATAAGTAAACAACTTAACATTACAAGCAAAGAGCTTTTTAAGTTGATGGAAAAAGCCAATTGGATAATGCGTGAAAATGATTCGTGGCTTCTAACTGATTTAGGTATTGAAAATGGTGGCAAATACCAAGAAAGTAAAAAGTTTGGTAGATATATTGTCTGGCCTCAAGTATTAATTTCAGACCTACAAAAAGATTCTCCTGAAAGTTCAAATAAAGACAATACGTCTCTCACATCTAAATCAATTGGCAGTAACTTTAGTATTTCGGCTAATAAAACCAATCAAATACTTTCTGAACTAGGATGGATCAGTAAGGCCATCAAGGGGTGGAAAGCAACCTCACAAGGTTTAAAACTTGGAGCTACTCAATCTGAAGATTTTCGTTCGGGAATACCTTATGTTAGGTGGCCAGAATCCATCATTTCTAATAAATCCCTTGTTGAAACCATTGAACAACTGCAAGGAAAAGTTAAAGAACCTAGTTCTTTAGAAGAAACTAAAAAAGAGTTTAGAGATAAGTTTAAAGCTAACTACAGAACTACTGATGGCCATCAAGTTCGTTCAAAAGCTGAAATGCTTATAGACAACTGGTTATACATGGCTGAAATTGTTCATGCTTATGAAAGAAAACTTCCTATCGAAGAAGATGTATATTGTGATTTTTATATTCCCGCAGGAAAGGTATATATTGAATATTGGGGTTTAGAGGAACAACCAAAATACTTAAAGAGAAAAGAACAAAAAATTGAAATTTATAAAAAGTACGGCTTCAATCTAATCGAACTTAAAGATCATGAAGTACAAAATTTAGATGACCACCTTCCAAAGCTACTCTTAAAGTATGGTGTGCAAGCTTATTAAACGCAAAAACCCAACTTACCAGGCCTGGTAAGTTGGGTTTTTAGTATCTTAATTAGCTAACACTAATTAAAAATCATGCATGACTTATTCAGCAATGTATGAACAACAGTAATCCGCAATAGCATTTACTTTAATACCAAACTTTGAATTTGCAGGCACATCAAAACTTGTCCCATTTGGAATTGCTTTCCACTCTGTTTCACCTGGTAATAAAACCTCTACATCACCAGAAGCCATTTCCATAATTTCTGCTAAATCAGTACCAAACTCATACTCACCCGGCATCATAATACCTAGTGTTTTCTTGCTACCATCTGCAAAAATAACTGTGCGACTTGTTACCTTGCCATCAAAATAAACTGAAGCTTCTTTTAAAACGGTTACATTTTCAAACTTAGACATAATAGATCTCTTTCATAAAAATAACAAAATTCTCGCGAATTATAGCAAACAACCTTATTCTGAAAGTATTTATCTAATGATTTATGCATAACCAAAAGCAGCCATAGTTTTATAGATAACTCCACTTGTTATTGGAATAAGGATAATAAGCCCTAAAATATAAGCCGTGATAGTACTGCCATCCCCCGATTTATACTCTGCGATTGCTATAAAAATCATTAAAATAGCAAAAATCAAGATCAAAGAAAGTAAAACCAAACCCCAAGCGATGTAGGACTCACTAATAAAGAAATGACTAAGAACCATTACATCAAAAGATAATAGAGCCCACATCCAGCGACGCCAGGTAGAGCCTCTCTCATCAATTTCAAAAGCCATCATCATGACAAAGATGGCACCAAAAATTTGTAAAAAGCCCCAATCTAAAATTAAATAAGAGCCTACTGGTACACCGATAAAAACAGTCGCTTGAAATAGGCTATAAATAAGCCCCTTTTCTAATGACTTATTTTCTGACATGATTTTCACCAATAAATTCAATCTGATAGCCATCAGGATCTTCAGCAAACGCAATAATGGTTGTGCCAGCATTCATCGGCCCTGCTTCGCGGATAATTTTACCGCCGCCTGCTTTTACAGCCTCTGCCGCTTTGTAAACATCAGGCACTTCCACTGCAATATGCCCATAAGCATTACCTAAATCATAACTGTCTGTGTCCCAGTTGTAAGTAAGCTCTAAAACCGTGTTTTCTTCTTCATTGCCATAACCTAAAAACGCCAATGTGAACTCCCCTTGAGGGTATTCTTTTTGGCGTAATAACTGCATGCCCATTACCTCGGTATAAAACGCGATAGATTTTTCTAAGTTGCCTACTCTTAACATGGTGTGTAATAAACGCATGGTGTTTACCTCTTATTAGATTTTAATTAGTTTGTTATTGTATTCATTTTACCCAGCGCCAAGCAATCATAAATGCAAATGCCACCATAATGGTACTTAAACCATAGGCGAGTTCAGCGCCACCTGCTGTCCAGGTATAACCCGCTAACAACATCCCTAAAGCGCCGCCTAAACCGTGACTAGAAGCGGCAAATATGGCTTGGCCTTTACCGTGATTTTTACCTTTAAAATAGGTATCAATTAAATAGATTGCCCCTGCGTGAAATAAGCCAAAACTTGCTGCATGCAGTAGTTGAGCAAACAGCATCCAAAAAACCGAATCGGCTAATGAGCCAATAATTAGCCAACGTAAAATGGTCAACGCAATGCTCAATAAAATCAAAAAACGCACGGCATAACGTCTAAATAATTGACTCATCCAAAAGAAAACACCAATTTCAGCTAACACGCCTAACGCCCATAGCAGGGAAATAGTGGTTTTGTCATATCCCAATTCAGAAAGTTGAATGGTATAAAACGCGTAATAAGCACCGTGAGACAGTTGCACTAAAAAGCTTACAATCAAAATACTGGCCACTTCAGGACGTTTTAAGATTTGGATAAATCCGTGACCCTCGCCCTCCTCATGAATGCGTTTACCATCTTTGACCAGGTAACTACTGCCCCAAACAATTAACAAAATAAACAGTAAATCTATAGGCACTACAGCCACGCTAAACTGTTCAATTTGCCAACCAATCGCCACTACCGCAGCAATAAAACCAATTGAACCCCAAAGGCGAATCTGTCCATACCGATGTTTGTCTTTGCCTAAACAATTCAACGTATAGGATTCAAACTGCGGCAAAGAAGAATGCCAAAAGAAACTAAAGATCATTAGGGTTAAGAAAACGGACCAATAACTTTCAAACAGGATTAAGCCAATAGAGGCAATAGCCGCTAACACTGTAGCTAAGCGAACCCAAAAGATTGAACGACCACTCTTATCCGCCAACCATCCCCAAATATTCGGGGCAATGACTTTGGTGAACATCATAATCCCTAATAACTGTCCAATCTCAATCGCAGAGAAAGATAACGACTGCAGATACAACCCCATATAAGGCACAGTGGTACCCAACACGGCAAAATACAAAAAATAATGCAGCGAGAGTTGTTTATAAGCCGTTTGATAAGAGCAGTTTTTCATAATCTACAAAAGGTTCTGTTTCCTAACTGAATTAAAAAGCTACCTGGCCTTTATACCCCCTTGCGGGGTGTGGTAGGTATGAATAAGAATATGTATAAAATAAAAACGGAGTATGTAGATAAAATCCACATACTCCGCATTGAGTTAGGCAACGATGAGCAAAGTTACAGGAACTTAGCCCCCTGCGTTCGCTAAATCCATAATAGGTGGAACTACATCACCATTCTGAGCTCGGTTACGCATAAAGTGGTCAAGTAGAACAATGGCCATTTGTGCTTCTGCAATAGGTGTCGCTCTAATACCTACACATGGATCATGGCGACCTTTAGTGACCATCTCAACCGCTTCGCCATCTGCATTAATACTTTTACCTGGCGTCATAATGCTTGAAGTTGGTTTTAAAGCAATGTGCGCAACAATATCTTGACCCGTTGAAATACCGCCCAAGATACCGCCTGAATGATTTGATTCAAATCCATTAGGTGACATTTCATCACGATGTTCAGTACCCAGCTGACCTGCAACGGCAAAACCGTCACCAATCTCCACACCTTTAACCGCGTTAATGCTCATTAATGCGTGCGCTAGTTCCGCATCTAAACGATCAAAAACAGGCTCACCTAAACCCACTGGTACATCTTTAGCCACAATGGTGATTTTAGCCCCAACAGAGTTTTTCTGTTTTAGCAGGTTATCCATATATTGGCGAATCTCTTCACTCTTCTCTGGGTTTGGGCAAAAATATTCATTACTGTTATCAAACGGCCAGGTCACGTTTTCTACCGTAATGGGTCCAAGTTGAGAAAGATAACCTTTGACCTCAACACCTAAACGCTCTTTTAAATATTTTTTTGCAATGGCGCCTGCTGCCACACGCATCGCTGTTTCACGAGCAGATGAACGCCCACC
>JGI10211J14876_10001124_pt1 | contig 11728 bp, 9 predicted proteins | sample Etolagsediment_FD_14876 | JGI IMG/M metagenome (IMG submission 14876)
TAGGGCATGAGACAAAAAAAGACATCCCCATGCTCAATCACATAGTTTCTTTCATATATAACCCTGAAGCGAAGCGCCGGGGTCATTTGCTGAGTAGCAATACACATGTCTGAGTTGTTTGACGGCCAGTACTCCCCCCCTCCACATTGGTAGATAAATTCACAAAGTAATGCCTAAACCAAATGTTACTTCATGGCAATTACCTATGCTATAGGTAAAAAATGCCAGATTCGATTACTGGTGGATCTTCCATTTCAAGGGTATGAACAATGTCCCTATACATCCGTTTCTTCATCTCGGCGATTACCTCTCTGCGCTTGTTGAAGGCTTTTGCAAAAGAGAGTACCTCATTCATTAGGTCATCCATATGACAGGCCTTCATGACTATGTGATGCGCTTCGCATTCCTCGGCAGTGGCTCGTTTTCCGCTATACTGCATTTCTTCAAACTTGTACATGGGGATTGCCTTTTTGATGATGGCAATCATACCCGGAAGAAACGGAATCCCAAGGTCTACCTCTGGAAAGGAAAAAAAGCCTCGTTCAGCACGCATAAAGCGAAAGTCAAAGGCACAGCTCATGATAGCTCCGCCAGCAAACACATGGCCTGATATTGCAGCAATTGTGGGCATTGGATAGAGAAGGATCCGTTTGAAAAGTTTCATCATCGTATAGAAAAATGCCTTTGCGGTGTCCATATCATTTTTTTGAATAAACGGTACCAGCCAATCCAGGTCAATCCCGTTACAGAAAATTTTTTCATGGGCGGAGGTAACAATAAGGGAATTAGCGTCTGTCTCATTTTCAATCTCATCTAACACTGTAAGAAAGCAGTCCAAAAATGCGAGATTAAACCGATTTTCGCCATCGTTCATGGTAATAGTAGCCACTTTTTCATCTAATCTATATTCTATATGTGCCATCTTTTGCTCCTCCTTAATGATAAGAATTTTCGTAACATTTTAGCTCTTTTAAGACTCCCTCTGGCCTTTAAACAAAGCACCAGAGGTATCCCTGACTTACAAGAGCGAACGAAAGATATTCCTCTGCTCATTCACCGAGTAATTTCAAAGAGCTAAAATGTTACGAATTTTCTTTGCTGGGTGGATAGAATAAGATGAAAGAGTGTTGTGTGTCAAAGTAAAAAGGCTACAAGATATGCGGTAGTAAGATTAGGGTATCATGCGAAAGTCCGTGCTTGACAGCTATCGCTTGCGCTCAGATCCTGCCCGCCATAAGTCTGGCGGGCCGGCCCGGTGGGTGATAAGAGGGGAGTGAGATGAAATTTACATTAGTCTCTCATGTTTTTCCTCTTTAGACAATCGTGTCCAATCGTATAAGGCATCAATTACCATATTTACAGTATCATCAGTCCATTCCACATCTTTGAGTGCCTTTATGAAATATTTTTCAATACTTTTCACCAATTCCATCTTCCTGTCTTTTTCCCTTGTGAATTGAGCGCTGAATAGCAAAAAATAGAGTACAATAGCGAACCAGACGACCAAGAGAAACAATACAATAAATCCCATCATCCACGTAGAAAACTTTGTCGGAATAATAGTTACAACAGGAAGGATAAGAAAAAGGATGCTGATTAATAAATAATGCCACTCTGTGTGAGTAATTCCTTCAGTATTTTTTTTTATCATTTTTTTAACTCTCCCTCTTAAAATTTCCTAAGATGCGAATTTGTACCTCACTCTATAATAAATAGAGCCTTAAATTTAATATATGCCCACCCAATTAATGGGTATTTTGATACAAATGCTTTTTTACAGTTTAATCTCTCTTGGGCAATAGCTTTCTAAAGACTACGAATAGGATGAGACAACTTGTAATAAATATGAGGCAAACCATGAAAGCATTTTTATACGCTGCTGGTGGATATATGCCATTCACTCTATCCATGCGATTCACAATGGCTCCAGTCCAACCCTGCAAGATGGCCGGACCAAGCAGGGGGAAAGGGTTAAGGAGGCCAGAAGTAAATCCCAGGATAGGACCTGAGGTTGTTTCTCGGACCAATGCCCAGAGATTAGTGGCGAATCCTCCGGCAATTCCCCCCATGGCGAGTAACAGGACTATCATGCCTCCTGTTGCTATGGAATGAGAACCTAATGCGAGAATCGCCCAGATGCCCGCCATAAGAGCTAAAAGACACAAGAGTACATCAACTTTACTATGAAAGACTCTATCTGAAAGCAATCCAGATAAAGGGGCACTAAGGATAAATCCTACTGGAATCAACATATTTAATCCACTCGCACGGAGAGAATCGAATTTAAGTATAGACATTATGAAGGGAGTGGCCCAGAGGCCTTGGAAGGTATAATAAGTCCCGAAAAATGCGAAGAAAAGCGCGGCCAAAATCCAGAATCTGAGAGACCTCAGAACGCTAAGAACTGATCCCCAGGAAGTTACTGATAGGGAATTTGGTAGAGGGGCTTCTTTGCGCAATGGTTCAATTACTGTGTCGTGATCTCGAACGAACACGAGAGTAGCAAGCGCAAGCATGAGTGTTATGCCACCGATAATTAAAAAACTCGATCTCCAGCCCCACACATTGGACATCCATGCAAGTGGTGTGGTAGCCACAATTGCTCCTAGGTTACCTGCGGCCAGAAAAAATCCAGTCATTGTGGCAAACTCTTTCTCTCTGAACCACTGAGCAAAGGACTTCATCGCAGGAACGTAAACCCCGCCTACGCCAAAACCTATGAGGCCCCTGCCCATAGTAGCCCACCCAATAGTTGGGGCTAATCCGAATAAGACACAGCCTAAGGTTGCTGCCAAAGACCAAAATCCCACTACCTTTCTTGGCCCCAATGCATCTGTTAGATGACCTACCAGAGGCTGCTCCAAAGCATAGAGATAGAAATACATGGAGGACATGAACCCTAATGCTGTAGCGTTGGTATTAAAAGTGGCCAGAAGATCAGGTGCAATTACCGATGTGGAGACACGGTGGAAAAAGACTAAAAAGTACACCGAGGAAATCACACCAAAAACTACCCAGCGGTGGGGGTAACGAGAGTAGGATTTTTTTGCACAGGCCATAACGAGTTTTCTATTGATGCTCAAGAGTGTTAAAGTAGATATGCAAGGGAAGAGAAAATGCCTGAAACAGGGACAGGATAAACGAGCGGATAACTCATAAAAGCTCTGTTTTGGATTACACCCTCGGTTTCCCTTGACAAATGAGTATTGATCAATAAGTGATGATTTATATCTGAGGCCTTTGGAGTTGTCAATACCTATGGGGTTAAAAGACTTATGCAAAAAGTGCGCTCAAACAAACAGCATTGCTATTCAACCCCACATGTGAGAAAAAAGTATGATTTGACAACTGAAAATGGATTTTCGTCATGAAAAATAGAAATGTATGCAAATGGTATAATGGAACATCTGAGATGAAGAGCGCCTATGATAAAGGTTTATTAGACAAAAAATGGATAGAAGAATATTGTTGGAATGGGAGGAAAGGTCGTGCATCTCCCCCCTGATTATGTGTTACCGGATGGAACTGTCGATGAAAACCTGAAAAAATTAGGGTAAAAGAAGTGAGGATTTTATAGAAAAATCCATGCTTATATAAATGTCTAAAATGTTCAAGAACGCTGTAGTCAGAAAACCTGGATATAATTTTGCTCGTGGTATTACCACATCCAATCTCGAGCCACCACATTATGAACTAATGATGAAGCAACATGAAGACTATATCAAAACCTTGCGATCTTTAGGGCTCGAACTCATTGTGCTCAACCCCCTGCCGGCCTACCCAGATGCATACTTCGTGGAAGACACTGCTGTTGTAACACCGGATGTGGCCATCATCACAAATCTAGGGGTTGAGGATAGAAAAGGGGAAGAGGATACAATCGAACGAGCGCTTGTCACGTATCGCGAGACCGTTCGAATCCACGCCCCCGGGACTGTTGACGGTGGGGATGTGCTTATGGTGGATTCGCATTTTTTTATTGGAATCTCTGAGCGCACGAACAGAGAAGGGGCTACGCAACTCGGTTGCATCTTTGAGGAATATGGATATACCTGGGCAACAGTTCGTGTAGAAGCAGGTTTACACCTGAAATCTAGTGTCAATTATATTGGCAAAAATACGTTGCTTATCACGGAGAAATTCGCACACCATAACGAATTCAAAGACTACCATACTATCATTGCAGACAAGACCGAAGAGTATGCAGCGAACACACTTTTAATAAACAATAGCCTTATCACTCCCAAGGGATTTCCCAACACAATGAAAAAACTTGGATCCACAGGATTTGATATCATTGAACTGGATGTAAGTGAGGTGCGCAAGATGGATGGTGGTCTGACGTGTATGTCTCTCAGATTCTAAGGTGTCTGTCTGTAGTAATTTGGCAACAATGGAAATGGTATCGTTGGATAGAGAAATGCTGGTGCAGGCGAGAGAGTAATGAAAGCTTTAAGGAGACAATAGAGATAAATATTGTGCTGATTGCAAATAGGAATGTTTTTTGCTTATTAAAACATATGCGATCAAGTATCAGTTACTATTAGTCAAAGGAGGATATAGGTATGGAGATTAAAGATTCAGTCGCTCTTATTACAGGTGGAGGAAGAGGTATTGGTGAGGTGTGCGCAAAAGAGCTTGCCAAAGCGGGTGCGAAGGTCTCAGTCTGCGATCTCATTCAGGAAGGAGTTGATAGGGTTGTAAAGGAAATCAAGGAGGCGGGTGGCGATGCAATAGGGATATATGGCAATGTGGTAAGTGAGGAGGATCAGAAAATATTTTTTAAGGAGACCATCGATGCCTTTGGAAAGCTCAATATCCTTATACCTTCGGCTGGTATCATACGCGATGGAACTGTTGTGAGCACTGACAAAGAAACCGGCAAGGTAACAAAGAAGATGAGCCTTGAACAGTGGCAGTCAGTCATTGATGTAAACCTGACAGGTACATTTATTAGTGTACGAGATGCCATAGAGGCGATGGTCAATGGGGGATGGGAAGGCATACTCTTTGTAATCTCTTCCATCAATAAGGGAGGACAAATAGGTCAACTTAATTATTCCTCAACAAAAGTTGCTGATGCCCTCATGCCAAAGATCCTCGTAGGTGAGTTCATGCTGAGAAATATCAGGAACATCCGAGCAGTGGGTATCGCGCCTGGTTATGTGGGAACCCCTATTCTTAAAGATATGGATCAGAAGGTCCTCAACACAATCCTACAGGATGTACATCTTGGAAGACTTGTTGAACCTGAGGAAGTGGTTCGCCTCATAATGCATTGCATTGAAAACGATGCGATCAATGCCACTACCATAGAGATTACAGGGGGGGTATGCTATAGCAAAAGCATCGCAAAGTAGATGCAAATAATGTATGCTCGCGTGGATTACAACAAGAGCATTATTGCTCCATAGGTGGAATTGATTTCACACCTTTTCGGTGTTTCTGGTTGAATGTGAGGGAATTAATCCGCCTATAGAAGGCGGACAAGGGTTTACAACCCCGCCCCTGGGTCGATTATGGATATTCAGATTGATACCACACTGCTTTACTATGGGGGTATTTATTCTTTTTTAAGTGGCAGACTATACTTCTTCATCTTTTTGTACAATAGGGATCGGTGGATTCCAAGGAAATCTGCGGCCTTGGCCTTATTATAGTTGGTTGTCTCAAGGGCGTAGAGGATTGCCCGTTCCTCTGCACTCCCTTGTACCTGTCTAAGGGAGGTGCGGCTTAATTTGAGGGAGGCCTTTCGGCTTTGATAGAGGTGAAAGGGAAGATCACAAAGGTAAATTGTGTCTCTTTCCAGATACGATGCAACCCTCTCAAGCAGGTTTGAAAGTTCCCTCACATTTCCCGGCCAATCATATTGCACCAAGACCTTTTCAGCCTCGTGATCTACTTTTATTTCATAGAAACCTGAATCATTGGCAATCTGTTGTAAGAGATGGTATGTGAGCGGGATAATATCGTCCCGACGTTCCCTAAGAGGGGGAATATGGATAGGTATCACGTTGAGGCGATAAAAGAGATCCTTGCGAAAGACATTTTTTTCTATCATCTCTTCAAGTTGTTGATTGGTGGCGGTAAGGAGCCGAAAATCCGATCTGATTAGAGAGGAGCCACCAACCCGTTCGAATTCTTTTCCTTCAAGAACGCGCAGAAGTTTCGGTTGCATATGGAGTGGGAGGTCGCCTATTTCGTCGAGGAATATGGTGCCATGATTGGCAAGCTCAAACTTACCTGGTTTGCCCTTAGGGTCTGCACCAGTAAAGGAGCCCTTTTCATAGCCGAAGAGCTCCGACTCAAATAGCTCCTTAGGGATTGCAGGGCAATTGACACGAACAAAGGGATGCTTCTTTCTTGCACTCCCATAGTGAATGGCCTGGGCAAAGAGCTCTTTGCCTACACCTGACTCACCAGTAATAAATACCGGGTATTGATTTGTAGTGGCCTTGATTGCCTTTTGCTTCGCATCAGCAATGGCCTCACTCACTCCCACGATACTATCAAAGGTGAATCGAACAGATCGAAGGGATGCAAGCTCATTTTCGTAAAGCTTAACCTTTGACTCCAGTAACGATACCTGCTCTGCGAGCTTGCTTGCCGTAGTTGCGCTGTCAAAGAGCACTAAGCCTAAAACGGCAATAACCTTTCCATTTTCCTTGATGGGGACCCGGTGTACAAGAAAGGCCTTTTCCTTGAATTGGTGCGGCCAATTGATTTCTGCCTTGCCCGTCTTTGCCACAATATGAAGCCGAGAGTTAACGCCGATTTTTGTTGCGTGTTTTCCAATTTGAGCCTTCGGATCCATGCCTAAAAACCGTGCATAGGTTTCATTAATATAAATAATGAGGCCCTCATAGTCGGATACGATAACGCCGATCTCCATATTATCTACGAGCTTTTTAAAAAAATTGTCCGTTTGAGGAAAGAGGTTTTCAAAATTACTTGCTTCCTGTGCATTGTCCATTGATACCCTCCTGTCTCACATTAAAGACATGTCTCTTTTTTGAGACATAGAAATTCTTATACTCCCTTGTTATTTGAATTGCAACAAAATTTAAAGATGAGGGCAAAACTTTCTGAAATGCACTGTAAATCCCAGCATGGGAAGACCCTCTTCTGGACTCGACCTTTAATTGCAGGGTTTGAAGGTATCTGGCATGAAAGTCGCAGTAAATAGAGAACCAGTAGAAATAGAGGGTGCAATAACAATGAATATTGATATTCAAGAGCCGGCAGTCACAAAAGATGACATATTGTTCTTACCTGACAAGAACTTCAATTCCAATAGGGTGTGCATAGTGACTGGTTCAGCGAGTGGCATAGGGAGAGCCACTGCTATTGCAGCTGCTGCAAATAAAATAATGACCGTCGGATTGGATGTTAATGAGGAAGAAGGCAAGAAGACACAAAATCTCGCCCGTGAAATGGGTGGGCAGATGATTTTCATCAAAACCGATCTTACACAGGATGATCAAATAGAATACGCTGTTGGAGAAGCTGCAAAGCTTGGCAGCATTAAATATGTCGCAAACATAGCCGGTATCCAGCATATTGATGCAATAGAAAATTTTCCCATGGAAAAATACGATTTGATGCAGAAAATTATGCTTCGGGCTCCATTTTATCTTTCTCAGTTGACTATTCAGCATATGAAGAAAAGTAACGACGGTACCGGTGTAATTGGTAATATGGCTTCTATCCACGCACATATCTGCACCGAGAACAAACCGGTGTATAATATTACCAAGTTTGGTTTGAGGGCCCTGAGCCAATCGATATCTGCAGAAGGAAAAGGTAGCATTCGTTCATTTTCCATAAGTACCGGCTTTATAAAAACGGCCTTGGCATTAAATCAAATCCCTTCACAAGCGGAACAGCGTAACATAACCCCTGAAGAAGTTGTTGCAGATGTCATGATGGGTAAATCCCGAATAAAAGATATGATGGCTCCCATAGAGGTTGCCAATCTTTTCATTTTTGGTTTTTCACGTTTCTCGAGATACCTCATCGGGGGAGATCTCCTATTTGATGGTGGAGTAGTGCTCACGTATTGAAAAGATGTTAGAAGGCGGACATTAAAAAAAAGACACCTTTAATCTGGTTTTTAATCATATCAGGAGGTGGATTCGTATCAAAGGAGAATCAAATGAATATCGGAGAAATTTTTTCTAATCATGCTCTTTATCACCCCAATGATCTTGCAGTCGTTTTCGAGGACCAACGCCTCACACACTTAGAATTTAATAAAACTATTAACCGTCTGGCAAATGCATTACTGTATATGGGGATTCAGAAGGGGGACAAGGTAGCAACTATTCTTCCTAATTGTTTGGAACAACTTGAGGTGTATTGGGCAGTGGCCAAAATCGGAGCAGTCGTTGTTCCTTTTAGTATCCTGTTGCGAGGCAAGGCCATGGCCACTCTGCTGAGAGATTCAGACACAGAGACCATTATCACAAACTCAAGCTTTGTTGAGACAATTGATGCTATCAAGCCTGAGCTCCCCGCTATTGCCGATGATAGATACTTGCTGATTGATGCCGGGGATATACAAGGCTATCGAGATTATCACGCGCTCAAGGAAGTGGCCAGTGATCAGGAACCGAAGGGCATTGAGATCTTGAGAGACGATCAGTTTGATATTATGTATAGCAGCGGAACGACTGGTATGCCGAAAGGGATAGTGCATACACATTATATTCGAGCCCAGTACGGACAGTGCTTTGCCGCATCCTATCGTATGACACCGGAGAGTGTTACCATGCATGCAGGTGCAATCGTTTTTAATGGCGCCTTTGTCGATATGATGCCTACGGTATATGTAGGGGCCACCTATATTCTTCTATCACAGTTCGAACCGGTTTCATATATAAAGACAATTGAGCGCGAAAAGGTGACCCACGTCATGATGGTGCCCGCACAGATCATTGCAATGCTGAATGCGCCGAATTTTTCTCCCAAGGCCCTCGAATCACTTGAAATGATACTTTCACTCGGAGCACCGCTTCACCGACAATACAAAGAGCAAATACACGAGCTTTTGCCGGGCAGATTTTATGAGCTCTACGGGCTGACCGAGGGATTTGTCACGATTCTTGATAAATACGATTTCGTAAAAAAGATGGATTCAGTGGGTACTCCGCCAACCTTTTTTGATATGAAGATTCTAAACGAGAAAGGAGAAGAAGTCCCTACCGGTGAAGTTGGTGAAATCTGTGGAAAAGGCCCTATCCTGATGCCCGAGTATTACAAACGTCCTGACCTGACTGAAAAAGCAATCGTCGATGGCTGGTTGCATTCCGGCGATCTGGGGTATGTTGATGAAGATGGATTTTTGTATTTAATAGACCGTCAGAAGGATATGATTATCTCCGGCGGAGTAAATGTGTACCCCCGCGACATTGAAGAGACCATTGTTAAACACCCGGCCGTGCGTGAGACTGCTGCTTTTGGCATCCCCCATGAGAAATGGGGTGAAACACCCATAGCCGCTGTGATTCTACACAAACCTGGCTCCATTACACCAGAAGAACTTAAAGATTGGATCAACGATAATGTGGAAGCCAAATTTCAGCGTGTTTCTGAGGTTGTTATCATGAAAGATTTTCCTCGAAATGTTGCAGGGAAAACTCTTAAAAGGGAGATGCGTAAACCCTATTGGGAAGGCCACGATGCAAAACTGTAATGGAAGGGGGTGACATAATAAATAAAATAAGGATCAATTCATGAAAAATAACCTAGAAAAATGGTCTATAATGACCCAAAAAAAAGGAGGGGAAAATGAAAAACAGCCACACCAAAATTATTTTTTGTATTGTAGGATTTCTTTTCATCTTCATGAGTGCCCCAGGGAATAATGTATTAGCAGCAGATACCATCAGAATTGGCTGGACTGCTGATATGCCAGGGGTTGGAGCAACGTTTTATGCATCTCAGAAAAAAGGACTTGAGCTTTTTATAGAAGAGGCCAATGCGGCTGGTGGAATACTTGGTAAAAAATTGGAGCTCATCATCCGCGACTCGAAGCTTAAACCGGACATCGGGGCTACCATGGCCAGAGAGCTGATTTTAAGCGAAAAGTGTGATTTTCTCATTGGCCCCACAAGCAGTGGCGTGGCCTTAGCAGTAAGCAAGGTGGCAAAGGAATTCAAGAAAATCGTCTACTTTCATACATCAAATACCAACAAATTGACAACCACAGATTTCCACAAATATATGTTTCAGGTGGTACCACATACAGGGATAGAGGGGAGAGGTATTGCCATGTTTCTTGCAAAGTCTCCCTACACGCGTATTTGCTTTATAGGGCCTGACTACGCCTATGGACATACCCAATGGGATGCGTTTAGAAAGTATCTCGTGAAAATCAAACCCGAGGTCAAAATCCTCAAGGCAGTGTGGCCTAAACAGGGTGAGACAAATTTTGGACCGTATATACCGGCACTGATGTCTCAAAATCCAGAGGTCATCTATACCAACCTGTGGGGAGGCAACCTGAGTACCTTTATTAAACAGGCAAAACCATATGGACTCTTCAAAAAATCCAGCATTACCTCTCTGTATGACCTGGATTTGATGAGAGCAACCGGTATGGATATGCCCGAGGGTCTCTTGGGCTATGCCCGCTGCCCGTTTTACGCGGTGGGTAGCCTGGACATGAAGGTATTTGTAGAGAAGTATCACAAGAAGTACAACGAATGGCCATCTGATTGGGCAATTATGGCTCACGACGGATTGATTGCACTCACTACCGCTATTAAGAAGGCGGGAAGCACTGACTCTGACAAAGTATCCAAGGCCTTAGATGGCTTGCGTTTTGCTTCCTTGCGGGGCCCCAGATATATACGCGCCGAAGATCACATGGCGAACGTGGGTATCTATGTAGGTTACACAGCTAAGGATCCTAAATATAAAGGCTTTCTTATCTTAAAAGATGTAGTGGAAGTGCCGGCGGAAAAGGTCTGGCTCTCCATAGAGCAACTTAAAAAAGTGCAGCCGAAATAGATGTGACGTATTTGGGTTCGTCCCTTGATCGCCGGGGGACGAACCCATATGATTATTGTAGCTTTGTGAACGCGAAGTTTTCTGGAAAATGTTATGAACATACAATTTTTTTTCTTCATGCTCATCAACGGTCTCAGCCAGGGGATGGTTCTCTTCATCGTCGCATCCGGGCTTTCTCTGGTGTTCGGCGTACTCAGAGTAATTAATTTCGCCCACGGGTCCCTTTATATGGTCGGAGCCTTTCTTGCCTTTTCCCTCAGCACGCTCCTTAGTGGGGGCTCGCTCTTCTCCTTTCTTATGTTAATGGTTTTGATTCCGCCGGCCATAGCTATTTTGGGTTTGGGCTTGGAGATCCCATTTTTTCGCCGCATCTATGGCAAGGAACACCTGTTGCAGTTACTTCTGACCTATGCCCTGCTTTTAATCATTGACGATGCATGTCGATTGATTTGGGGAGGAGATATTCGCAATGTTGCGCGTCCCGATCTTCTGGCCGGATCAATCGATTTTTTTGGACAATACCTGCCAACATATAATGTTTTTATTCTTGTGGTGGGTCCACTCATTGCAGTGGGCCTGTGGTTTTTACTCCATAGGACCAGAGCAGGAAACCTTATCCGGGCCGCAGTTTCCTATCCGGAAATGGTGGGGGCTTTGGGAGTCAATGTATCCCGTGTCATGACCGGAACCTTCATGCTGGGTTGCTGGTTAGCTG
>JGI10211J14876_10001125_pt1 | contig 11726 bp, 10 predicted proteins | sample Etolagsediment_FD_14876 | JGI IMG/M metagenome (IMG submission 14876)
AGTCTCATTGCTTCGGCGGCGCCTTTGCCGTCCGGCTCGGGTGCGGTGATGTGGTAGCCGTCGCCGTTTGCGCCGTAGCCGAGCAGTTCACAGTATATCTTGGCGTTGCGCTTTTTGGCATGTTCATATTCCTCGAGGATGATAACACCGGCCCCTTCTGAAAGGACGAAACCATCGCGGTCTTTGTCGAACGGTCTGGAGGCAATTTGGGGGTCATCGTTGCGTGTGCTTAATGACTTCAGGGCGCAAAACGAGGCTAATCCAAGAGGTGTCAGCGCCGCTTCCGAACCACCGGCCAGCATAATATCGCATCTGTCGGCAATGATGCTGTAAAAGGCCTCGCCGATTGAATGACTGGCAGAGGCACAGGCTGTAACAATGCACATGTTCGGCCCCTGCAGACCGTACTGGATGGAGATACAGCCGCTGGCCGCGTTGCCCATCAGCCTGGGTACGCAAAAGGGCGAAACCTTCCTGGGGCCTTTCTCAAGAATCCTTTTGTGCTGGTCTTCGATTTCCTTTAGGCCCCCAATACCCGTACCGACGAATACGCCGATGCGGTTCTTGTTTTCGACTTCGAAATCAAGTCCGCTATCGGCGACGGCCTGAGTGGCTGAGGCCATCGCCAACTGAGTGAAGCGATCCATGCGCTTGGCCTCGCGAGGGCTGATGTATTTTTTTGCATCGAAGGTTTTGATTTCACCGCCGAATATTACCGGGAAACCTTTTGTGTCGAACGCTTCGATATTTGAAATGCCACTTTTGCTCTCGCAAAGCGCGGCAAAGACCTCATCGCTTGATTCAGCAAGGGCGGTGACGCAGCCTAAGCCCGTAATGACAACGCGACGTCTGTTCATAAAGCCTTATCTGCTATTGATTTTTATTCTTTACAATATTAACGATGTAGTCGATTGCCGCACCGACCGTCTGTATTTTCTCAGCCTCCTCGTCAGGGATGCTCATATCATACTCGTCTTCGAACTCCATCACCAGCTCGACGGTGTCCAACGAATCGGCGTTAAGGTCGTTAATAAAAGACGTCTCGCGAGTCACCTCGGACTTATCCACGCCCATTTGCTCGCTAACTATTTCAATAACCTTTGTTTCAATTGCACCAACATCAATATCAGGACTCACTTGGCAGCCTCCCTCAAAATCTTAACAATTAGTTTGTTAATTAATTTCCTTTTTGATTAACCGAAATCAAGGCCTCATCGCACGGGGCGAACTTTCGGCAGGTATATTACCTGCCGTTGCGGTCTGTTTCAAACATTTTTTATATTTTTCTACATCGCCATTCCCCCGTCAACACAGAGCACTTGGCCGGTAATATAGCCCGCCTCGTCGCTTGCCAGAAACGCGACAGCCTTTGCGACATCCTCGGGGTAGCCTAATCTCTTGGCAGGGATTATCTGTTTTGCGGCCTCTTTGACAGCGTCGGGTAATACGTCGGTCATATCCGTTACAATAAAGCCAGGTGCAATACAATTTGCGGTAATATTCTTCTTTGCCACCTCACGTACGATAGATTTTGTCATGCCGATTAAGCCGGCCTTGCTCGCGGCATAGTTGGCAGAACCCGCCTGACCCATTACGGCGGCAACGGAACTTATGCTGATAACGCGGCCAAATTTGTTCCTGACCATGGATCGCAATACAACTCGACTCGCGACGAACGCCGCCCTCAGGTTGACAGCCATTACTTTATCAAAGTCTTCGTCATCCATCTGCATCATAAGCCGGTCACGTGTGATACCGGCGTTATTCACATGGATACCAATTCCACCATGCTCCTTGGCTAAAGATTCAAGAATTTCGGTTAGTTGCTCCGTGTTTGTGATATCAACGCATTTTGTCGTAACGCTAAAGCCGGCATCTTTGACGACCTTTTCAAGCTCTGTGAGTTGTTTGGCGTTAATATCCAGACCGGCCACGGCTCGTCCTTGGCTGAGGAGCTCAAGTACAATAGCGCGGCCGATTCCTCTCGCGGCACCTGTTACAACAGCTAATCTCTTTTCCAACATATTTTTTGGCTCTCCGATTCTACTTGACGCAGGCTTGAAAATGCAAATTGTTTATTGATTCGGCGTCGCTGACGTTTATAACCTTTGTTTTTCTGTTAATCCTTTTCATCAGGCTGGTAAGCACTCTGCCGGGGCCGATTTCATAGAAACTTTCGATACCCTCGTCAAGCAGTCTGGCCATACATTTGTGCCATAAGATAGGGGCAACCAACTGGTTGACAAGGCCCCGGCGAATTTGGTCGGCGGTATCATAATATGTGGCATCAACGTTTGCAATCACTTTTACAGCCGAAGGGGCGGCAATCTCACACCTCTGCATAGCTTCCTGCAAAGCATCGGCGGCAGGAGCCATCATCTTTGTGTGGAAAGCGCCGGCCACTTTCAACGGAACCGCTTTTATGGCGCCGTATTTTTGGGCCAACTCTGCCGCGCGACGACAAGCATCTGCATCGCCGCTTATGACAATTTGACCGGGACAGTTGAAGTTTACAGGAACGAGCAAATCAACACCTGCAGCCTCTGAGCACAGTTGATTTACTTTTTCTTCATCAAGACCAAGGATGCTGACCATTCCGCCCTCAGAGGCGTCCGCGGCGGCCTGCATTGCTTTGCCGCGTGTTTGCACCAGTACAAGGGCGTCTTCGAAACTAATTGCCCCGGCTGCGTACAGTGCGGTATATTCTCCGAGGCTAAGACCTGCTGCTACATCAGGCTTTATATCGGCAGTGGCAGGATTTGAGCGCAGGCAATCGAGAATTGCCGCGGAGGTTACGAATATTGCAGGCTGTGAAACTGTCGTGGAATTCAACTGTTCGGCGGGGCCCTCGAAACAAATCTTTCTCAAATCATAGCCGACTATTTTGTTAGCCTTTTCAAACAGTCCTGCGGTAATGGGGAAGGCTTCGGCAATGTCAGCGGCCATTCCTACAACCTGTGCGCCCTGTCCTGGAAATAAAAATGCAGTTTTCATCGCGACTATCTTTTTCCTGTTTTTTCTTGTTTCTTTAACAGAGGTCAAAACTGAACTACGTTAGCGCCCCAGGTCAAACCGCCACCGAACGCTACAAGCAGCACTATATCGCCGGATTTAATTTTGCCTTCCCTGCAACACTCATCAAGAGCAATCGGTATCGATGCCGCCGATGTATTGCCGTATTTGTCTATATTCAAGAAAACCTTGTCATTGGGCAATTTGAGCCGTTTGGCGGCCGATTCAATGATTCTGGCGTTCATCTGGTGTGGAATATACATTTTTATATCTTCAGCTTTCAAGTTGCAGTGGTCCAGACAATCATTGACAATTTCGACTATGCGACGAATAGCGAGTTGATAAACTTCTCGTCCGTTAATGTACATAAGGGCTTTTTTCGGGTCATCAAGAGGTTTGCCCACCGGGTAGCGAGAACCGTAGGCCTCACACTTCAGGCTTGACCAGGCGCTTCCGTCCGATGCGGAAGTGCTGTACATTATGCCCAACGGACCGGCTTGCGACCTTTCCACAAGGACAGCACCTGCTCCATCACCGAAAAGGACACAACTGGCTCTGTCTTCATAGTCTGTAATTTTGGTGAGTGTCTCGGCGCCGATTACCAAAGCATTTTTGTATCGGCCGGTATTTATGAATTGCTGGACGATTGAAAGGCCGTACACAAATCCGCTGCAGGCCGCAGCCAAATCAAAGGCCCAGGCATTTTTCGCACCTATCATGTCCTGCACAAAACAGGCCGTGGATGGAAATACCATTTCTGGCGTGATAGTCGCAACGATAATCAGTTCCACGTCTTCAGGATCAAGGTCGGCATCGGTCAGGGCCTTTTTCGCCGCCTGGGCAGATAGTGTCGCTGTAGTTTCGCCCTCGGATGCAACGTGGCGCACCTTTATGCCGGTTCGTGTTGTAATCCATTCATCCGAAGTATCCATGATTTTGGTGAAATCCTCGTTGGTGAGCGTCTTAGCCGGCACAAATGAACCCGTGCCGGTAATGACCGCATTATAGCGACCGTTAGAGGGGGTGCTTGATTTATTCACCATTGAGCCTCACTGAAGCATTTAACAGGTATCGAATAATTTGATCGTTGATTTTCTTTGTGTGGAATTTTTTTGATGCCAGAACGGCGTTTTTTATCGTTCTGCTTTTGCTCGAGCCGTGGCAGATTACGGCTGTGCCGTTGACGCCAAGCAGAAGCGCTCCACCATATTCGTGGAAGTCGTATTTCTTATAAATCTGCGCTATTAAGGGCTTGAACTCCATTGCAAGCCGGCGATTTTCTTTCATGAGCTCATGGCCTATGGCCTTGAAAAGCATGTTAACAAGGCCTTCTGTGAGTTTAAGAATTACGTTGCCGACAAACCCTTCACAGATAGCAACGTCGCACACGCCGTTAAAGATGTCGTGCCCTTCAAGATTACCAATAAAGTTCATCTGCTTGTCAGATTTCAACAGCTCCCTGGTTTTTTTTACAAGCTCATTTCCCTTTGCGTCTTCTTCGCCGATGCTCATCAGGCCGATGCGTGGGTTTTCTATGCCGAGCATTTGTGTTGAATAGACACTGGCCATCACGGCGTATTGATAGAGGTTGATCGGCTTACACGCAACATTAGCGCCCACGTCGGACATCGTTACGGGCCCGCCGAGTGTCGGGAGTACCACTGCAATTCCGGGACGATTAACACCTTCCAGATTTCGCATGCGAATCTGACATCCGGCGACGCAGGCGCCGGTGTTGCCGGCGGATATAACCGCATCAGTCTGATTATGCGAAGCCATTCTCGCCATAACGGCAATAGAGCTTTTTCGTTTTTTCCGCAGAGATTCTACAGGCGCCTCATCCATGCCGATAATCTCGGGCGCGTGGATAATCCGAATAGAGTTGGTACCGGCACCGGTGGAGGACAGCGTTGATTCAATGGATTCTCTCATGCCAATCAGTATAAGCTCATCATCGGCATCGAGCAGCTTACTTGCTTCCAGCGTGCCTTTGATGATTTCCTCAGGCGCGTGGTCGCCACCCATAGCATCAACTGCGATACGCATTCTTAGCTCGTCGCCTCCTTACCGAGCTTGAGTGTAATTTTGGGGTTTACAAAACCGCATTTATCACAGGCGGCGTGAGGTAGTTTTGCATTGCCGCACCGCGGACAAACCGAATAGTTCGTCGCACACAACCTGTGGTGACTGCGTCGGGTACGAGTTCTCGATTTACTTGTCTTTTTTTTAGGCAACATAAGTTACTGCTCCTTGTATCTTAAACATATGTAAATAGTGAAGCGCCGGCGTTTTGTCAAGTTAAATTTACCGCCGGAAAAAATTTACAGTTTCCTGCAATTTTAGGTTGAATTTTTCATTAAGATTTTGTATTAATGAGCTTTGATCGTGCGGTTAGGGTGTGCGTGGCCCTTGTAAACCCACAAAAAGCGTGTTTTAAGATTGTTTTGAGTTTTTCCGCTTGAGGACCTATGGCCCGGAATCCCAGACGAACGGTCTTATATGAAGTGATCAAGCAAAAGTACGGTAAGCTGCGCGCTGACAAGAAGTTAGGGCGATCGCAGTTAGCAAAATCCCTGCAAATTCCGTTCATTAAGCCCAAAGATGACGAAAAAGGCCCCCAGCAGCAGGCCGAAGCCGTTAGCGCGTGGCCAGCAAAGCCGCAATTATCAGGCTTTGTTCCCGGCAGGCGTGCATTGCTGATACGCTATCCGGTTGCAGGATTATTGGCCCTGGCGTTCGTTCTGGCCGTTCTTATCGCATTTAAGCTGGGTCAGGTATCCAGCGAAAAAGAACAACAGTTGACCGGTTCAGAGGTTAAAACAGGACAGAATAATATAGATAGTCTGGCATCTCCGCGTACGGATATAGCGGTCGAGCAGGCAGCAGCCGGTGAAGATTCGGCTGCGCCGGCGGCTGAAGAAGAACAACCGCTTGTCGCGGTTGGAAATCACATAATTGTGATCGCAACATACAAGCAAAGCGAAGACCTTGTTCCTGTGAAAGAATATTTTGACAAAAACGGCATAAGAACCGATATTGAGGAAAGAGGCGCTTATTATTTTCTGGTAACAAAGGACAAGTTCCAAAGCCCTAAAAGGGAGGGCACGGACGGGTATTCCGCGCTGCGGAGAATAAAAGTAGTCGGGTCAGAGTATAAAGCGCCGACGGGGTATGAAACGTTCTCCCCGAATCTTTTTCAGGATGCGTATGGTATGAAAATAAGGTGATTAGAAGGAAATTTTCAGATGTCTATCGACCGTTCATTGAAAGTAAAAGGGGCTTTGAGCCGGCATCGTAATGTGCTTTCACGAGCAGAGCGTATTGAACAGCTCAAAGCCGAAGAGCGCTGGGCTGAAGGTGACCGGGTAACCGGTCTGCCCAAGATTACTCATCGCAAAAGCCACAGCGGCAGGAAATCTTCAAAGGCGGCTGCGAAGCCTGAGACAGAACAGGCCGAGACTCCACAGGCGGAAGTAGAGTCCTGAAAAAAGAATTTGTCTACATGTTCAAAATGCCGCTTTGGGGTACGTGTGGAACGATTGCCAGGGCGGTATATTGTTTGCGCTTCACCTGGTGAATAGTATTTAGTATTCGCTCAGGTTGAGGAGCTTTGATTGGCCGGTGCGGCCGGGATGAAAGGTTTGTGAGTGAAAAAAATTCTTGCCGACAGAACGAGCTTAATTGACGCAAGTGGTATACGAAAAGTTTTTGCCTTGGCCGAGTCTTTGAAAGACCCTGTAAATTTCTCTATAGGGCAGCCTGATTTTGATGTGCCGAATGAGGTTAAGGCCGCCGCAATCAGGGCTATCGAGCAGGGCCAGAACAAATACTCGCAAACTGTCGGGGATGGGCTGCTACTGAGTAAAATCATCGAGCAAGTCAAGGCGGACTGTGGCTGGAAAAACCCATCGGTACTGATAACAAGTGGAGTGAGCGGGGGGTTGCTTTTGGCGTTTATGGCCCTGATAAATCCGGGTGATGAGGTAATAATGGCCGACCCTTATTTTGTGATTAACAAGCATGTCGTTAATATGATAGGCGGCAAATGCGTATTTGTGGACAGTTACCCCGATTTTAGGCTGCCTGTTGAGGCTATAAGACAATCCATAACCGAGAGAACCAAGCTGATTATTCTCAATTCACCGGCCAACCCCACCGGAGCAGTGTATTCGGAGCAGGAAGTAAAGGCTATCGCCGAAGTTGCGAGGCAAAAAGATGTTTTGGTTATGAGCGATCAGATATATGAAAATTTTTGCTATGATACCGCCTGTCCGAGTATTGCAAATTATTATGAGAAGACCTTACTGCTTAAGGGTTTCAGCAAAAGTTATGCGATGACAGGCTGGCGAATGGGATATGCGGCGGGCACCGAGGCCATCAAGGAATTAATCGAGGAAATGACCAAGATTCAACAATATACCTTCGTTTGTGCACCGACGCCGTTCCAGAAGGCCGCGATAGCCGCTTTGGACTGTGATATGAGTGACTACGTGGCTGCGTATAAGAAAAAAAGGGACATGATTTATAACGGCCTCAAAGGCAAATTTGAAATCGTCAGGCCCGGCGGAGCGTTCTACGCCTTTGTTAAAGCCCCGGACTGGGCAAAATCGGCGACCGAGTTTGTCGAAAAGGCGATTGCTAACAATGTGCTTGTTATTCCAGGCTGTGTCTTCAGCGAAAAGGATACACATTTCAGAATAAGCTATGCCACAACGGACGAGAAAATCGCTCAGGGAATCGAGATACTCTGCAAATTGGCCGACGGTTAAGGCTAAACTTGTCAAAAGGTCAAAAAACAGTCTTGACTTGACCTGCAAAACCTGTATAAACAGCCGCGCCGTAACCATTGTTTCCGTTTTGAGCACTCTCAAGGGGGTTCTATGATTTTAGACATAGTCTTTAAGACGGTAGGGGGGCTGGGCCTGTTTTTGTTCGGCATGGGTCTGATGTCTGATGGCCTCAAAAAAGTTGCCGGCCAGAAACTCAGAAGCCTCTTAGAATCACTCACCAGACAACCTGTTGTTGCCGTTCTTGTTGGCGCACTGGTAACATGCCTTATCCAATCGAGTTCTGCGACCACTGTTATGACGGTCGGTTTCGTAAACGCGGGGTTGTTGACCCTGAAACAAGCTCTTTGTGTCGTTCTTGGCGCGAATATTGGAACGACGTTTACCGCATGGCTCGTTTCAGGCCTGGGTGTGTTTAAGATAACCAACTATGCCCTTCCTGCCATATCCATTGGTTTGTTAATGCAGACTATCGGCAAAACTCAACAGAAACGAAGCTTCGGTCAGATTATACTCGGTTTTGGCATTCTGTTTATTGGTATTGCGTTTATGAAGGATGCCTTCGCGCCTATGCGTGACAGCCAAAGGGTGCAGGAGATACTGATCTGGCTTGGCCAAAATCCTATACTGGGTGTGCTTGCGGGGACGGCGCTGACGATGCTGCTGCAAAGCAGTTCCGCCTCCATTGCCATGGTGCAAATGCTTGCGTTTACGGGTGCTTTTGGAACAGATTGGAATGTAGCCCTGGCTGTTGCAATACCGTTTATCTTAGGCGACAACATCGGCACGACAATTACCGCCCAAATCGCTGCGCTGAGAACGTCCCGGAATGCAAAACGAGTCGCCTGGGGACATACAATATTTAATGTGATAGGCGTGATCTATATGCTGCCGCTGGTTTGGTCCGGTTTCTTTGTTAAAGCGGTTATTTATATCACGCCCGGCGACGTGTCACAGGGCACCGTAATGTTTCACATAGCCGTTGCTCACAGCCTGTTCAATATTTTTAACACGGTGATTTTCCTGCCGATTATCAGGTGGCTTGAAGCGTTGGTTATCAAGCTTATTCCACTACGTGAAGATGAAGCTGAACAGAAACCGGTGGTTCTGGAGGAGCGTTTGCTTCATACTCCCGCGATAGCACTACACCAGGCTAAACGTGAAATTATACGAATGGCCCAGAGTGCGAAAAAAGCGGTTACCCAGGCCACGGACGGCTTCACCAATGATGACATAAAAAGCCTCGACAAAGCGAGGCAGACAGAGGACATCATCGACGAATTTCAGTATCACATAACCTCGTACCTTGTCCTGTTGTCGGAAAGGCAGTTGAGCAGCGAGGTGTCTATCGAGCTGCCGGTGCTGCTGCACATGGTAAACGACCTTGAGCGCGTTGGCGACCATGCCGTCAATATCACCGAAATAGCGGAGCGAAAGATTGAGCACAAAGTCAGCTTCAGTGATAATGCAGGCGCCGAGGCCAAGAAAATGGTGGATGAGGTACTCCGGATGCTTGATGGGATAATCACGGCACTGAGAAACAACGATCGCCAAGCTGCTCACGCAGCTTTAGCCAATGAAAAAAAACTTAACCGGATGCAAGTCGATTTCCGCCGCAGCCATGTTCAGCGTATGACAGATGGTGTCTGCGCCGCCCAGTCAGGACTTATTTTCATCGATTTGGTTGATAATCTTGAAAAGATAGGCGACCACCTGACCAACATCGCTCAATCCGTTATTGGGGGGGTACAATGGGCTGGAATTGACACAAGCACGTTGAGTGGAGAATATGGAGCCATAACGAGCAGTTAGGCCCGATTTGTGCTTGTCAAGGTTGACGGCAGAACCTACAATTCAGTCACCATCGGGAGTTTCCTTTGTTGTTGGTTGTTGCAGAGAAGGTTTATGGACATTAAGGAGATGTTCTTCTTTACGGTAGGGGGGGCGGGCCTGTTCCCGATTGGGATGCGTGTTAAGTGATATAGGGAGTAATCTATGGATGCCGGTCTGACGGTAAAAATGCTCTTCGGCGTGGTTGGCGGCCTGGGCATATTTCTTTTAGGTATGAAGAACATGTCAGAGGGGATGCAGGCTATTGCCGGTGACAGGCTGCGAAAACTTATCAATGCCGTTACAAATAACCGCCTCATCGCCTGCGGAGTGGGAGTAGTCGTAACGTCCATGATTCAGTCAAGTTCGGTGACGACTGTGATGGTGGTCGGAATGGTAAATGCAGGATTAATGAACCTAGCGCAAGCCATAGGTGTTATACTCGGCGCCGATATCGGCACCACGATTACAGGCTGGATACTTGTGCTGGAAATCGCCAAATACGGCCTGCCCATACTCGGCATCTCCGCCTTTTTCTTTCTGTTTTCCAAGAACGAAGGCCTGCGCTACACCGCTATGATGATGTTGGGACTTGGAATGGTGTTCTTTGGCCTCATGCAAATGAAAACAGGCTTTTATCCGCTTCGCACCATGCCGGCATTCGAAGAATGGTTCTCAAGGTTCACGCCGGACAGCTATTTCGGAGTTTTGAAGTGTTGCCTCGCAGGGGCTGCCGTGACTGCAATCGTACAATCATCCTCGGCAACATTGGGTATCACAATGGGACTTGTCGGAACCGGAGTCATAAACTTTGAGACAGGGGTTGCCCTTGTTCTCGGCGAGAATATCGGCACGACAATTACCGCCTGCCTGGCGTCTATCGGGGCTTCAACAAACGCCAAACGCGCCGCTCTTGCCCACGTAATTATCAAAGTCATCGGCGTAGCATGGATCACCGCCATCTTCCCGGTATATATCAATCTTGTAAAAGGTATTGTCGGACCAGAACTCATATTAACTTCCGAACTCATCGGTGGTGTTCCGACGTTTGCTCATGCTATGGCAGGAATTGCGATTTCTCATACCGGCTTTAACATAACCAACGTACTCATTCTCCTCCCGTTCACGGCGATTCTTGGTAAACTGCTCACCTGTTTTATGCCTGACAAGGCACATAAAGAGATTCCGCACCTGAAATTCCTCGATGTTCGAATGTTAGATGCCCCGGCAATAAGTATCCAGCAATCCAGGGACAAGATTTTGTATATGGGCCAAAGCGTTCAGAAAATGCTCGAGCGCCTCAAATACATTATGGTGACAAACACCAGCGACGAGAAAGCGGAGGCCAAAATCTTCCATCGTGAAGAGGTTCTGGACGTTATTCAGAAGGAAATAGTGGAGTTCTTGAGCAATCTCCTTTCGGGCAATGTACCTCACAGTGTTATGAACAGTGGACGTATGCAGCTTCGAATGGCCGATGAATATGAATCCATAAGTGACTATATTACCAGCATACTCAAATTGAATTTGAAGATACGCAAGTCGGGCCTGAAGGTATCTGAACAAGGCAAGCGAGAGATTCTCGACCTGCATAATATTGTCTCGGACTATGTCGGTCTCATCAATGAAGGCGTTAGAGAGGACAATACTGCAATCCTCAGTAAGGCTCTCACTCGGGGCGATGCCATAACGCACCTCGTGAAAGAATATCGGGCCGAGCATCTGGGACGCGTCGAAGCAGGGCATACTTCGCCCTTGAAGAGCCTGATCTTTACAGACATGTTAAGTGCCTACAGGCGTATAAAGGACCATGCTCTTAACATAGCCGAAACCCTCGCCGGCGAGAAATAGAACCCGGCAGACCAAAACGATAATACCTGATTAGTACGTCCGGTCGATTTTATATGGGGCCGAAAATTTGTGCTTGCAAGGGTTGCAGCGAGAAGTTAAAATTCCAGTTATGAATGCCCAACCTCACAGACTGACTGTTTTCACATTTGTCGCTCTACTGGTTTGTCTGAGCCTGTTGCCGGGCAAATGGGGCCGGGCAGAGCTGACCGAAGCGGAGCTTGCTGAGTTTGTGAATCAGCCTGCCGG
>JGI10211J14876_10001127_pt1 | contig 11724 bp, 9 predicted proteins | sample Etolagsediment_FD_14876 | JGI IMG/M metagenome (IMG submission 14876)
GTAACCGAACTGCTTGAATGGAAATGATTGCTGCACCAATAGTAAGGCCCAAAATAAACAATACTGCCATAACAACACTAAGTGGTAGCTGAATATAAGTAACTAGAAGGTTTAGATCTACAGAAGTTGGATTTAAGACCCCTAAAGTCACACCTATCATTAAAAATAGAATAATAAATATCAGGGAAAAAAGTTTGAACATGCAAGGAATCTCTACAAAGAAGTTATAGAGAGATTATAGAGGAATAAATAAAAAAAGGGGTGAGAAAACTCACCCCTTTTATTTGCTATTGCAAGATATCGGTATGTTCTTTGGAATCATCAACGCGCTCTCTTAAAGCCTTACCAGGCTTAAAGTGAGGAACACGCTTATCATCCAACTCTACCGTAGCCCCTGTTTTAGGGTTACGACCAACTCTCGCTTTTCTGTGATGTAAACTAAAACTCCCAAAACCACGTATTTCAATACGCTCGCCTTGAGATAGAGTATCTATCATAGAATCAACAATTTGGTTCACTGCAATCTCAACGTCCTTTTGGGCAAATTGAGTTTGTTTTCTTGCAATGAGTTCGATAAGTTCTGACTTGGTCATTTTGTATTGCTCTTATTTATCTCTCTGTATGCAGAGAGTTTCAATAAATCTAATGAAGAATTCATTAGAGAGACCAAGGTGCAGCCTACACTAGGTGCAGACTACCCTTTTAGAAAGACTTTTAATGTAATTTAAATTACATTTTATCCTTGAAAAGGTCACCTAGAGTAGTACCAGCAACAACTTGTTGTTCTGAATACCCTTTGATTGCTTCAGCTTCTTCAGCAGCTTCTTTAGCTTTAACTGAAAGAGATAAAGAACGGTTCTTACGGTCAATGTTAGTAATTCTCGCAGAAACTTCATCACCTTCTTTAAGAACGCTTGAAGCATCACGAGTATCTTCCATTAACTCAGAAGCGCGAAGGTAACCTTCAACTTCAGGAGCGATTGCAATAACAGCACCTTTTTCGTCAACAGACTTAACTGTACCAGCAACAATACTACCTTTACCGTTGTCTGCTACGAACTGACCAAATGGATCTTGCTCTAGCTGCTTAAGACCTAAAGAGATACGCTCACGATCAGGATCGATAGAAAGAATAACTGTTTCTAGCTCATCACCTTTTTTGAAGTCACGGATAGCTTCTTCACCAGGCTGATTCCAAGAGATATCAGTTAGATGGACAAGACCATCAATACCACCATCTAGACCGATAAAGATACCGAAGTCAGTGATAGACTTGATGCTACCAGCAATCTTATCGCCTTTAGCGTGAGTTGCTGAGAAACCTTCCCAAGGATTAACAGTACACTGCTTGATAGATAGAGAAATACGACGACGCTCTTGATCAACATCAAGAATCTTAACGCGTACTTCCTGCCCAAGGTGAACTACTTTAGATGGATGAATGTTACGGTTTGTCCAATCAAGTTCAGAAGTATGAACTAGACCTTCAATACCATCTTCGATTTCGATGAAAGCACCGTAATCAGTGATGTTTGCAACTTTACCAGCAACTTCAGCACCCATTGGGTAACGAGAAACCATATCTGCCCAAGGATCTTCTTCAAGCTGCTTAAGACCAAGAGATACACGGTTACGTTCTTTATCAAATTTAAGAACTTTAACGTCAATTTCATCACCAACCTGAACGATTTCAGATGGGTGGTTAACACGACGCCAAGCCATATCAGTAATATGTAGAAGACCGTCAACACCACCAAGATCGATGAAAGCACCGTAATCTGTAAGGTTCTTAACGATACCTTTAAGTGACGCACCTTCTTCCATGTTTGCAAGAATCGCTTCACGTTCAGCTGAACTTTCTTGTTCAATAACTGCACGACGAGATACAACAACGTTGTTACGCTTACGATCAAGCTTAACAAGTTTCATTTCAACTTCTTTACCTTCTAGGAAACCGAAGTCACGGATTGGGCGGATATCAACAAGAGAACCTGGTAAGAAACCACGTACACCTTCAACATCAACAGTTAGTCCACCTTTAACTTTACCAGTTACAAGACCAACAACAACTTCACCTTCTTCCATAGCAGTTTCAAGGCGATCCCAAGTCTTAGCACGCTTAGCTTTTTCACGTGATAAACGAGTTTCACCTAGACCATCTTCTAAAGACTCTAGGTATACTTCAACTTCATCACCAACAGCAACTTCTAGGTCACCGTTTGCGTCAATAAATTGAGACTTAGGAATAGCAGACTCAGACTTCATGCCAGCGTCTACAAGAACAGTTTCTTTATCAATACCTACAACGGTACCAATGATTAAAGCGCCTGTGTTAAATTTTTCTTGAAATGATTCTTCAAATAATTCAGCGAAAGATAATTCACTCATGGATAGTATTACCAATATTTTTCATACCGCTTACTTACCGCAAATGGGGTTTAAGTAAATAGTCGGGTCAGTTAATAATTGCTAGCTTCCCATTAGCTAGCAGAAAATACAAATCCCCGGTCTTTAATAAGACCAGGGATTCAGAAAAACTTTTAAAATCAATTAATTAAATTAATTTTATAATAACTTAAGGTTTGAGATAATTACTTCATTAAGCCCTTTTCCCATAGTAAAGATTCTGCTTTTTGACACACTTCTTGAATATCTAAATTAGACGTATCAATGATTGTTGCATCATCTGCTGGTTTGAGTGGCGCAGTCTTTCGACCAGTGTCTCGCTCGTCCCGTTCTTTAATATCTTGAGTTATCTGAGCAATGTTAGCATCAATTCCTTGGTTTTTCAACTGTTTAACACGTCTTTCTGCTCTGATTTCAGCTGATGCGGTTAAATATAGCTTTACTGGAGATTTAGGAAATACAACCGTACCCATGTCTCGGCCATCAGCAACCAGGCCTGGTAAGTTTGCAAAATCTTTTTGGCGCTGTAATAAAGCGGCTCTAACTTCAGGAATAACCGCAACAGTTGAAGCAACAGCTGCCACTTCTTCATTACGAACTTTAGAGGTAACATCTACACCTTCATACAAAATGCTAGTAGCTTTGAATTCAACAGGAAGATGAGTTGATAAAGCGACCAGGCCTGGTATATCATCTAATGCAATTTCATTCTTAACAGCACCATAGGCTAAAGCACGGTAAATAGCCCCGCTATCCAATAGGTGAAAGCCTGTTTTGCATACCAAATACTGAGCAAGCGTTCCTTTACCAACACCGCTTGGCCCATCAATTGTAATAACAGGTACTGAACTCATCTTATTTTTCCTCAACCACTTCTACATTCATACCTACCTCATTGATTAAATCAATAAAGATTGGAAAAGAGGTGTTTACGTTAGCGCAATCATCAATAACAATTTCAGACACTGCATTTAAACCAGCGATAGTCATAGCCATAGAAATACGGTGGTCGTGGTGGCTTTGTATTTCTGCATTTTGTGGTGACTGGCTACCACCATTAATAATCATTCCATCTGGCGTTGGCTGTGCATCAACACCAACAGCAATTAAAGCATCAGCCATGACTTGAATACGATCAGACTCTTTAACACGTAACTCTTCAGCACCAGTCAAAACAGTTTGCCCTTCAGCTGTTGAAGCAACGACAAACAAAACGGGGAACTCATCAATGGCCAAAGCAACAAGCTCTTCAGGAATATGAATACCTTTTAAAGGCGCATAACGAATATGCACATCCGCCACGGGTTCTCCACCTACTTCATGGAAATTTTCTAATTGAATATTAGCGCCCATTAACTTAAGAATATCAATAATCCCTACACGAGTCGGATTCATTCCAACGTGCTCAATGACTAAATCTGAATCTTTTGAAGCGGCAGCAGCAGCCATAAAAAAAGCGGCTGATGAGATATCTGATGGGACATCAATATGACGCCCCTTTAGACTACCACCACCTTTTAAACACGCTTTCATTCTCTGGCTATCTAGCTTCTCAGAATGAACTTCATACCCAAAACCATTCAGCATACGTTCTGTATGATCTCGAGTCGGAGCAGGTTCCAAAGCACAAGTTGTTCCTTCGGCAAATAATCCTGCTAACAGTACGCAAGACTTAACCTGCGCACTCGCCATAGGCAATATGTAATCAATCGCTTTTAAAGCCTGACCTTTACCACGAATAGTCATCGGTAAAGTACCAGCTTCAGTAGTCTCTAACTCAGCACCCATTAATCTAAGGGGATCAGTTACACGTTTCATTGGACGCTTTGATAAAGAAGCGTCTCCAACAAGCTCACAATCAAAATCCTGACCTGCAAGAATACCTGCTAACAAACGAGTAGATGTACCAGAATTACCCATATCCAAAGGCTTGTTTGGCTTTTTCAACCCTCGTAAACCGACACCGTTAATCGTTACATTACCGTTGTTAGGCCCTTCAATTTCAACACCCATTTCGCGAAAGGCTTGCAAAGTAGCTAATGCATCATCGCCTTCTAAAAAACCGGTAACCGTTGTTGTGCCCTCAGCAAGCGCGCCCAGCATAATGCTACGGTGAGAGATAGATTTATCACCAGGTACACGAATACGACCTTTGATTGTGCCGCCTGGTTGAACTTTGAATTTTACGTTTGCCATAATAGTTTTATCTTTTTTAACGTTTAATTTGAATTTAGGTTAATTCTAGATATTACCGCTAGAATTTAATTAACAATATGTTTATCACGTGCTTGTTTAGCGTCTTTAAATAAAGTGTAAAGTGCATCAGAATCTTTTTCTTCAACCAGCTTAGTTAGCTCTTCTAGAGCTAGACCGTAGTTTTTTAACCACTTAACAATGGCTTCAGAATTATACACCGCTATATCTCGCCACATCACGGCATCACTTGAGGCTATGCGGGTAAAGTCTCTAAATCCACCTGCGGTATATTGAAAGACATCGCCCAGCTCTTCATGTTCATTAAGCATATCCACTAAAGAAAAGGCTAGCAGGTGCGGTAAGTGGCTAGTAGCCGCAAAAATTTCATCATGCTGCTGCGGGTTCATTATTTCCACATTTGCACCCAAAGCTGACCATAAACCTTTAACGGTTTCTAAAGACGATTGTGAAGTGGTTGACGTTGGCGTAAGAATGACACGATGATCAATATATAGCTTCTCATCAGCAGCGGTTACCCCACTTTTCTCTTTTCCTGCAATGGGATGACCAGGAACAAAGTTTACTGGTAACTCGCCAAAAACCTCTTGCGCGGAGAGAATAACACTACTTTTAGCACTGCCACCATCGGTAATAATCGTGTTGTCAGATAGATGAGGTTTCATGTTTTCTAAAACCGTTTTCATCGCTCCTAAAGGGACAGCAAGAAAAACCAAATCACTGTCTTTAACTGCTTCAGCTATATCGATAGTAAAAGAGTCAATTACATCAAGCTCAATTGCCTTTTGTAAATTGGTGGTGTTTTGACCAAACCCTACTATCTCTTCAACCAGGCCTGCTTGTTTGAGACCTTTTGCAAAAGAACCGCCAATTAATCCCACACCAACGATGGTAATCTTATTTAGTTTTTTCAATGCCATTCCTAATTAGCTTGATACACTTTTTTAAGTGCATCAATAAAGTATTGATTCTCAACCTGAGTTCCAATAGAAACTCTTAAATACTTTGGCATGCCGTAATTCGCAATAGGGCGAACAATCACCCCTTCTTCGAGCAATTTCTGATTGTATTCAAGTGCTTTTTCACCTAAATCAATACATATAAAATTGCCTATAGAAGGAATGTAGCCAATTGCCATATCATCAAACACATCCGTTAGTTGTCGCATTCCTGCTTGATTCAGCTGTACAACCTGCTTAACAAAAGTTTGGTCTTGTAATGCGTGTATTGCGCCAACTTGAGCATAATGATTAACATTAAAAGGCTCTCGCATCTGGTTGACATATTGAATCGTTTCTTCATTCCCAACCATATAACCTATTCTCAAAGACGCTAAACCATAAGCTTTTGAGAAAGTGCGTGATAATAATAGATTCTTATACTGTTCTAAATAATCTATGCCATTAAAGTAAAGTTCATCATCTAAGAAGGATTGAGCGTATTCAATGTAAGCCTCATCTAACACTACAATGATATGGCTCGGTACCGCTTCAATGAAAGCATGCCACTGTTCTTTAGTAAAAAATGTACCCGTTGGATTGTTTGGATTAGCAATGTAAATTAGCTTGGTTTTATCCGTTATTGCAGCAAGCATTGCATTTAAATCATGCCCCCAGTTCACAGCCGGTACTTCAACAGCAGTTGCGCCAACAACTTGCGCGGATATTGGGTAAACAGCAAATGCATATTGAGAATAGATGATTTCATCACCTGACCCTGCAAACACACGGGCAACTAGTTCTAAAACTTCATTAGAACCATTACCAATGGCCAACTGTGTATCAGAAACATTTAAAAAACTCGCTAATTGCTGCTTAAGAGCGTAAGCACTTCCATCTGGATAACGCGCAATATCAACCAATTCATTTTGAATGGCTTTAATAACGCTAGGACTAGCCCCTAAAGGGTTTTCATTTGAAGCTAATTTAGTAATTGACTCTAAACCTAACTCTCTTTGAAGCTCACTGACAGGCTTACCAGGAATATAAGGGTGAATCCCAAGGACTTGTGGCTGAACTTGGTCACAGAAAAGAGCTGAGGTTGGTTTCATAATAATACTTTCTATAGAAATGGAGTCTAAATTATGCAAGACTATAACGGAGAAACTGGGAATGACCCCAGTAATTTATAAAATGCCGCTTTAGACTCTACTTCTTCTAAAGCTTCTTTAACGTTTTCATCGTCTTTGTGCCCCAACACATCAATAAAGAATAGATAATCCCATGTCTTATCTGTAGAGGGTCTAGAAACAATGCGAGTCATATTAATATTACGCTTACTAAAACTTTCTAGAATATCTAACAAAGCACCTGCTTTGTTGTGAATAGAGAGTATCAATGCGGTCTTGTCTTCTCCACTTGGCTGGGTATCTTCTTTACCAATAACCCAGAACTTTGTAGTGTTGTCTTTAAAGTCTTCAATGTTAGAGTCTAAAATGATTAGTTGGTATAGCTGTGCAGCTTGTTCTGAAGCAATCGCAGCCAAACTTTCATCTTCTTGAGCCATTTTGGCAGCTAAAGCATTAGAATCAACCGCTTCAATTTCAGCCCATGGCAGATTGTTTTTTAACCATGTTTCACACTGACCTAAAGCTTGTTGATGCGCTACGACCTTTTTAATATTTTCATGAGAAGTTGATTTTGACATCAAACAATGATGAATGGCTAAACTCACCTCTCCCGATATCTTAAGGTTTGTTTTAATCAATTCATTTTGTGATGACTTAACCACCCCTTCAGAGGAATTTTCAACAGGGACAATACCATAGTTAGCATCACCTTTTTCAACCGAAGAAAAAACGTCCTCTATCGTAGAGACAGCCACTGAATGAGCAGATGAGCCAAACTGCTTAACAACACTCGCATGCGAGTAGCTACCTTCAGGCCCTAAAAAGGCTACAGAAACTGGTTGTTCAAGGGCTAAGCAAGCAGACATAATCTCTCTAAATAGCTTGGCCATTTCAACATCTGGGAGAAGGCTTGTATTACGTTCTTTAACCGCTCTTAAAACTTGAGCTTCACGTTCAGGACGATAAAAAACCGCATCAACGTTACCCCCTTGAGTTTTAATGTCTGCAACCTTCTGAGCGCATTCAGCTCTTTTACCAATAAGATCTTGAATTTGTTGATCAATGGAATCGATTTGATTACGAATCTCAGTTAGTTGTGCCTGTTCTGTTGTCATTAAATAACCTATATCTAGTTACAGAGTGAATATTAAGCGTTTTCTAAAGCAAATTTTTTCATGAAATCAATAAGAGCATCAATACCTTCTTCAGGCATAGCGTTGTAAATACTTGCTCTCATTCCACCAAATGCTTTGTGCCCTTTTAGACTTAGCAGGCCTGCTGATTTTGACTGTTCCAGGAAATCCGTATCAAGTTCTGTATTTTTTAAGTTAAATGTCACATTCATCCATGAACGCTCACTGACTTTAATACTATTACTGTAGAAGTCAGATGCATCAATAAAGTCGTAAAGTTTAGAAGCCTTACTTTCATTGATTTTAGATATCGCTTTTACCCCACCATTGGTCTTAAGCCAATCAAAGACCAGGCCTGCTAAATACCAAGCATAAGTCGCTGGCGTATTAAACATAGACTCGTTGTTGGCGTAAGTTTCCCAGTTAAGTAAGGTTGGTGTATCTGAACGCGCATTACCTAACAGATCTTGGCGAACAATGACAATTGCCAAACCAGCAGGGCCAATGTTTTTCTGTGCGCCAGCGTAAATCATTGCATATTTACTTACATCAATTTCACGGCACATAATATTAGAAGACATGTCGGCAATAACAGGTTTTCCTTGCGCAAAAACAGCATCAAAGTGTTCATCTTGAAGCTCTAGCCCAGTAATGGTCTCATTAGAGCAGATATGAATATATTTAGCGTCTTTTGAAAAGTTCCAATCTTCGATAGAAGGTACTTCAGTAGGATTTGCCTCTTGCCCGCCCGCAATAATATTTACTTTTGCAAAACGAGACGCTTCTTTAATCGCTTTAGTTGACCAAACACCCGTATTTAGATAATCAACCGTGTCATTTTGCTGCGCCAAATTCATTGGAATTGCAGCAAACTGCATTGATGCCCCACCGTGAATAAACAGGACTTTATAATTTTCTGGAATTGACATAACTTCACGTAAATCAGCTTCCATTTTATGTGCTACCGCCATGTACTCTTTACTACGGTGACTCATTTCCATAACCGACATGCCTGTACCTTGCCAATCAAGAAACTCTGATTGTGCTTTTCTCATGACTGCTTCAGGAAGCATTGCCGGTCCAGCACTAAAGTTAAATGCTCTTGCCATTTTATTTCTATATCCTTAAATATCAAAAGGATACCAGCTTAAAATAAACTGATATCCAACTAGATAAGAACTAACTTAACTCACCATTCAGTAAGCTAAAGTTATTTCTATAGTTTGATTTTATTCTTCTGTTGATTCAGATTCCGCCGCAGGAGTTTCATCCGTTGTTGGTGCTTCTGCTGCTGTATCAGTAGAGGTGTTTTCATCTATTGACTCTGAATCAATGCCTTCCTCTTCTTCAATATCAACCACCGCAAGACCTACAACCTGCTCCCCCTTACCAACGTTGATAAGTTTCACACCCTGAGTATTACGTCCAACCACTGAAATTTCAGATACACGCGTTCTAACCAATGTTGCTTTATTGGTAATCAACACCACTTCCTGCTCAGTTGAAACGGAAACTGATGACACTACTGGCCCATTACGATCAGTAGTTTTAATCGAGATAACACCTTGACCACCACGATTGATGGTTGAGTAATCTTCAACAGGCGTACACTTCCCAAAACCATGCTCGGTTGCCGTAAGGATTAATGTACCAGGCTTGGCCACTTGCATACTAATCACCTTAGCATCACCAGCTAACTTCATGCCGCGAACACCACGAGCAGTACGCCCCATTACACGAACATCACTCTCTTTAAAGCGAATTGCCTTACCAATATTGCTGAACAACATAATCTCTTGTTCGCCATCAGTCAGAGCTGTACCAACTAGTTCATCATCATCCAGTAAATCTACGGCAATAATCCCATTAGCGCGAGGGCGTGAGAAGTCTTTTAAGGCTACACGCTTCACAATAGAGTTACGAGTTGCCATAAAGACAACACGTTCATCAAATTCATTTACAGGTAAAACTGAAGTAATGTGCTCATCGGCTTCTAAAGGTAAAACGTTAACAATAGGCTTACCACGGCTTCCACGACTTGCTAATGGTAACTGCCAAGTTTTTTGCCAGTACAACTTACCTTTGTTAGAGAAACACAACAACATATCGTGCGTGCTAGCCACAAATAGTTGACCTACTTCATCTTCTTCTTTCATTGCCGTTGCAGACTTACCACGTCCACCACGTTTTTGTGCTCTATAGTCACTCAATGGCTGTGTTTTGATGTAACCATCTTGTGATAACGTCACAATACGGTCTTCAACCGCAATTAAATCTTCCGCATCTAAATCTTGGTAGCTGTAATCGATTTCAGTACGACGAGCATCACCAAAGTTTTCAACTACTTCCAATAACTCTTCTTTAACCACTTCAGTCAAACGGTCAGGGTTTCTTAAAATCTCTAAGAATTCAGCAATTTTAAGAATTAAACCTTTGTATTCTTCAATGATTTTATCTTGCTCTAGACCCGTTAAACGGTGTAAACGCATTTCTAAAATAGCTTGAGCCTGAGTTGGAGACAGTTTATAAGTTGCACCTTCTGCACCAAACCCTTCAGGAAGGTCTTCTGGACGAACGTCTTTCATCTCTACCTTTTCAAGTAGGTCAACAACACTTCCAATTGCCCAAGCTTTTTCAAGCATACGCTCTTTAGCAACAGCTGGACTTGGTGAGGCTTTAATCAGCTCAATCATTTCATCGATATTATTCAATGCAACGGCTAAACCTTCTAAGACATGTGCTTTTTCACGTGCTTTTCTTAAATCAAAGATAGTACGGCGCGTAACCACTTCACGACGATGTTTAACAAACGCTTCAACTACTTCTCTTAGATTTAGTAGTTTTGGCTGACCATCGATAAGCGCAACCATGTTTACACCAAACACCGTCTGCATTGATGTTTGCTTAAATAGGTTGTTAATAATAACTTCAGGTACTTCGCCACGACGCAGTTCGATAACGATACGCATACCGTCTTTATCAGACTCATCTCTTAGGCCAGTAATCCCTTCAATCTTCTTCTCTTTTACCAACTCAGCAATACGTTCAATTAACTTAGCTTTGTTTACTTGGTAAGGAAGTTCATTAACGATAATTTGTGATTTACCAGACTTGTCAGTTTCAATCGCCGTTTTAGAGCGGATTTTTACACGACCACGCCCTGTTTCATAAGCTTCACGAATACCCGAAGTACCGTTAATTAAACCGTGTGTTGGAAAGTCAGGACCTGGAATATGTTCCATCAGGCCTGCTACATCAATATCTGGATTTTCTATGAATGCCAAACAAGCATTAACGGTTTCCGTTAAGTTATGTGGCGGAATATTGGTTGCCATACCAACCGCAATACCTGAAGATCCGTTTACTAAAAGGTTAGGGATACGTGTTGGTAAAACATTCGGCTCAGATTCAGAACCATCATAGTTTTCAGAGAAGTTTACTGTCTCTTTTTCCAGGTCTGCTAAAAGCTGGTGTGCAATTTTCGACATACGGATTTCGGTATAACGCATAGCAGCAGGTGAATCACCATCAACCGAACCGAAGTTACCTTGACCATCAACCAGCATATAACGTAAAGAGAATGGCTGTGCCATACGAACAATCGTATCGTAAACTGCGGTATCACCATGCGGGTGATATTTACCGATTACGTCACCGACAATACGTGCCGATTTTTTATAAGGCTTATTAAAGTCATTACTTAGTACACTCATCGCATACAAAACACGACGGTGAACTGGCTTTAAACCATCTCTTACATCTGGAAGTGCTCGTCCTACAATTACACTCATCGCATAACTTAAATAGGACTGCTCCATCTCATCTTCTAAAGCAATTGGAATAATTTCACGTGCAAACTCTGACATCGAATATCCATCTAATTAGGTAAAAACTATAAAAACC
>JGI10211J14876_10001132_pt1 | contig 11706 bp, 13 predicted proteins | sample Etolagsediment_FD_14876 | JGI IMG/M metagenome (IMG submission 14876)
CTCTAGTGCGAATGGAGTATACTCCCGCCCTGTTTCTTTCTTCAGGTCAAAGAGCAAGTGGCGATCCTAAGACCTTAAAAGGAGAGTTGCAAAAACTCTCCTTTTATGTTATAATGTCAAACATATTATATTATAATATTATATAATGAAAAATGCTTTAATTACAGGAATTACTGGTCAAGATGGGTCTTATCTAGCAGAATTTCTTCTTGGAATGGATTATCAAGTTCATGGTATTATTCGTAGAAATTCTACATCAGATTCTACTGAAAGAATTAAAAAACTTTTAGATAATCCAAATATTCATCTTCATTATGGAGATTTATCAGATTTTTCTAATATAACTTCATTGATTCAAGAAACTAGTCCAGATGAGATTTATAATCTTGCTGCTCAAAGTCATGTAAAAGTTTCTTTCTCAAATTCTTTGTACACTACAGACATTAATGCACTTGGAGTTACAAGAATTCTTGAAGCAATTCGTGTTCTTGGATTAGAAAAAAATTCTAGATTTTATCAGGCATCTACTTCGGAAATGTTTGGTAAAGTTCAAGAAACTCCTCAAAAAGAAACAACACCATTCTATCCAAGATCTCCTTATGGTGTTTCTAAACTTTATGGGTATTGGTTAGTTAAAAACTATAGAGAATCTTACAATATCTTTGGGTGTAATGGAATTCTTTTTAATCATGAATCACCAAGAAGAGGAGAATTATTTGTGACTAGAAAGATTACAAAAACTCTTTCCGAGATTAAAGTTGGTATTAAAAAGGGTCCACTTGAACTTGGTAATATGGATGCGAAACGTGATTGGGGACATGCTAAAGATTATGTTAGAGGTATGTGGATGATGTTGCAAGCAGATACTCCAGATGATTATGTCTTGAGTATGGAAGAGCAACACTCTGTTCGTGATTTTGTAAATATATCTTGCAAAAAACTTGGATTTGATATAGAATGGTATGGAAAAGGTATCGATGAAGTTGGTATAGATAAAAATACAGGAAAAATAATGGTTCAAATTAATCCAAACTACTATCGCCCAACTGAAGTAGAAACACTGATTGGAGATTGTAGTAAGGTTAAAAAGCAACTTGGTTGGAAACCTGAATACACATTTGAACAACTGGTTGATGAGATGTGTGAGTCTGATTTAAAATTGTCGATGGAGAAAAAAAATGAGTTTGTATACTGAAATTAAAACTTGTCGAGTTAGTAAAGAAAATGATCTTGTATCTTTTCTTAATCTCGGAAACCAAAAATTGACTGGAGTATTTCCAAGACCAAACGAAGAACTTGATCGCGGCCCTTTGGAATTGGTTTGGAGTCCATCTAGTAATCTTGTACAGTTAAAACATACATTTGAACCTACTGAAATGTATGGTGATAATTATGGGTATCGTTCTGGTCTGAATAACTCAATGGTTCAGCACCTTATTAGTAAAGCAAATTATCTTATTGAACTTTCTGATCTTCAATCTGGAGATGTTGTTGTAGACATTGGATCTAATGATTGCACAACTCTCAAAGCATTTCCAGATTATGTAAAAAGAATTGGTATTGATCCAACCATCAAAAAGTTTTCAGAATACTATCCAGAAGAAATTCCTTATGTTGCAGATTTCTTCTCAGAAGAATCTTATCGTTCAGTCGAAAAAGATAAGAATGCAAAATTGATAATGTCAATTGCATGTTTTTATGATCTTGATGACCCTGTTTCATTTGTGAAAGATATTAGATCTGTTCTTGCCGATGATGGCATGTGGCATTTTGAGCAGGCATATCTTCCACTGACTTTGAAATCTCTGTCATATGATACTGCTTGTCATGAGCATATTGAGTACTATTCAATGCTTTCTGTTCAAAATATTCTTGAACGTGCTGGAATGAAGATTGTTGACGTTACTCTTAATGATATTAATGGTGGTAGTTTTGCCGTAACCGCTTGTAAGGATACTAACACATCAATCAAAGTTAATCATTCTGTCATTAACTGGATGATTGATGAAGAATATAAAATGGGACTTCATACAACAAAACCATACTTTGAGTTTGCTCAACGAACATATGAGCACCGCGACTCACTTGTAAACCTTGTAAGATCTCTTCGCGCTGATGGTAAAACCATTTATGGATATGGTGCTTCTACTAAAGGAAATGTTCTTCTTCAGTGGTGTGGATTTACATCTGATGATATTACTGCAATCGGAGAAGTCAATCCTGATAAGTTTGGATGTGTAACTCCAGGAACTAATATTCCAATTATTTCCGAACAAGAAGTAAAAGATTCTAAACCAGATTATATGATTGTACTTCCATGGCACTTTAAAAATGGCATTATTCAAAGAGAGAAAGAATATATGAAATCTAGCGGTAAGTTTATTTTCCCTCTTCCTAATATTCAAATCATTTGATTATGAGAACTATACTTATTATTAATTCTGTTGAAAAGCAGTGTGGCGTTCATCAGTATGGATTGAGAGTTGGTAACATTCTTACTCAATCTACAAATAATAATTTTGTATATTTGGAGTTAGATTCTGTTGATGAATTAAAAGTATCAGTTGATAAGTATAATCCCACATCTATCATCTATAATAGGTGTGGGGTTCTCCAATGGGTAACACCAGAATTAGTTGATGAGTTTAGGCAAAAACAAATATGTCAATTTAATTTGATACATAATTCTTATAATTATGAACAATTTTTTGATGCTTATCTTCATCAACATCCATATTGGAATTGTGATAATGAAAAAGATTTTGCAATTCCAAGACCACTTCCTTTTTATACTAAAAAAAGTAGAAAAGAAGAAACGAATACAATTCGCATAGGATCTTTTGGATTTGGATTGATTAACAAATACTATGACGAAGTTTGTAGAGTCGTTAATGAGCAGTTCACTGAAGAAAATGTTGAATTGAGATTGCATTTGACACATGGAACTTATGCAGGATCTAATCAACAACCAGAAAGAATATTTGATGCTTGTAGAAAAAACATTACTAATCCAAATATTAAATTAAAAATCACTACAGATTTTATTAGTGATGAAGATTTGTTAGATTTTCTTGCAGGTAATGATTTAAATGTGTTTTTCTATCAAAACTATCATGATTATAACGGAATCTCATCTGTAATTGATTATGCTTTAGCAGTTGAAAGACCAATAGCAATTAACAAAACATCGATGTATTCTCACATTATGGATGCAACACCTTCTATTTGTGTTGAAGATAATTATCTTAAGGATATTATTTCAAATGGATTCGCACCTCTTAAAGAGAGAAAAGATTCTTGGTCTCATAAANACTTCATAAATACTATTGAGAATATATTAAAAAAATATGATAGGTTATTCCCCTTATTTTTCTCATAAATTGCCAAGGGATGTTATAATGATTGAGGTTGGTGCTGCAGGACCAGATTATCTTTCTCAATCAAAACCGTTCAGAAACGTTGGATGTAGGTGTATTCATGTAGAACCAAATCCTAAATTTGCTCAAATGCATAGGGATGCTGGTAATGAAATATATGAATATGCTATATCAAACTTTGATAGTGATGATGTTGATTTTGATATTGTAACTCAAAATGGTAATCATGGGTTAATTACTAATGAGTCTTTTTCATCATTGCATGTTGAAGATGACTGGATAGTTAAAGTTTCTTCTGGTGGATACACTGGAAGAGAGTCACTAAAAATAGAAACTATTAAAGTTAAAGTTAGAAAACTTGATACTCTTCTAGAAGAACTACAAATTTCTAATATAGATTTTTTGTCAGTTGATGTTGAAGGGTATGAAATGGATGTAATTGAAGGATTTTCTTTTTTAAAATATCGACCCAAAGCAGTTGTATTAGAAAATAATATACCTGAAGATCAACCTAGATTTGCAGAGTATATGAAAGTCTATGGATATGAATGTGTATCTAAACAGGATACTAATTATTTGTACATAAATGAGGAGTTTTGAAATGAGATTTTGTTCTGATGCTAAACAAGATGAATTTGTTGCAAACATTTTAAATTTTAAAAAGGATGGATATTGTGTGGATATTGGATCCTGTCATTCAATTCTTTCCAATAATACTTTTGCATTTCAAGAACTTGACTGGACTTCTTTAAGTATTGAAATTGAAAGTGGGTATAATGATAGTTATCCTTCAACACGAAAGTTGGGCACACATTTGAATGAAAATGCCCTAAAGGTTGACTATAAAAAAGAATTAGAAGAGTGTGAGTTTCCCAAAAATATTGATTACATTTCAATTGATATTGATACTCTTTCAATTGATGTTTTAAAACTTATTCCATTTGACGAATATACCTTTAAAGTAATTACAATTGAACATGATGGTTATCTATATGGGGATCAATATAGAAAACCTCAAAGAGATTTTTTGGAAGAAAAAGGATATTTACTTCTCTGTTCTAATGTATATGTTGAGCAGAATGGATACTATGGAAAGGAGTGTCCATTTGAAGATTGGTGGATTAAAGAAGAAGAATTCGATTCTGAACTGATTGAAAAGATTAAATGTGATTCACTGTTGCCTTCTCAGATTATTGAAAAATTTAAATCATGAGTTTGAAAATACCTTATTCTAAAATTGTTATATGGGGACATCCTTTATATTCCCATACTCATTCTTATGTACATTCATCATATTACAAAGCGTTTAAATACCTGGGATATGATGTCTATTGGTTTCATGATAATGATTATCCTGAAGATTTTGATTATGAGAATACACTTTTCATTGGTGAGGGATTTGCAGATTCTAAAATTCCTCTTAATCAAACTAGTTGTTATATGATAATGTATTGTCCTTCACCTAAAAAATATGAAGGTGTTGGTAGATATATTGATATTCGTATGGCAGCAAAAAACTTTAAAGACCATATTCAAGAATATTCACTAGATAAAAATACTGCTATTAAAGTTGGACCTGCATGTTATTTTGTTCCAAAAACATCTGAAAAGGTAAGAATTAAAAATGATTACCACGATTATGAGATGAGTGATTTTGATAAACTTTATATTAGTTGGGCAACTAATCTATTACCTCATGAAATAGATTATGATGACATGTATATTCCTAGAGAGCAAAACATTTATTTCTGCGGCACAATGAGTTCATCAGGTAAAGGTGAAAATTTTTCTACGTGGAAACCTTTTTTAGATGAAGCACAAAAAATGGGATTTGGATTTATTTACAATAATCCATGGTCCAATCCATTAACCGATGAAGAAGTTATTAGGAGGACTAGAGAATCTATCCTTGCTCCTGATATTAGAGGACCTCAATCTGTTGAATGGGGACTTTTAACATGTAGAATTTTCAAAAATATCAGTTACGGTCATCTTGGAGTAACAAATTCTATAGAAATGTATAATGAGTTAGAAGGTAAATGTGTTTATAATTCGGACACATCTCAACTTTTTCATGATGCTATGTCGCAGAGAGAGAATGCCAAGTTAATAGAAGAAGGTATGAAATTGGTTAAAGAGAATCACACCTATGTGAATAGAATTAACAGTATTTTGAGTGTCCTATGAAAAGAGTTGGATTTTTTTATACAGTTTTTAAAGAAAAACGAGCTGTTGATTATTCTGTTCAACAATTAAGGCAGCAATATCCAGATTCATCAATTTATCTTGTTTCTGATGGGGGATTAGATTTTTCCTATCTTGAAAATGAATATGATAATATGAAGACGATATTGGAAGAAGATACAATGTCCAGTACTTTTGGTATAACTGCTGGTCCAACAGGTTGTGATTATATCAATGGCAACTATAGAGAAACGGCATATCAAGAAGTAATTAAGAGATGTGCATATGCTGTATTGAGACGTATTGTAGATGCTATTGAATATTGTGGTAATCCTGATTGGATGGTCATGTGCGATCCAGATTGTTTGATTAGAGGTCAACTAAATTTTCCTGAGGAAGGAAAAATACTTGGGAGTAGATTTAACTGCTGCTTACCTCAAGGATATCAAAATATTTTAAAGAGTATAGATGGCGCTATACCTATTTCTAGATGGGGAGCTTCTCCATGTGTTTTTGAAGTTAAAACATTTTCAAAGGCTTTAGAGAAGTTTAGATATTTGGATACTACTGAAAACTTATTAGATAAGTTTTCTCAAGAATTTTATGCAATGTATGCTCACGATGTTTTGTTTCCTACAATTTTTGCTTTGATTGGGGAGGAAGAAACATTTAATCCTGATATAGTAGAATGTATAAGAAATCCTAATTGGAAAAATACACAACATCCATTAGTGCATCAATTTAGGGAGTATTATTAATGATTGGATTTAATCATCTTGGGAAGATTGGAAGACTTGGAAATCAAATGTTTCAAACTGCCGGATTATTAGGTATTGCTGAGTATCGTGGATATGATTATTGTATTCCAGATCACTCGGCATATAGTGATTATGGTGGATTTCAACATCATGAACTTCTATCTTGTTTTAAGATGAAGCATTTTGAAGGTAAGTATGGGATTGTCGATGGGGATATTTTGCAACTAGACCAGTATCATTATTGTCAGGAACTTATGGATGAGTGTCCTGATAATGTTACCCTAGTTGGATATTTTGAATCGGAAAAATATTTTAAACATGTAGAGAATAAGGTTAGAGAAAATTACGATTTTCTAGATTTTATTAAAGAGAAGTGTTATAATTATGGTAAGGATTACTTAAAAGATTCTCCTGTTGGAGTTATCGTTCGTAGAGGAGATTTCCTTGCAGAGCATAATAAAAATAGGCATTGTCTTTGCAGTCTTGACTATTACCAAGAGGCACTGAGCAAATTTGAAAGAAGGACAATCTTAGTATTTTCTGATGATATTCCTTGGTGCAAGCAACAGCAATTATTTCAAAATAAAAATACTTTCTTCGTTGATAGTAGCGAAGGAATTTACAAAGGACATTTTGATTTATGTTTACTATCCATGTGCTCTGACTTTGTGATTGCTAATAGTACTTTTGCCTGGTGGGGAGCTTGGTTATCTTCTAATAAAGATAAAAAAGTTATCGCACCAAAAAAATGGTATGGACCAGAACTAGAGCATTTAATTTTAAAAGACCAATTACCTGAAACTTGGGAAAGAATTTGAATGAAAGACATAACGATAGTTACATCATTGCAAGATATTAGACGCCATAATATGGATGGCAGAAAGTGGGAAGAATATCTTGAATGGTTTGCAGTAACCTTGCAAATAAAATCTCCTATGGTCATCTTTGTTGATGAAGATATGGTTGACTTTGTTAAACAACATAGAGGATATCAAAAAACTAAAATTATTACTCAAAAATTGGAAGAGATACCATTCTATAAGTATAAAGAAAGGATGGATTCTATTATTGAAACTGATGAGTATAAGAGTAAAGCAGGATGTCCAGATAGAATTGAGTGTAATTATTCAATATATTCTATAGTGCAATTTTCTAAATTTTGGTGGGTAAAAGAAGCAATAAGACATGACTATTTTGATAGTGATTTTTACTTTTGGATGGATGCTGGACTATCAAGATTTTTCTATGATATGGATATAACTAAAGATTATCCTGGGCAAGAAGCTAGAAAACAAATAGAATTAATTAAAGACAAAGTATTGATACAAGTATCAATGTTTCCTTATAATGATCTTTATACCTCTCAAGATCTTGGGGAAGAATATCTTTGGGATCCTAGATCTTATGTTATGGGTGGAATGTTTGGAGTTGGCAAAGAGAAAATAGATGAGTTATGTTTTCTTATTGAGAATACATTTGAAAAAATGTTAGATGATGGTAATGTTAATAATGAGCAAATCGTTTTGGGATATCTATATAAAAAATATCCAGATTTATTCATTGAATTTATCAATGATTTGAGAATACATAGAGGATATGAATTAATTGTTGAGTTGGGTAATTAATTACATGAAAAGTTTAGTAACAGGTGGATGTGGATTTATTGGATCAAATCTTGTCAATAGATTAGTTGATATTGGACATGAAGTAATTGTCATTGATAGAGTGCATCCACATAATCCAAATCCAAAAGCAACATATTATCTTTACGATCTATCTGAAAAATATACAAAGTATATTCATTTTTTTGAAAGTATCAATAATGTATTTCATTTAGCATCAGAAGTTTCTATACCATATTGCGTAGAGAAACCGAATGAAAGCATGGCAAATAATATTTTGTCAACTATGAATGTTTTGGAATGTTCTAGAGTTCATAATGTTGATAGATTTTTGTTCTCATCTACCTCTGCGGTTTATGGAAATACAATGTTTAATCCAAACTATGAGACAAATTCTGTCCAGTGTTTGAACACTTATTCCATCTCTAAGTATTCTGGTGAGCAACTTTGCAAAATGTATTATGAACTTTATGGTCTTAAAACTATAATGTTTAGATACTTCAATGTTTTTGGTGAAGGGCAGCATAAGACAGGGCAGTATGCTCCAGTAATGTCTATTTTTAAGAGGCAAAAAGAAAATAAAGAACCATTAACAGTGGTAGAACCAGGATATCAGACTAGAGATTTTGTCCATGTTTCTGATGTTGTTTATGCCAATATTCTTGCAACTCAAAAAGATATTGAAGAATACGGTCAAGTATTTAATATTGGTACAGGAAAAGGAACTGAGATTCAAACCATTGCTGATATGATTTCTGATTATCAAATTAAAATACCTCAGAGGTCTGGTGAGGTGATGCACTCTACGGCAAATATTGATAAAGTTTTAAAAATTTTAGGATGGAAATGGAGTGTGGATGTGATAGAATGGATAAAGAAATCTTTTAATTGATATGGAGAAAATAATGAAGATATGTTTAGTCGGTCCTGGAATCATGTCTATCCCACCTAAGGGATGGGGTGCAGTTGAATCTATTATTTGGGAATGTGCTACTGAGTTAGGTGAACTTGGATACGAGGGTGAAATTCTAAACACGCCAGATAAAGATGAAATTGTTTCTTCTATTGCAGAAGGTCAGTTTGATTTTATTCATATTCATTATGATGTATTTTGTGATTTGATACCTGAAATTAGGCGGGTGTCGCCAAATTCAAAAATTGCTTTATCATCGCACTATCCATATATTGACCAGTTTAACTATCATCAAAGAGATGGATACACAAGAATTTTTAAATGGATGATAGAAAACGGAAATACTTTTCATAATTTCTGTGTATCACAAAAGGATTATAATATATTCAAATGTCGGCAAGTTAAAGAAGACAAACTACATTTGTTTAAGACTGGAGCACAGCACAGAGATATTAAATTTATTTCTAATCCAAAAAACACGGAAAGAACAATTTGCATCGGCAAAATTGATAGAAGAAAAATGCAATTCTTTTATCAAGGTATAGATACGATTGATTTTGTTGGTCCTATTGGAGATTCTTATAATTTTGATAAGAATAAAAACTACCTTGGAGAATGGACAAGAGAAAATATATGTGCTAATATTGGCGAGTATGCTAATACCATGCTACTTTCTGTAGGAGAAAATGGAACACCTTTAGTCATCAAAGAATGTTTGATTGCTGGACTTGGTGTTGTTACTTCTAAGTATTGTGCATATGAATTGGATAGTAGTCTTCCATTTATAACAATTATTCCAGATGACAAATTAGAAGATTTAGATTATGTGAATAAGGCTTTGATTGAGAATAGAGAGATATCTCTTTCTATGAAAAAAGAAATTTCTCAATATGGTATTGATAACTTTTCATGGAAACAATTAATTAAAACATACGCAGAAAAAATTTCATCTCTTACATGAAGATTACTCTTGTTGGTCCTGGTTTAATGCCTATCCCACCTACTGGATGGGGTGCAGTAGAGATACTTATTTGGGACTATAAACTGACATTAGAAAAATTGGGACATGAAGTTCAGATTGTCAATACACAAAATTTGAATGTTGCTCTTCAGGAGATTAATTCATTCAATCCAGACTTTGTGCATATTCAATATGATGATTATGTATACTTATATCCTCATATTGAATATCCTTGTTCTGTAACCACCCATTTTGCTTATCTTGAAAGAGAGGAAATGATGGGACCTTATAAACAGAGAGTTTTTGATGCCTTTAAACAAATCAAACCTACTGTTTTTGGATTGTCTAATGGTATTAATGAAGTTTACAATAATTTTTGCGGAATATCTAAAGATAAATTATTTTTAAATCCAAATGGAGTTAATCTTAAAAATTTTAAAACTTCTACAACTCCAAAATTCTTTGATAGATCAATTTATCTTGCAACTATAGATCATAGAAAACGACAGTTTTTGTTTCAAGATATTAAATCTCTTTGGTATGCAGGCAATGTGCGTGATGAGAGATTTGATAGTTCAAAAAATTATCTTGGTGAATGGAATAAAGAATATCTCTATGATAATTTAACTGATTATGGGAATCTTGTACTTCTCTCAGACGGAGAAGCACATCCCCTAGTCTGTATGGAAGCATTTGCTGCAGGACTAGGAGTTGTAGTGTGTGAATGGGGAAAGGCAAATTTAAACATTGATAAAGAATTTATTACTGTTATTCCCGAAGATATGATTGATGATGTCAATTTTATTGAAAGATCTATAATTAAAAATAGAGAATATTCTATTTCTCATAGAGAAGAAATCTTAGAATATGCAAAGCAATTTGATTGGATGAATATTATTCAAAAATATTATATTCAAAACGTCAATCAAGTAATTTATAATTATCAAAATAATAATATTTCTAAAAATTCAAAAATTTCAGTGGGAATTTTTTAAATGAAAATTGCAATTAATTTTATAGGGACAGGAAATTACTTAAAGTTTTTTCCAAAATATTATGAAACTTTTATGGAATATTTTATTCCAGAATGCGAAAAAGATTTTTTTGTGTTCACTGATGGTGAACTTGGTGATGATATTCCGGAAAATATTAAAATTATTTCGGTATCAGAAGAAAGTGAAATACAGAAAGAAGATTATAATAATTGGGAATCCATAACTATTAAAAGTATGGGCGGACTAAAAAGATTTGAGCAAATAAAAAAAATAAAACAACAACTCTCATCTTATGATTGGTATGTTTATCTAGATGCTGATATGTATTGTTGTTCTCAAATAATTTCCTATAAAGATTTTTTTGATGATACAAAAAACTTTTTTGCTGTTCAACATCCATGTCAAAACCTAGATATGTGTAAATTTACATCTCCAACTAAAGAAGATCTTCCATTTGAAAGAAATAAAGAATCTCTTTCTTGCATTGGATATGAAGATCAAGAAGATGATATTTATGTTCAAGGTTGTCTATGGGGAGGAAAAATTCCAAAGGTATTTGATCTTATAGATACTCTTTCTGATAGGGTTGTTAATGATTTAAATCGTGGTATAATAGCTGTTGCTAGAGATGAAAGTCATTTAAACAAGTATAGAATAGAACATATTAATGATTTTCATATTCTACATCCATCATTTGCAAAACCAGGTGATTATCACCCAGAACAATTTACCTTTGAAGCAAAAATTATACATTCTCCATCTGACAAGAAAAAAGTTTTAAATTCATAATTATGGATAATAATAAATCAACATATAAACTTGAAAATTTTGGACCAGTATATTGTATTAATTTAGATGGTCAATCAGAAAGGTGGGAGTATATGGAATCTCAATTT
>JGI10211J14876_10001133_pt1 | contig 11700 bp, 13 predicted proteins | sample Etolagsediment_FD_14876 | JGI IMG/M metagenome (IMG submission 14876)
TTCATAATACCTCATATCGCCTGTCATTATCTAACAACTCCTTTGTAGTCTTGCCTTCCACCACTTGCATTATCCCACCCATACATTGGCAAAAATTCAATTATTAATCTACTTGTATTACCAATTGAATAAACTGTATTTGCATCTGTTTCTGTTTCTATTTGTATATAATCATTTTTCTCAAGATAAACAATATAGGTCAAAGTTTGACTATTCTTAATATCATCATCTTGACTCGCTGCTCCTGTAACAGAGCACATAACCTTACTTCCCACTAACTGTGTTCCATTTTTATATATTGAACTTGTGATAAGTAAATCATCATCTTCATCATATGTGACAAAGGAGCATTCAAATGTAACTTTAAATAATCCAGATGAATTTGTATTCAAGTATATCCTATCTTTTGTTGCAGTATAATCAAAATGTGAGGAAAGTACCCTAACAGTATCCCAATCATGGAAAGCACCACTTGTTCCGAAAGTTTGATTTCCTACTATATCATAAAGAAAGACAAAGGGGATTGCTGGAGTTAAGTTATTTTGTAAATCATTATAACGTGTCATTTTATCTCATCCTATACTTACTCTTTCCACTTTTTCTATCCATGAGTGCTCCCTCCACTGCCTTTCCAACTTGTGATGCAATATTGTCTGCATTTGTATCAGTTATTGTATTTCCAGTAACACTAATATTTACAACAACTGGTGCTGAACCTGTGTTTTGATTCCTTGGAACAACTGCTTCTCCTTTATGCAGGTGATATAATCCCTCACTACCGATATAATTGGTTCCTCTTGCCCATGACAGCGATTTACCAGCAGGAAACACAAACTGTTGAGCTTGGTTACGGAAAATTTCCTTTGGGAAGAGATAATTTTTACTTTTTCCGCTTGTTGACGTAACTTTTAAACCAAATGGCATAAGGTGATTGTGACTGGCAAAAGCACTTGTGCTTGCTACTTTATAGCTAGGAGGTGAAGGTGTATCATCACCACCACCACTACCATCACCACCACTATCACCATCATTTCCATCACCATTATCAGGAGGGGGAGGGGGTATATCTTCTCCGAGTAAATTTTTTAATTCTGTATATCTATCAATGAGGCTTTGGACTGACTCCTCCTCATCTTCATTTAAACTAATATGAATAGCAATACTTGTTTCCATTGCAGCATCAAGTTCATCAAATAAACCTTGTAGATTATTATAAGAATCGGTGTAGAACTTCTCTTTAGTCTCTATTGTTTTTATTAAGTTATTAATATCTTGCTGCCTCGTATCTTGGGTCATCCAGAGTAAGTGTTCTTGGTCTCTCATAGCGTCTTCAATAAGTTTTTTCGCAGCATCATATGCAGACTCTTCTAAGCTCATTCCATCTTCTACCGCTTCTTCCTGTGCTTCCAATTGCCTCTCTGCTTCTTCAATCTGTAATTTAGTTCTCTCAATTGAAAGTTGCTTCAGGAGTCTCATTTCAGCTCTTGTATTCCCTCTTCTACGCATCATACCAAGAAGTTGAAGTTTCTTTGTTTCAAGAGCATTTTGAGCAAGGGCGAAGTTAAATTCTCTCTGTGCCTTTTCAGCCGCTTTTACACTTTCTTCATATTCTTGTATAGTCTCTACGGCATCTTGTAATCCTTCGGTGTACCATTCATACCCTTGTTCAGCAAGTTTAGCAGCGTATGCCTCATCTTCCATAGCAAGAGAAAGCCAGTGAGACATTTCTTCACTTACTTTACTTACTTCAGCAACCTTTAATTGTTGTCCAAGAGTACCATCATACATATTATCTACTTGACCAATTTCTTCTGCCAAATCCTGTAAATGCCATTTTGTAGTATCTATTACATTAGATAATCTCTCTATCTCTGTTTCTGCATCATCAGCAGCAGAAGTAAAGTAGTTTAGACTGGATTCTGTTTCAGTGATACTTCCTCTCCACCCTGAAAAAGTTTTTGAGAGTTCATTTATTTGTGTATCAGTGAGATTAGCAGCACCACCGACTCTCTCAATCTCATCTTCTATTATTTTAAAGGCTCCCTCTCTCGTATCTGTGTCTATGTTTTTAAAAAGAGCCTCAAATTCTTCTCCGGGTCTTCTATTTTTTATCTTCATTAACCCTTGTATTGCTAATCCAACTTCAGCAGCTTTTTGTTTTTGTGCATCTAAAAGATTAGATAATCTTTCATATTCAGAAAAGTCAGGCTTCTCTCCACTTGAGATAAGTTCAAAAAGAGGTGTTTTAGTGGCGTATTTTTCTGGGTTTAGTATCCTATCTGTTTCTTCTGCAAGATAGTCTTCTACAGTCTCCATTGCTTCTTTTGATGCATCTATTGTTGCTCTCGCTGCTCCTCCAATACCAAGTGAAAGGGCATTTATTATCTGCATAAGTGGGTTTCCTGAATTTGCTGTATTAAACCCCTGTGACCACTGATATACGAGACTTGTAAAAAAAGTATCAAGTTTAATTTGCATTTGTTCTAATCCGGCAGTGGTTTCTCCAGTTACACGCTTCATTTCTTCTCTATATTGAGTAAGAATATTTTTAGTCATATCTAGTGTAGTAGCGACTTTGTTAAAAGCAGTATCAGTAGCACCACCAGCATCTTCCATAAGTTCTAAATCTGTAGTAAACTCTTCTGCTCCGTTACTTGCCAAGACCATCGCAACTCTGTAAGAACGCATGTTTGGGATAATTTCAGAAATAATTGCAGCATTATTATTACTGGCGAGAGCTAATTTTTGTAAAAATCCCTCCAACCCCTCTGCCTCTAAAGCTGCCAAAGATAGGTCAATACCAAGTTCCAGTGCTTCTTTTTTTGCGGCTTCTGATGGTTTAATAATATTTTGAATAGAGAGAGCAAGACCACGAGCCACCATATCAACATGCTGTCCTTGTCTTGTAGCAGAAGAAATCGCTGCGGATAATTCTTCAAAAGTTACCCCTGCTTGTGCAGCAATTGGTGTAACGTAACCTAATGATTTTGCTAAGTCCTCATAACGAAATTTACCCCTTATAACTGACTGAAACATAATATCAGATACATTAGCCATTTGAGCAGTAGTGTATCCGTAAGCGTTCATGACAGATGTAAGGACATCAACAGAAGTTTGAACCTCGGTAAGACCAGCAGATGCAGCCTTAGCAGCGATATTTAAAAGGTTAAGTGAATCTTCTACGGGAACTGCGGCAGATAAAATATTATATAATCCTTTTGCAAGGTCACCAGCTTCTTTTCCATATGTAAGAGATAACTCTCTAACCCCTGCAGTTAAGCTAAGTGTCATGCTTTCTAAATCAGACGTAACAATTGTACTAACTTCTGCCATGCGTATTTCAAATTCTCTAAATGCTGTTGCAGATTCCATAGCTGCTTCTGTAATACTTTGAATTGCTTTTAAAACTAATCCCATAGCAGCCATCATTGCAAAACCCTTAACTACAGTTCTACCTAATCCGCTACCTAAACCATTTACACTTTTTTTAGCAGTATCAGCACTACCAGATAGTTTTTGAACGGCTCTTGATGTTTGACCCATTAAAGTTGCTGTCTTACTTAAGTTTTTATTCCCATTAATTAATCCAGCAGACATTCCACGATTCAATTTAGTAGCAAGTACGGCAGCTTGAGAATTAAAAGCTTGTAGCTTCACAGTGGCATCCATTGCACCTAGCCCAAGATTCTTTAAATCTTTACTTGTAACTTTTACACCAGCAGAAATTTTTTTAAGGTTAGGTGTAACACCATCGTGTAAATTAATTCCCCATGTTATATTAGCCATATATATCCTTCATCCTTTGTATCATATCTTTGTTACTCTGAGGTACTCTATTATGTACAACTGGTTTATGAGAAAGTCTGCTATTCCTCAATTTAGCACTATTCAGAATACTAAGAAAATCCCAGTAACACATTGCAAGTATGTCGGCATAATTACCGACTTCTAAGTATAAAAAATTAATTGCATTGATGAAATTTTCTATTTCTTCTTCCCAGTAGATTTTTCTATCTTCTTTCGGGGCTTCTTCTCTTGCCCCTCCTGAAAATATATTCCTTCTTTCCCTGCATTATAAACATCATTGAAAAGAAGAATAAGGTCTTCGGGATGAAGTTCCCTTATATCATCAATACTTACGTTACTATCAATCTGTTTTAGAGTTTGATAAATAACATAGTAGTTAAATTCATCATTTTTAATTTCTTCAGGGATGTCTTTACCCTCTGCATTCATTTGAGCAATAGCAGCCCTGTGTTTTCCAACTGTCCATTTTGGCATAACAAATGGTTTACCATTATTTACGAATTTTAAACTATACTTTTTTACCATTTTATCTATCTCCTTTAAATAAAATATTTAGGGGGATAAGCCCCCAATCTTCATTAGACCGTACTTACAATATTCGTACATGCTGACGGAACACAAGTAAAACTTGCACTCTCCATCATTGCTTCACCACTCACATTGATATTGACTTCTGAATTATCCCAGTTACATCCAGGCAAGGTTAGTTTAACTGCCCCTGCACCACCCATATTTACCGTTAGGATAAAATCGGTCATTGCAATTACTTCTCCAAAATGCATACCACCGCCACCATCTAAAGTAATATCAACTGTTCCACTAACATCCATTGTTCCCTCTATAAGATAACTCTTATAAAGTGAATCATGGTCTGTGTATCCAGTAAGTTGATGGTCGATAGTTATATCAATGCTGTTTGTAATATACGCAATTTTGCTTCCTGTTGGATTGAACCCACCTGCCTTTGAGATACTTCCTGCAACATTGAATTGCATGATTGCTCCTGCCAGTGCTGTTGGCTCTTCTCCCGTAGCGGTTATAGCTGTAGTAACGGATTTACCTTCATAGTCAATTGTGACTGTATAAGGCTCATTTTTTGAACCAGCTATTTTTACACTGCTTGGTTTAAATCCAATACCATAATAATATGTTGCATCGTCTCCACCAGTACAGGTGTTTGCACCGAAACAGAAAGCTAGCGATTGTAAAGTACAGCATGAACTTCTATCCACGCAATCATCAATCATCGTATCTCCAACTTGTGGATTATACTCAATTGAAATAACGGGTTCGTTTGTTTGAGATATCCTTTCAATTACAACGGCACTTTCGATACTACGCATATCTTTGCCCTTATCACCAGTTCCAATTTTTATATCTTGTATATATTTGGAAATTGGTAATGTAGAACCAGATTCTCCACCACCGTATGTGGCTTCTACCCAGTACCATGCCTTTCCTTGAAAAGGATGTCCAATATCTGATACTGCCATTTATTTTCCTCCTTTCTTTTTTCTTTAATCATAGTATATGCAGTATATTTCAATCACATACTGATATACAACTTGTTTTTCGTTGTTGTTTCTAAGCAATTTTACGCCCTGAACATTTACAAAACTGCTATCCCCAAATGAGCATGTTTCTTGATATGTTCTTACCTTATCTAGTATTTCATCTAAAACTGCCTTTCCGAATCCTGTGGCATCATATTCATCGGATACAGTGAAATAGAATCCTACATCAAGATAAGCTTCGTGTTTCCTTGTCGTTGCACCTATATCATGTGGGTCGTACTTTACTTGCATTAGATTTATGTCTATCAGAGGGAGTGATGGCAAGTCCTTGCTCAGACTCTCTTCAGATAGATAGATTGGTATGTCGTAATTTAATCCCTCATAAGAAGTAGAGAGAACGTACTGCTCATCCCAACTGTCGGGATTCACAGCCTTTGATGTTCCAATTGTAGAACGGATTAATTCTCTTGGGTCATAACTTGTATGGCTCATATTCCATCTACTCTTGGTATCGAAATCTTCTTCATCGTGTCTTTGTATTTCTTTAGCATACGGTCTGGATTAGCAAGTATGATTGGCTTATTACTGCCAAGGTCTGATAATGTTGCTTTATCCAATTCATTAAATCGTAGTATGATTTCGTGTGCTGTTAAATACACAACTGCCTTTTTAAATAATTCTTCTTTATATGTAGGACTCTTAACTCTGTAGATAAGCCAATAGTCGCATGATGTTCCTGCAGTAAGGGCATTTCCATCTTTATCCGCTACAGAGAGAAGCCCTGTTTCTGGAGTAGTTATTGTAACAGTCAGGGAGTATTGGTCATGGTTTGTATCTTCATAATATCCCTGAATAGCAACCTCATCACATGCGAGATGATTATTAACGAGATTATCCTCGTAGGTATAGAAGGCTTTGTTACTACCATTAATAAGGTGAGCAGAATCTACTTTAAATTTTTCCCAAAGTTTTGTGAGGAATACTTTTTCCCTTGCTTCTAAATATGCATTCCATGCTACAATTGCAATATCTCTATCATTAATATCATTACTTTGTTTTATACCAGTAACACTTCTCACTTGTTGAGCTATATTCCACGGAAGGATGTAGAAGCTATTTTCAAATTTATACGTATTTCCCTCATATGTTGCAGTAATGGATACTACGTATTCTCCATATGTTGCAGATGATGGTATATCCCATACTCCTTCATATCTTCCAGTAGTTGATGTTGTGACCAGAGATGTTGATTGACTTCCTGTGTCACATGGATAAGTGATAAGCATTGTTCCAGTTGTTAATGCAACAGCAGTACCCTCTTCTCTAAATTTTCCATCAAAGAGATAGGTCTCTCCCTGCTGCATAATACCTATATCATTTTCTAACATCTCTAATCTTGCCATTTAATAATCACAACCTATGTTTCCACTTATAAACTGTTAATACTGATTTATATATTTCAAATAGCTCCATGAGTTCATCCCATGTTTTTTCCTTTACCTTTATTTGCCCATTTCTAAATTGAGCTATGAAAGCACCATCTACTTTTACACCTGTTAATTTCCAAAAGGCGTAGCAGTATGCAGCGAGTTGTAACCAGTAGTCTTCATATATATCTCTACTCGTCTTCCAATCACCTATAACAAGGGCATTTTTAAAGTCTCTGTTATGCCCACGAACACAATAGGGTTTCCAAGTAGTGTACCTTCCTATATAATCTGCTGTTCCGGCATATTCAAATTCATCATTCCATAATCTTTGTTCTAAAGAATCGAAATCAAGTTCCGTATTATATTTGAATACTTTAAACATCTTTATATCTTCTTGGATTTCTGCACTTTTTAAATCCATCTCTGTTGCCACGTAATCTTCTTTTAGAATATGCTCGAATATAGAGTGTACCCTTGTTCCAAGAATTTGCCTTGCCTTTGTAATTGCTTCAGCCTTCTTTTTCCCCACTGCTTGATACCATGAGAAAAGTCCATCCTTTGCAATGATTGATAATGTACTTGTAACACGACAATACGGTTTCCCATTTATCGTATATATCCTTCCAGTTACATTACTTATTTCAGCCTTCGGTATTGTCCAAGACTTTTTCATCTTAATCCAACCACTCAAATAGCTCTTCGTATACTCCACTAGAAAGTAATTTCTCTATAGTCTCTATATCTTCTTCATCAATAAGAACGATATGTGACTTTCCTTTTTCTTGAAAATATCTATATTTCATTTTTGTTCCTCTCGGAATCTCTTTTAAAGCCTGAAAAAGGGGATTCGAACCCCTATCAGACCGTTGTGTCGGGGGTGAGATGTTACTCTCAAATTAACCATGACCCTGGCGGGCTCTTATATCTTTTCACCTTCTCAGGTTTAAAAAATAAAAAGAAGGGGATTACCCCTATCCTATTTACCCAGTGACTTGAACATGCCCGATAGCAGCAGTATCAAGTTCAGCAGTTCCGAAGAATGCCCACATTGCATAGGTCGTACTGTTACAGTCAATGTTTCGGTCAGATTCCAGAGTTGGATGTTTACCGAACACTGCACCAACAGCTCGAGAACTATCAATGATTATAACAACCTCTTCACTTCCACCTGCATCACCCTCAGTACAAGTATTGGCACTATTGTACTCAATAACAGAGATACCGAGAATAGACTTCAGTTTACCGTTATTATCCATTACAACGGGTTCCAAGAAAACTGGTGCAACACCACTGAAAGCTCGAAACATACGGGAAATCGTTGGATGGATAATGATATAATCAGGGTCATAGTTTGCAACACGCATTTGTGTGATAACATCATCAATTGCATTATAGAGTGCAATAAGGACACTATCGGAACAGCAGCTACCACTAACTGATGGTGTACAATCCCATGCGGTTGAAGCAATACTTGATGTGTAACCAGGCGTTGCAGTTTCAAGTTGAGCATAGATAAGACTATCAAAGTATTCGCCCCATGTTTTACCAAGTGCAAATAACATTTTACTGCGATACTCTTCACCGATATCCCAAACATCTTCTTCACAAATCTCGGTTGAAATACCGTATTGTTCAAGAGTGACGTTATAGCTCGTTAATGCAGCAGATGAACAGGAAATACATTCACAAGCAGCAACATTTGAGGGGTTACCGAACTTGCCAATTGCTCGAATAGTCACATCGAGACCAGCACCTTTTTGAATATCTATTCCCTTAACAGCTACTTTCATGAGTTTTGATTCCTCATACATACCTGTCCAAATCATTCGTGCATACGTTTCATTAGGACTCCAAGAACTAACAGTCGTATCACAACCACTATCAGAATTGGTAAAATCCCAAGTATCCCTCCCAAGAGACTCATAGGTATGGTATTTAGGAACTTCCTTTTTAAACCACTCTGTGTATTCATTTACTTCCACTGCCTTTGAAGTACCTAGGTCTGCATTCACAGAGATTTTAGCACCGCTATCCTCTTTATGAATGGAGTTCTTATATTCTTCAATTACTTTTTGTTTAAAATTTTCTTCTTCTTGAGCCTTTTGAGCTACATCTTCAGCAGCGAGTTCGGCAGCTAACTTTGCTTTTACTCGACTTGCTTTCAGTGCCTCAAGCTCCTCAAGAGACATCTCTTCATAATTGGTCATTTATTTTTCCTCCTTACTATTGGCTTTTAGCCATTTTATTATCTCTTCTCTTTTTATGTTTTCTTCCTCATTCATCTCTGGTTCGTTTGATTCCACTGTTTTTTTAATTCCAGTTTCTTCATCATGTGTATCAGTCAAGAGCCCTGAGAGATATAATGAATGATTCTTTCCGATGCCACACCCCAGTTTGTCATCACACGCCCCACGGTATACTGTAGATAATGCTTGGGGTCTGATGTCGTAAATATATCTTACTTCATCATCATCATCTAAACCGTAGGAGGCATAATTAACTCCCTTGGGAAGGTCAGATGCTTTAACATATTTTGCCTTTGCCGTAAAAGAGACAGAGACATTTGGGGTCTGACCAGTTTGCTCACAAAGCTCTACATATCCCTTCCATGCAGAAGCGTAGTGAGTGTTATCGTTAATATGAATATCCATTGACATGGACTTAGTTTTCTCATCATAAGTTACGTTATCATTGTATCCAACGAAGTATAGAATATTCGCCATCGCTGTAAATCCTTTTACATCTGTCGTGCCCTGATGGTTTATATCGTGCAGTGTTCCTTCCCACAGTTTATGAGCTTTCTCTAATTCAACTGCTGGCAGGAAAGAGTCATGATAAAAGTGGTCTCCAATTAATGCAACCGCCCTCTTCTCTTTCACTGCATACTGTTTTTCACAATCAGTGCAATCTGAAAAGATTTCTACTGTCTTTTCTTCCTTAATAAGATTTACTTGAAAGCAGTATTCCTTATATTCATCTTCTTCTTCCTTTTCTTCTTCTTCCATAGTTTTATTCCTCACTTCTTATATTTTTCTAGCATTTTTCTCTGCATTGGTGGTGTAAATACATCTTCATCAAGGGATTTTTTTACGTTAGATATTTTTCCCTCTTTTCGAAGTTTCGCTGTATGCCTCTTACTCTTGTTCCAGCTATTAACATACCATTCATCTGGTTGTCGAAGATAGGGTTTAAGCATTTCCTTTAACTCATCACCATTATTAGCTAATTGATATAAGAGCCAGATTGCAACATCTCGATAAGCAGTATCTTTATAAAGAATCCAAAGGAAGAGTTCTCCATAATTCCTTACCATTTTTTCTTGATACGGCTCTTCAATATTATCAGCAGCCATATTAATTAATTCATCAAGTACAGAAAAAGCAGGGTTACCGCAATTCTCCATATCATTATGAACAACATCTACACTTGCTCCAAGTTTCCCTCTAAGCCACTTATCCGCTATCTTAATTATCTTCTTATACTTATCTCCGCTTGCAATTATATCTGCCACAGAGACCACCTTACTGCCTTTTATTTTTTACTTTCGCTTTTTCTATAGCAGCATCAAAGTCCTTTTTCTTACTCTCATCTTTTAAGAGTTCATCTAGTTCTCCTTCAAAAAGAACTTCCTCTTCTTCTTTAGGTGAACAACCCTTAGTGTATGGTGTCTTTGGTTTGAACTTACTAAATTTTGCATCTGCGTATTGTCGTATAGCAAGTCCAGTTTCTATATATGCATCACGGTGTTGAAAGAGTTGTCCTGCTATTCCATTTAAGGCATTCTTTACAACTTGAATCTCATTATCAAGGTCTTCTAAAACTTCTTTCTTATTATTAACTTGATAGAATTTATTTTTTCCAAGTGATACGAGGATGGGCATATCTATTTTACCACTCTTTATCTCTTCTCGTTTCTTCTCAAGCTGCTCTAAGACAAGTTCGAACTCTGACCTTTGTTGTTTAAGTTTTCCATATTGATTACTAATTTGAATCAGGTTTTGAAACATATTAGCTTCTATTTGTGTTACGGGTGTCAATCTTTCTTCAACTGGAACTGCTTTAACTGCTCCTTGGTCTACTTTTTTACTTGTTCCCTTTCCACTTAATTTCTTTTTTGTCATTTTATCTATCTCCTTTTATTTATTTATTTATTTATTTATTTACTCTATTTTGTTAAACCTTGATTAAGATATAACTTAACCCATATCTCAACCTTCTTATTAAAGTACTCTTGACCAGCTAGAACACCAGGTCGCATAAATGGTCTATATCCACCTTTATAAAATTTTGGACTTCTCTCAGTTCCACCATAAACTACATTTAACCAACCATACTCATTATGTGAAGCGTATTCTGCCTTATCGGAGAGTATAAAGAAGTCTACTCCCTTATCAATGAAAAGCTGCCCCCGCATCCAACCAGTATCAACGGGGCATAAATGGTATGCTTCCCAATATGCAATCTCTGCTGCCTCAGAAATCCACTTCTGCCATTTAAACTCTGACAATGCTGAACTAACATTTCTATCAAAGGCTTCCCAATTACCAAAATCCATAGAAAATCCAACATTTGCCATACTTACTCATCATCTTCTTTTTCTTTCTTTTTATCATTTTTTTTAGTAGGTGGATTAAAGGGTATTTTAGGTTGTGGCGGAGAAGGTTGTTTTTTTGGGTCTATATCTACCATCCCATTATTCATCATTTCTCTCCCTTCTTCAATGGAAAGAATACCTGCTTGTACCGCTTGTGATATAAATGCTGCCCTCTTTTCCATGATTATCGCTTCTCCTAATTCATCTACATATACAGTATCCCAAACAAGATTATACTTCCACTCTCTTCCCCTTGCCTCTATAATCCTTCTATAAAGGTCTTCAATGAGTGGTGTATATATGAGTTCTTGAATATCCTTAATATCTCTATAATAATCAGCAAACCCTATCTCTG
>JGI10211J14876_10001134_pt1 | contig 11695 bp, 11 predicted proteins | sample Etolagsediment_FD_14876 | JGI IMG/M metagenome (IMG submission 14876)
CTATGCCGCCTTTTATTGGAGCGGGAAACCGGGCTTGAACCGGCGACCGTCACGTTGGCAACGTGATGCTCTACCAACTGAGCTATTCCCGCTATTTTTAAGATTTCCTACTACTTCTCGAAAAAAATGTCAAGGTTTTTTAGGATAGTATATTTTTGGTCATTTTCACGTATACCCATCCCGACCACATAGTTAATATTAACGCCACCCAAAGGAAGGTCATTCCAACGACATGGAAATCAATATTTAAATACTGATAATGCAGGGAGAGGCATATGAGTGCCACGGATTGAAATATTGTTTTGTATTTTCCGAGGGAACTTGCCTCAATAACCTTGCCCTCAATTACCGCAATACCCCTCAATCCAGTTATCGCCATTTCTCTTGCAATAATCAGAATAACAACCCAGGCTGGAATTCTGTTTAGGGTTATGAGCATGATCATGGTCACTGAAACCAGTAATTTGTCAGCTAAGGGATCAAGAAATTTACCCAGCGAAGTGACTTTCTTGTGCCTTCGAGCATAGAAACCATCCAGAAGATCTGTTATAGCGGCAAGTCCAAAAAAGAAGGCAGCTAAGAAACTGCCCAATTTTCCAGGAAAATACAGGCATATAACAACTACTGGAATTAAAACGAGCCTTATAGTGCTCAGCGTGTTTGGAAGGTTATTTATTTTGCTTTTACTTTTTTTCATGCCTAAATGTTTTTAGTCCCCCTGTTTTTTAAATTCACTATAATATTTCATAACCTTCTCAACGAAGCGCCTGGTCTGCGGTATCCGAGGGACAGAATTCTGGCTAGCCACAACCGAAGGACCAATATTATAGGCAGCTATTGCTATTTTTTTATCCTGGTTAAACTTTTTAAGGAGTAAGCTAAGATATTTTGTACCGCCAAAAATATTTTCTTCTGGGTCAAAGGGATTATGTACCTCCATATCTTTTGCAGTGGGTGGCATCAGTTGCATCAGGCCCTGGGCACCACTTTTAGAGATTGCATTGGGATCGAAAGATGATTCTGCCATAATGATGGACTTTATAAGATGTGGATCCACACCAAATTGTTGTGCTGCCCTTTGAATTATAGTGTCATAATCTCTAATATATTGTTTTCCCTTTACTCTTCCTGTCTTTATATAAAGGCGATAGCGCTTGTCTGATCGAATGTTGGTGAAATGCCAAACCCCGTTTTCATCCTTGAATCGATAGATGTCAGCCTGAGCAAATATGAAAGAAAAAAAAAGTGAAAAAAGTATAATAATGGTACCATAGGGGAACAACATGGAAAAAGACATTTCCTTATCCCATTTTCTTCCAGTCTGCCAAAAATCTATCTAATCCGATCTTGGTGAGAGGGTGTTCGGTTAATTGGATGAGTACCTTGAATGGGATTGTAGCAATATGGGCACCGATCAAGGCCGCATCTAATACATGGACAGGATTGCGGATGCTTGCCACAATAACCTCAGTTTCAAATCCATAATTGTCATATATGGTTACGATATCCTCTACAATTCCCATGCCAACGCTCGTTATATCATCCAGTCTTCCAATAAAAGGGCTCACAAAGCTCGCACCTGCTTTGGCTGCTATCAGAGCCTGTACGGGTGAAAATACCAGGGTTACATTAGTCGCAATATTTTCTTTTGATAGTATCTTCGTGGCCTTAATCCCTTCAGTTATCATGGGAATTTTAACCACGATATTATCGGCAAATTTTGCCAGGTGTCGTGCCTCTGTAACCATGCCCTCTGCTTCAATGCTTACTACTTCAGCACTTACTGGGCCATCTACTATGCGGCAAATTTCTTTAATTAATTCTTCAAATTTTCTTCCCTCTTTTGCTACCAGTGTGGGGTTTGTTGTGACCCCATCTAATACTCCCAATTCATTGGCCTTTGTAATTTCGGCGATATTTGCTGTGTCAATAAAAAACTTCATGTTTCCTCCTTTAGGATTTCGACGTTCCCGCTGTTCAGTGGGATTGGCAGTTTATTCAAAAGCTCACTCATGGTTAATTTAAAAACAGGATGCACAAGGTCAGGCGTCAATTGAACCAAAGGTTCTAATACAAACCGCCTTGTGTGCATCAATGGATGGGGGATAATTAGATTATGAGATTCTCGTATCTCTTGACCAAATAGAAGTATGTCGAGATCAATTATTCTGGCCTCCCACCGTTTCTTCCTTACTCTGCCCATCGCAGATTCAATATTCAAAAGTTCCTTTAATAGTTCGAAGGAGCTTTTTGTCGTTGCAATCTGAGCAACACAATTTACATACCAGGGCTGTCCAGTAACACTCTCTGGCTCTGTTTTAAATAGTGTTGAGCGATCAATCATATGACAGCCATCTAATGTGTCTATCTGGTCAATAGAGTACCGACAATTGAAAGGTTTATCCCCCAGGTTTGATCCTATCCCTATATATGCTATCGTGCGTTTCAATTATATGCCGATATTTTGTATCCTCTCTATTGCCTCTACAAGGCGGCTCTCATCCTTTGTCAATGCCAGCCTTATATAGCCTTCGCCAGGATAACCAAATCCATTACCTGGGGTTGCCACAACACCAGTTTCCTCCAAGAACCTCGTTGTGAGATTCACTGACGTATATGAATCAGGAACTGGAACCCAGAGATAAAACGTGGCCCTGGATGGATTTACCGTGAAACCGGAATCCCTCAGCCCCTTGACCATAATATCTCTCCTCCTGGTGTAAATTTTTCGTATCGCTGCACTACTTTCCTCGACTGCCCTCAGGGCCTCTATACCAGCTACTTGAATAGCCTGGAAAATACCTGAATCGATGTTGCTTTTAATTGCACCTAATCCCTTAATGGCCTCACTGTTTCCCACGGCAAATCCGATCCGCCATCCAGTCATGTTGAACGTTTTTGATAAGGAATGAAATTCTATTCCTATATCTTTCGCTCCTTTGATTTCAAGGAGGCTCATTGGTTTGTATCCGTCAAAGGCGATTTCACTATAGGTAAGATCATGGCATACCATTATGTGATAGGTGTGTGCAAATGTGACCACCTCTTCAAAGAAATGCCTATCAGCTACGGCTGCTGTTGGATTGTTAGGATAATTGAGCCATAACATTGTGGCCGTTTGAGCGACTTCATCTGGAATAGAGGCAAGATCTGGAAGGAAATTATTTTCTTTATAAAGGGGTACAAGATAGGGTTTTCCACCCGCAAAATGGGTGCCACTATTATACACTGGATACGCAGGGGAGGGAATGAGAGCACAATCACCTGGGTTTAGAAATGCCAGGGAAATATTGGCTATCCCTTCTTTTGCGCCTATCAGGGCAATTACCTCACTTGCTGGATCAAGTTTGACTGAGAATCTCGTTTCGTACCATTTGGCAATGGCGATCTTAAAATCTTCCATTCCAGAATACGAGGGGTAATGATGATTGGCAGGCTCTCGTACGGCCTGTACCATTGCCTCTATAATGTTAGGTGGGGTAGGGAGGTCAGGGTCACCTATACCAAGGTCAATTATATCCACACCCTTTGCTGCTATCTCTTTCTTTTTTTGGTCAATCTCTTTGAATAGGTACGGGGGTAACTGTTTAATTCTTTCAGCGAGTTTAAACATTTTTCCTCTCTTCCATAAGCGTTTACCGTTGTCCGTTCACCGTTAGCCGCCAACTAATAGCCATTCAGCTTAAAGCGTGTTAAATTTCTTGTCGGTGAACAGCGAACGAAGACATATTCATATGTAGCCATTCACAGCTGTCCTATTTCCATCGGTAAACGGAAAACGGTGAACTGTGAACTTTTACCTCAATCCCAATACATCTTGCATATCATAAAGGCCATTCGGTTGTTTAACAACCCATGTCGCTGCAAGCAATGCGCCCTTTGCAAAATTATCCCTGCTATGTGCCCTATGAGTGACCTCAATTCTTTCTCCTGTTCCAGCAAACATCACCGTATGCTCACCTACTATATCACCAGCCCTTATGGATTGAATGCCAATTTCTTCTTCAGTCCTGACACCAATAAAACCCTTTCTTTCATAGACAGCGTCCGTCTCGAGGTTTCGTTCAGTCGAATTAGCCAGGATTTTAGCAAGATGCATTGCTGTGCCGCTTGGGGCATCTTTTTTTAGCCTGTGATGGGCTTCAAACACCTCCATATCGTAGTCTTTGCCAAGAATTATAGAGAGGTCTCCAACTACTTTGAATAACACATTGACCCCTACGCTCATATTTGGGGACCTGACACATCGTATTTTTTGAGCAAGGAGCTTTAGATCTTTCTCCTTTTCGCCTGTAATACCCGTCGTGCCAATCACCATTGCCTGACCTGTCTCGGCAATAAAGCGGATATTATGCAAGGTGCTTTCTGGAGTAGTAAAGTCAATCAACACATCCGCATCTTTCATTACGTCACTGATATCAGCTGTGAGGTAAATACCCATTGTTCCAAGACCAACAACCTCCCCCACGTCCTTGCCGATTGCAGGGTGATCTGGTCTTTCAAAGGAACCTGTTAAGGTTATTTCTTCGCTTTGTTGAATCATGTGGATAATTCTTCCACCCATCCTGCCAGCAGCACCGGCAACAACAGCCTTTATCATTTTTTTCTCCTATTTCAAAATTAAAATATTTTATATCAAAGAAATTCGGGAATCACCTCTCCATGAATAAGATCATCGTATGTTTCCCTTGATCTAATTATGGAGAAGAGCTTTTCTTTAACCATTACCTCTGCAGGCCTGGGGCGAGAATTGTAGTTTGAGGCCATTGAAAAACTGTAGGCTCCGGCACTCATTATAGCTACTAAATCCCCTGATTTAAACGGTGGCATTTTCCTATCTTTAACAAAAAAATCTCCGGTTTCGCAAATAGGACCTACTAAATCCGCTACTACCATTTCCGAGTGGATCATTTTTACCGGCTGTATGGCATGAAAAGAATTATATAGTGTAGGCCTGATTAAGTCATTCATCCCGGCGTCTACGATAATAAAGTTTTTATTTTTTGTTGATTTGGTATAGAGCACTTGTGTGATAAGAATTCCAGCGTTACCAATAATAACCCTGCCCGGTTCAAGAATAAGGGTAATGTTTTCTTTTCCTAGTACTTCCTTTAATGCCATTGCGTATTCTAAAGGATGAGGTGGTTTTTCGTCATCATAGGTTATCCCAAGACCGCCTCCCAGGTTAAGGAATGTAATATCAAATGCCATTTTTTTTAATTCTTTTAAAATGTCTTTTAATTTTCGTAAGGCATTTAAAAAGGGATTGATATCAGTAAGTTGGCTTCCTATATGGCATGATATTCCTTTTACATCGATGTTTTTCAGCTGCCTGGCTGATTCGTATGTGTTTAAGGCGTCTTCGAGCGATATGCCAAACTTATTTTCACTATGCCCGGTAGAAATATACGGGTGTGTGTTTGTTTCCACTTCAGGGTTTATGCGTATGGCTATTGTTGCCTTATAGCCCATATTGTTAGCTATTTTATTCAAGGTTTGCAATTCCTGATCTGACTCTACATTGAACATACGAATATTTGATTTAAGTGCTAATTTCATCTCTTCTGGTGTTTTTCCAACGCCGGAATAAAAGATTTTATCAGGTGGAATCCCTGCCCTGAGAGCTCGAAAGAGTTCACCGCCTGAAACAATATCTGCTCCTCCTCCATGTAAGGCGAAAATTCGTAGGATAGCGAGATTAGAGTTGGATTTCACAGAAAAGCAAGTGAGGTGGTCGAAGTCATTGAAAGCACCTTCGAAAACCCGAAAATGCCTGGTTATTGTAGCATGGGAGTAGAGATAGAAAGGTGTTCCAACCTGCTCAACGATATTCGCTATCGCCACATCCTCACAAAAAAGATCATCATCTTTATACACAAAATGGTTCATTGTAAGTGCCTAAAATTGCAAGTGCCTAAAGTTAAAAAAGCAAATTTTTAAACTTTAGCTTACTTCTAACTTATAACTTTTAACTTTCTTTAACTATCGAGCCTTCAAATATATCAAGTATATCATTTACCGTGCTCGGCAATCTATCTTCCTTTGCGCTTTTTTTTTCATTTTTTTTAGGCTCATTTTGCTTTGTAAATAAAATTGTAAAGTCTGGTTGAAAAAAATCTTGAGCATAGGCAATCAACTGATCAAAGTGCTCAGAGTCATTAAAATAGCTTCTTGTAAATGATCCTTCTGCATAGGGTAATTCCAGACTGTCTGAGGTAAGAGTATACGATTTCCATTTCTTTAGTACATTGGCCATCGCCTTATTTTTAGTCGTTAGAAAGCGTAAAAACTCACTCCATTTCTTGCCATCATCCGGAAGTGATTTTTTCGCTGGATATTCTTCTTTAATTAACGTTGTTTCCGGTTTTTTATCATACTCTGTTCTGCTCGATTTATTGAGTCGTTTTTCTATTTGTTTTATCTTACTTATTAACTCATCGAATGAAATATATTCTTTAAGTCCTGCAAGTTTAAGTAAAATTGCCTCCAGTGCAATCCTGGGGTTAGTTGTATAGCGAAGATCTACTTCCCTATTAATCAGAAAGTTTAGTGATTGAAGAAGCCTTTCCAGACCTGCTTCTTTTGCCTGTCTTTTTGTTTCTTGTAACTCATTATCAGGTAAATCCATAGTTTGAGAAGGGTTGTGAGATATGCGGGAGACTATTAGATTTCGGAATTGGATCATTATTTCTTTGTAAAATTCTTTAATCTCGTAGCCGTAATTATATATTTCATCAATTATATCCAGGCATAATTTGATGTTGCCATCGATTATTGCCTGGGATGTCTTATAGATAAGCGCCCTATCTATTATTCCGAGGACTTCCATTATCTGCTCATCCTTGACATTTTCTCCGGCAAAGGAAACAACCTGATCGAGAAGACTTTCGGCATCTCTCATGCTTCCTTCCGCCTCTTTTGATATAATAGCAATACTGGCATCGCTTATCGTTATTCCCTCTTTTTGCACTATTTTATTAATCTGCTCTTCTATTTTTTTTATGGGTATCCTTTTAAAATCAAATCTTTGACATCGTGATAGTATTGTCACTGGTACCTTGTGGGCTTCTGTCGTAGCAAATATGAATTTGACATGCTCTGGCGGTTCTTCCAGGGTTTTTAGCAATGCATTAAATGCAGGGAGGGTCAGCATATGAACCTCGTCTATGATATATATTCTATAACTGCCACTTGAAGGGAGATATCGTATATTTTCTCGTAGATTCCGTATTTCATCAATTCCCCTGTTTGATGCACCGTCAATCTCCTGAACATCCACAGACGAACCATCGGTTATCTCAATACATGCATTGCATTTGTTGCATGGGTTTCCCTCCTGCCTGCCTCGACAATTAAGGGCCTTTGCAAAGATTCGGGCAACCGATGTCTTTCCTACACCCCGTGTGCCGCTGAATAGATAGGCATGGGCTAATCTATCAGATAGCAAGGCATTTTTGAGAGTCTCTGTTATGTGCTCCTGACCTATAACCTCTTCAAATATTTGAGGTCTCCATTTTCTGGCAAAAACTTTGTAAAACATGATGAACTATTTCCTAAAAGTTCCACAGTTTAGTAAACTCATTAACATTGAATACATTTTCGCAGTATTTTATTTGTGCTATCCATATGGAATGATGGAGTACTGGGTTAGTGGATAGGAAGACCTGAAGAATTATTTTTTCCTTTAAAACCATAACTACAGCACTCCATTACTTACTGACCCAGACCCGCCTGTCCCGATATAATCGGGACGGGCGGGCCAATACTCCCTCCGGGGCGTAGGCCCTACGGGCCGGAGGCCAATTGGGGCGAAGCCCCAAAGGCCTATAGCCATAAGCTGATTGTGAAATGTAACCCCGATGTATCGGGGTTACATTTCTTGGCGGAGAGAGGGGGATTCGAACCCCCGGTACCACTTGTGGTAGTACACGCGATTTCCAGTCGCGCTCCTTAAGCCAACTCGGACATCTCTCCATGATTTCGCGAAAGCGAAATACTTTTAGCCTTTCGCTTTTGCCATATAACATTATTTTGTATATTTTCGAAATGATAATATTTCGTTGAATCTTATTATTCCAAAGCCCTATAGGGAGAAGTTAAATATAAAATGTAACCCCGATGTATCTGGGATAAATTTCCTGGCGGAGAGGGTGGGATTCGAACCCACGTGCCCCGTTCTTAACGAGACAAATCGATTTCGAGTCGACCCCGTTACGACCACTTCGGTACCTCTCCTAATGGTGCCTCCTTTCTTGAAAAAAATCCTGCATAAGATCTCGGCATTCTTGTTCCATTATGCACGGGATTACTTTTATTCTGTGATTGAGTCTTTGATCATCAGGCAGGTTATAGATCGAACCTGCAGCCCCAAGCTTTGGATCAAATGCACCAAAAGCGAGTGTATCCAGCCTGGCATTCATTATAGCCCCCATACACATTGGGCATGGCTCAATAGTAACAACCATTGTCGCTCCATTCAATCTATAATTCTTAAGTTTTTTTGCTGCCTGTCTGATAACCAGCATTTCAGCATGAGCAGTAGGATCATTAAGTGAAATACATCTATTATGATTTCTGGCTAACATTTCACCGGATTGGCTGATTAAAAGTGCACCTATTGGAACCTCCCCATTTAGCCATCCGTCTTTTGCTTCTTTAATTGCATCTCGCATAAAGTAATGAAAATCCACAATCTTTTATCTTTTTTTATATTACCACATAGCCAAAAATCGTAAGATTTTTAGGTAGTTATCAAATACATATTCAAATACAATTATCTTTGATTATCGTTTAACATTTCACTACCAGTGAGTCAACTTGATAGTGATTTGTTTCGTTGCGCAAAAATATGTGTGCAAAAACTGTGTTTAAATTTCACTCTCAGCTGTGTTAAAATGAACACAAATTAAATTAAAATTATTAAAGATTTCTATAACATATTGTAATTATATGATAAATATACTCAATAATTGTTGGCATAATAGTTGCTGATTATATAACTGTCTGGGATGTTCGTTTACTACTTAGATTATTTTTTCCTAGAAAAAGTTAGGAGAAAAGAGGAAAATAAATTAGGTAACGACATCGCCGGATAGTCTTCATAGCCCCGNGTTGATAACTCGGGGCTAATTTTTTTCCCATACATGTTCCTTCTCATCGATAATTGTGATAAAGGTAAGTAGATGAAATTTAATTAAGGGAAATATTTCTATGAAGAGGTCATTAACAAGGGTTATTAAAGAAGATGAATTCCTTAAGCTCGCTCAGGAATATTCTCAGAACTTCCTTAAGATCTACAACTTTCTCCGCAAAGAAGACAGGCCCTATACCAGAAGGTTTTATGCACATTTGATTGGGGAATCTGAGGAATTGGAGAGTTTTCTGGACGACCATTGCGCACGGGACAATAAAACCTGGTACTTTTTTTCTGAACTTGTGGCATGCATCAGGAACTTTGCAAAGATTGCCTTTATTTTAAAACATGTTCTCAATAGATACCTTGCATATGACCTTAACGATGACGAAGCTGATACGTTTCTTGCAGCAGTAAAAAAAATATCAACGTTCCTTGAAGAAATCATACTTTCCCTCTATGAAGAGGTTGCAAATGAGTCATTACGATTGGGTATCAAGCTTCCTAAAGGAACCTTAAAGAAAAATCTTTTCACAGAAATTTATCACCAAAAACGTCTCCCTTATACCATTGATGAAGAAGATGATTTAGATGCCGAAAAAATAGTAGTCAAAATAGCAACCCAATACCTCAATGTGGTTGAGAAGTTTAACTACTTTAGCTGGAATTTTGGAAAAAGAGATGTAGATGATCTTAAAGATACTATACCCAATAAAGTAAATGAGGAAAGATCAAGAGAGATTATATCCCTTATACATAATCTCCAATCTACCTATGACCATTATATTAGACATACCCCATTAGAATTGCAGGATAAAAGGCTAAAAACGTTTAGGGGCTATATTTCTATGCCTTTACACCTCCTGAGTGTTGTGAACTGGCTTTCTCATTTATACCAGAGGCATATCCATACAAACAGATATGATAATGCCAGCTATCAGATATCAGCCATCGTCAATGCCTCTGATATATTGGATATCATGATGAATTTTGCACTGTTTTACGCCAGCAGATGTTTACAAATAGGAAAAAATTTATCAAATGACATACTTGGAAAATATATCGAAATAGATACCTGTGAGGTAAAGGTTCCAGAAAATCTCGGCTTCCATTTAAGACCGGCCACTCTCGTCGCACGCCTCGCAGCATATTATGGAACTAAACTTTCCTTAGTTGTAGATGGTGGGGAATATAATGCCAGCAGTATATTGAGTATTACTTTGGCTGGAGGATTAATTGCCAGAAAAGGGTATAAAACAGTACGTTTTAAGGGTGACAAGAGAGTGCTTTATGACTTACAACTTTTGTCAAAGTATAATTATGGAGAAGATGAGAAAGGAAATCAAACCATACTTCCTCCAGAGCTCTCCCACCTGTACACATAACGCAAGGAAAGCGTGAGATATGATGCTACCAAGTAGAAAACGTTTGTTATGATGCCTTAAAGATTTTGAAGCAGAAAAGTCCACCCTCGTTTGTAGGATGATAAAATTTTTAGGTTTTGAAAGGTCTTAGGTCAAGGGTATTTAATTAGGGGAGGTTTTGTTCGACTCTCTTTATATCTTCTGGTGTGTCTACTTCAATGGAATCAAAGATTGTTTCCACTACCTTTATTTTAAAACCATGTTCTAAAACACGCAACTGTTCAAGTTTCTCGGCGTGCTCTAATAGGCCATAGGAAAGTTTTGTGAATGCCAATAAGAATTCTTCTCGATACGCATACAGTCCCAAGTGCTTATAATGAAGAGTTTTTTTTGATCTTTCATCCCGATAAAAGGGGATGGGTAAACGAGAAAAATAGAGTGCATATCCATTGTTATCCACAGCCACCTTTACATTGTTTGTATCATGAAGCTCTTGGTCGTCTACAATTTTATGCATGAGAGTAGACATGGGAATCGTTGGGTTTTTTATAAGGGCCTGTATGAGATCAGACAGCATTGATGGCTGAAAAATTGGTTGATCGCCCTGTATGTTCACCACTATATCTCGATCCGCAAGATTCATTTTTTTTGCTGCTTCAGCAATCCGGTCAGTTCCTGACTGGTGATTTTCATGTGTCATAATTGCCGTACCACCGAATTTTTGCACACATTCATAAATCCTGAGATCATCGGTTGCTACATATATCTCATCCAGTTCCGGGCAGGCTTTTGTTCTTTGGAAGACATGTTGAATCATAGGTTTTCCTGCAATCAGGGCGAGGGGTTTTCCTTGAAAACGTTTTGATTGATACCGTGCTGGTATAAAGGCAACAGTTTTCACACTCTATCCTAAACTTTACTGTTTATTCGGTTGGTTTTTGTTTATAAAATAATATATACGCTACGTTAAATAACAATAAATAGCAAGGAAAGTTGATGTTCTCGCAAAGAGTACTTTTACTTGCTCATGATGCCCATTTTGGGATTCATGAAAGGAGCATGTGTATGTCTTTTTTTGTAATGCCCCATACATTCATAGTAGTGGGCCGTTTCAAAATGGTGCAAAGCAACGTGCCCTTGTCTTCTATTGCTCCGTACATATGCACCTTTTTGAAACGCCCCTGAACGGGCCTTTGTT
>JGI10211J14876_10001135_pt1 | contig 11695 bp, 10 predicted proteins | sample Etolagsediment_FD_14876 | JGI IMG/M metagenome (IMG submission 14876)
CGTGCTCGATAACCCACACCTGCCCCATGCGGAGCGGTGGATTGCGGATCTCAAGCGCCGACGTGGCTGGGCCGACGACAATCCGACCTATCTGCGTGAATATAGGAACGTTTGGAGCGAAGATCGTGATTGCTTGGTGTACAAATTCACGCCAGAAAAGAACGAATTTGACGAGTTGCCTCAGGGAATCAGCAATTGGGATTACATCCTCGGCGTGGACCTTGGCTTCGACGACCCAGCAGCATGGGCAGTCATCGCGTTCTCCGAAAACTGTCCGAACGCCTACGTCGTTCACAGTGAATCCCACAGCCAATGGATTCCGGCGCAGTGGGCGGAACGGACTCGTGAGCTACAACAACAGTACAAGCCTATTGTAACAGTGGCCGATGCTGGGGCTCTGGGGAAGGCTATCGTCGAAGAGATGCGCACACGATGGGGGCTGCCGATCGAGGCCGCAGAGAAGCAAAACAAGATGGCCAACATCGAGCTGATGAACGGCGACTTTGGATCCGGTCGCCTGTTCATCCATCGCTCCCTGGGACAACTGAAGCATCAGCTACGCGTTTTGGCAAAAGACAAGAACGGGCAACGGGAAGACCCGCGATTGCCGAACGATCTCTGCGATGCATTGAACTATAGTTATGTCAGGGCCTTTCATTATTTTCATCGGGAACAGGCACGCGAACCCGAACAAGGCTCGCTCAAATGGTACGAACAGCAAGAGAAGCGACAAATAGAACGACTTGAGAGACAATCGGAACAACTGCGCCCATGGTGGGAGCGTGACGAACTGTTTGCATAATCGGAGGGAACCGATGGAGATCGAACGGATTGAAAGCATCCTGAACCTCATGCTTGCCAAGGGCGTTTCGGCGTTCGAGGTGGGCGAGTTGAAGGTCAACTTTCGCGTGGATGCTGGCGTGGAACAGATAAAAAGCAACACCGACAAGCCTGTCGAGACGCTGGGCCGCAGGGCCACGCTGAACGATGAGCTTGGCATCGACGATGAGGATTACTGACAATGCAGCCACAACAGACCAACCAGACGAAGTGGTGGGAGGCCGAAGGTCGGGACGCTGCCATGCGTGCCGTGGCGATGATTTCTCAAATCAACACGGCGCAAATTGGCTTCCATCAGGACAACCTGCGGCATCTTCGGATGTACGAGAATCGTGACTACCTCGCTGCAGCGGTGTCGTCCTACATGGTCAAGACCTACGCGCCCACGCGACGCACTGGTGGCAACAGGACGTCGAACCGCATGGCGCTGAACGTCTCCAAGGCTTGCATCGATACCCTTGTATCGAAGCTGGGCAAAGAAAGGGTCAAGCCAACCTACCTCACCAACGGCGGGCTTATCGAGCGTCGTTCCCGTGTCCAAAAGCTGAATGACTGGCTCTATGGCGAGTTCTACCGAACTGGCATTTACGACTGGAACAAGTCGGTGTTGCGCAACGCTGCCATCTTTGGCAAAGGTGGAATCAAGATTTTCATTCGCACCAAGGACAACGGCAAGCACGAGGTGGCGGCTGAACCCGTGTTTATGCCCGAAATCCTGATTGACCCGTATGACGGCTACTACGGCAATCCGTCGTGCCTGTATCAGCAGAAGTTCGTTACGAAGGACACACTGCGCAACAACAAGTTTTTTGCCAGCGCATCGGCCCAGGCTGCCATTGACCTGTCGATGTCGGTGTCGTCCATCTCGGGCGTGACTGCCCACGACAGTACGGTCGTGTGGGAGGCGTGGCGCAAGAAACAGGACGGGAAGCCCGGCAAGCACATCATCTTTCTCGACAGCGGCATGCTCTGGGAGGAGGACTGGGACGACTGCGAGTTCCCGATGGATTTCCTCGACTACACGACGCCGCCCATTGGCTTCTTCGGCTTGGGCGTCTGCGAGGAGTTGATTCCCATTCAGGTCGAAATCAACCGGCTTGCCAATCACATCCGCGACAGTCTGATTCTGTGTGCCAACCCCCGAACCTACATCCCAGCGGGGGCAAACATCATGAAGCCCCTGTCGAACCAGATCGGTGGCGAGTGGGTCTATCACGGTGGCCAGCCTCCGACGACGGTGGCACCGCAGGCTGTGAGCCAGGACACGTTTGCGCAATTGGAGAATCTGTACCGGAAGGCTTTCGAGATCGTCGGCCTATCGCAGATGTCTGCCACGGGGCGCAATACCCTTGGTGCATCCGCTTCCGGTGAGGCCATTCGGCAATACGTGGACGTCGAGACCGACCGCTTCGCAGAGCTGCAACAGAACTGGGAGGATTTCCACGTTCGCATGGCCCGCAAGATGCACAAGATGGCCCGCAAGATTGTCGAGATGGACGGCAGCTATCCGGTGACGTGCTACGACCTTGATGGCAAGCGCAACACGGGCGTGTGGGAGATCGACTTCAAGGATATCGACGTTCCCGAGGACAGCTACACCATTCAGTGTTTCCCACAGTCGGCCCTTCCGAAGCTCCCCGGCCCGCGCCTTGCCACGATCAAGGAGTGGAAGGACGAGGGCTACATCGAGAAGGACCAGGCGCGGGAGATGATGGACTTCCCAGACCTGAAGGGCCAAATGCAATACATCCTGGCACCGCGTCGGGTGATTGAGCGGGCGCTCGAAGAAATGGCTTACCAACCGAAGCCCCAGGGAACGACCAAATGGAAGTCGGTTACACCCGAACCAAACATGGATCTGGCCTACGGCATGCAGATGGGATCTGCCATGTACAACTTTCTTCTGCTCGAGCTACCCGAGGACACGGACGAGGAACGGAAGGAAAAGGGAATCCGGCTTGACCTCATTCGGCAGTGGATCAACAAGTGCGACGCTCTGGGCAAGCTGAAGGCACAGACCATGACACCCCCAGCCCCAGGCATGAGTCCAGGCATGGCACAGACATCGCCTATGGGGCCGGACGGGGCACCGGTGGGCATGCCTCAGCAGGCGCTCGGAGCACCAGGAATGACAATGTGACGCACTTGACATTTGACTTTTTTTCACAGTGGAGGTGATGATGAATACAGCAGACCCAGCAAGTCAGTTCGGGGGCGGCACCCCCGGTCAGACACCCGGCCAAAGTGATGGAGGCGGGGCAGGGCTCACACAGGACGGGCAGTCGTTTTGGTCTCAGAACGCCGGATACCTCGAATCGATCCGCCGACGCATTGGCGGTGGGGAACCCCAAGCGGCACCGCAGCAGGCGGCGCCTGGCGGTGACCCGGATTGGGAGGACTTCCAGCGGTGGAAGCAAGCGAAGGCTTCCAAAGACCCTCGTGCCCTTCTCGACGTAGCAGGCTTGCAGCCGCGTGACGTCCTCGATTCGATGATCTTCGGTGGTGGCCAACAACAGGCCCCGGCACCGGATCCGATCGAGAGCGTCAAATCGGAGCTGAACGAACTCCGAAAAGCGATGCAAGAGGACCGCCAGGCGCGGCAATCCGTCGAGGAGAAAATTCGCGAGAGTCAGGCCAAGGGGCGCTTCGTCGAAAACGTGCGATCCATGCAGGATCTCACACTCGTTCAGTCATGGGGCGATGAGGCTTTGGATACCGCTTGGAATGTTTTCCTCCAGGCGAGCGAAGAAGCCAGCAAGGCGGGGCAGCCAATGCCATCCTTGCGTCAAGCCGCCGTGCAAGTCGAGAACTACCTGAGGAAGCAAGCCAGCCGACTTGGGTCAGTGCTAGGGGGCGGGGCAGCCACGTTGGAACTGCTCCAAGATGGAAATCAACCCCCACCACAGCAGGGCATCAGTCACGCGCCCGCTGCCGGAACCGTTACACCTCCGGCACCGAGTCCAACACTGACGAACGTCGGCGGCAACGTCGGGGCTCGCCCTGCTGGTCCAGTCTCCAAGGATGAACTTCGGAGACGTGCGCTCGAAGCCGCAAAGGCTTTCGCCCGCCAGTAGAGCACGATTGAGCCACCGCGTATGTGCTGACAGCGTGACAAGGTGGCTATCATGACATTCAATCTCACACGAGCTTCTGCGATTCTAAAAGAGCGTTATCCTGACGAAGAAGTGAAGCGGATGACCTACACCAATCGTCCATTTTTCGCCATGCTTGAGAAGGATGAAGAGTTCAACGGCGAGCAGATGAAGGTGCCGCAGAAATACGGCAATCCTCAGAACCGTTCGACCAAGTTCTCGCAGGCCAAGGCTGGCATATCCAGCTCCAGCTACGAGGCGTTCATCATCACCCGTGCGAAGAACTACAGCTTCGCCAGCATCGACAACGAGACTTTGCTTGCCACAGAAGGCAACGACGGCGCGTTCCTGCGTGCTGCCGAATCCGAGATGGACGGTGCCTACGACAGCATTGCCAATGACCTGGGCTTCCTGGTCCTCGGCGACGGCACCCACAAGATCGGCACAATCTCTAGCGTGGCCGCTGGAGTCATCACCCTTACCGACGCCAACGACACGGTGAACTTTGAAGTTGGCATGGTCCTTGAGACCAGCTCAACCCTCACTGGCACCGCTGTCAACAGCGGCCAGGGCACCGTGACCGCAGTCGACCGCGACGGCGGAGAAATCACCTACTCGGGAACAATCGCTGGCATCGCAGCCAACGACTACATTTTCCCTGCAGGCGACAAGGGCAGCGGCATCAAGGGTCTCGGCGCGTGGGTTCCTTACGGATCCGGTCGTGCGACCGCGCTCGCTGCGTCGTTCTTCGGCGTCACCCGTACCACGGACGAGACTCGTCTTGGTGGCTGGTACAAGGACTATTCCACGCTGCCTATTGAGGAAGCCCTTTCCAAAGGGATGGCGCTTCTCGGTCGCGAAGGCGCAATGCCTGACACGATTTTCCTCAACCCGATGGACTGGGATGAGCTGAAGCGCTCCCTCGGTTCCAAGGTGCAGTACGTCAACCGCACCGTGGCCCAGGTTGGATTCTCCGGTATCCAAATCATCGGCTACAACGGTGTGTGTGAGGTCTATGCAGACCGCTGGGTGCCTTACGGCTACGGCACAATCCTGCAGATGAACACCTGGAAGCTGTCTTCGCTTGGAGCTCCGATCCGGACGTTCGACAGCGACGGGCTTCTGTCGCTCCGATCGCAGACCAGCGACGGCATCGACATTCAGCTCTTCTCGTATGCGCAGCTCCGGTGTAACGCCGTCGGCTACAACATGTGGGTGAAGCTCCGCTAACAACTGAGCGGGGTTTCCCCCCGCTCCCATTTTTGGGAGATTTGAGCTATGGCAGCTCCAAAGAATCATCTTACTGGCGCAGCGATTTTCCCGCTGAAAACGCTGTTTGTTGACATCACCGTGGGCACTACTGGTGCCGTGACTTCTGCAGCCGGTTACGGAGTGACTGCGGTTACCCGCACCTCTACCGGTCTCTACAACATCGTGCTTGACCAGGCATACGTGAAGCTGGTCGAGGTGGCCGTGACCCCAGTTGCGTCGACACTCGACGGTCTGGCTTTCTCGGTGAAGGCCGAGGACGTGGACGACAGCTCTGACCCCGAGGTCGACCTGTTTGTGTTCGACCCTGCAGCAGGAACCGTTGTCGACCCCAACTCTGGCACGATCCTCAAGGTCAAAATCGTGGTGCAGGACACTGTGCTTTAAGGAGGTGACTTATGGGCACCAATCGCTGGGGCCAACAGTTTTCGATTGATTATTATGCCGGGGTGCATCACATCCACGGCAAGGCCACGATCGGCGCGACGGGTGCCCCTACCCTCGTCACTGCGCAAAGCCGTGGCATCACATCCATCACTAGAACAGCGCAGGGCAAATATCGCCTTGTGCTAGACTCTGCCTATCCGTATTTGATGTCAGCCACGATCAACCACATGAGCCCGAACCTGCAGGCGACTGCAATCAAGCTCACTGCTGAGGACGTGGATGGGTCGACCCCATATGTGGATTTTGCGGTGACTGACGCCCTTGCTGGCGTTGCTCGCACAGTTCCGACTGGCGTTACCGAGGTTCAGACATTCACATGTTTGGCCCAGGCGTCGTGTGTCGATGGGGATTACATCTGGTTTTACGACAACGTAGGCGCTCGATGGGCCGTTGCTATCGATCTGACTGGCTCGTCTGCGGCCCCAACTGGTGCGAACTGGGTGGCGACCGCTGCGGCGAACAAGGGACAGGCTGATATCTCCGGCGCGACGACTAATGCCGACGTTGCCGCGATCGTGGTTTCGACTCTCAACGGTCTGACTGGGTTCACCGACAAGTTCACGCTGGTCGATAACACCGACGGAACGATCACGGTAACGTGGGACGACAAGCGTGAGCAGGTAGCTACTGCAGATCCGCAGCAGGACGACGATGCGGCAGCGGGAACCTCCATTGTCTCAGCTTCGGCGACCGATGGCCGCGAAGGTGCCGTTTCCATCGCTGGCGACACGATCCAGGTCTACAATCACAACTGGCCAACAGCCTTTCCTGTGAAGGTCTATGGCTCAAACGGTGTTCCTACCGGTCTGACCGAAGGGACCACCTACTATGTGATTGTGAGCGACTCCAACAACATTCAGCTCGCGACTTCTGCAGCGTTGGCCGCAGCAGGAACCGAAATCAACATCACCGCAGATGCGGTCGCGGATGGGACGCTTGAAATCGTGCCCCAGACGCAGGCAGCAGAAGCGGTCGATCCTGATTCCGGTGACGCTCTGTATTTTGATTTGGTGTTGCGTGCGACTGACGTGAAGTGAGAAGGGGGATTCGATGCTTGGCATGATGGGAACCAATAAAGAGCGCGGGGCCATGATGGGCTCAAACGCGGTACGTGAAATCGTGCAAGATTTGCTTGGAAACATCGTGTCGGTGTCGGACCCGTCTACCGCTTCACCTTCTCTGGTGGAAGCCGGAGGGGCCGTCATGGCGGCTCTGAAGGCCGACGACAAAGAGGCGTTCACGGCTGCTCTGCAGCGGTTCGTGACCATGGTCGATGAGCTTGAGGACGAAGGCGACGACTTCGACCTGGAAATGGGGTGATTCATGGGCATCCTCAGAAACATGGTCGATATCATCGCCGAGGTCCGAGACCTTGCCGACATGGAGAACACGGATTTCGTCACAGACAACGAGATCACGAACTACATCAATGATTCTCGTCGTGAGGCGTGGCAGATTTTGGCCGAGTCCTACGAGGACTGGTACATTTCCAGCCACGACTTTGCGACGGTAGCAGGCACCCGCGACTATGCCCTGCCTGCCGATTTCATTCGGCTGCGAAAGGTGTTCTGGGTGCGTGACAAATCCACCAGCTCAGAGCGCGAGTATCCCCTGCGCCGGGTGACGTGGGATGCTACCGATTCGCGAGGCTGGGCCGGAGACAAACCGGACAGGTTCATGTTGCGCGGGTCGAACCTGAGACTGTTTCCTTTGGTGGAAGCGGTCTACAACTATCGAATCTACTACACGGCTGCACCTGCAGCTTTGACAAGCACCTCCACTTCGGTCGAGTGGGAATATGGACTCGACCGGTTCTGTATTTGGGATGCAGTGGTTCGGTGCCTCATCAAAGAAAAATCCGATGCCACCGATGCGCGTGGCGAGCGTGACCGGCACTGGGCTCTGGCCCTGAAGTCGGCAGACAACCGCGACGCGAGCGAACCGCGACGCACCCAGGAAGTGATGTACCGGGAAGATTCTGAATGGTGGGAAAGGGGGTGGTGAATTGCGACTCCCTGGCATCATTGACAAGACCCTTGAGCTATTGCCGTTCCAGGTACGGCAGTTCATCGAGGCGCTGCAACGAGACAACTTTCTGCGGCGTCGTCTCATTCAAGACATTGCTGTTTCCACAGCAGCCGTTAGCGTTCGCCACGGCCTAGGCTACGTGCCAGAAGGCTACATCGTGGTGCGCAAGAACGCGAACGTCACTGTCTACAACGGAACAATCGACAAGAATCAGATTTCAATCACGGCATCGGGATCGGCTACGATTTCGATCCTAGTTTGGTGAGGGCGGGATGGCACTAGCATATCAAATGGTCCCCATCCAACTGCAGGGGCTTGACCAGAAGACCGACCCGTTTGTGCTCAAGCCGGGTTCTCTCACCGAACTGAAGAACATGTGGATGGACAAGACCGGGACGTTGCGCAAGCGCTACGGGTTCGACGATCTGACTGGTTTGACGTCTGATACCGTAACCGTATCCGAATGGAATAATCAGATCGTTCGGTGGACGACAACGACAGCCCAAATAATCACGTCAACGGACGTCATTGCGACAGACGTAAGACAGCACGCCGGAAGCTATGAGTTTCACGACATAGGGGGCTCTCTTGTTTCTTCAGACGTGTATCATTATGCAGAAGGACCAGACTACGGTATTTTTGTAAAAAGAACGTCTGCAACAACTGTCGAAATACAGTTTGTCGATCTCATTACTCGCGCATGCTTTAACTCGGAGTCGTTCACGTACGACGGAGCCCATGTTGTAGCGACATCGACTGGAGTTGCAGCAGTGCTATGGACCACCGGGTCAGGCACGGCTGACATGGTTTTATGGCATTGGGTTGGATTCGATAGCGCTGGCAGTCCTGACGTCGACGTTGCTGGAGGCACGATTGTCAGCGGTAGCCTAATCGAGCAAGTGGACGTCGTATGCACTGGCACAAAGGTTTGTGCAGTTTATAGCGATACGACAGATTTGCGGCTGGCTATTGCAACCGTTAGTCCGTTCGCTGTTGATTCCGATTCTGTTGTTGAAGCCGCAGTGACAGCCACCAGAACTGCTATTGGCTTGCAGGATGCTACACAGGGATTTGTCGCTTACACGCAGGAGCGGACAATTGCCGGCCCAGCATATCGAACAGATGTCCGTTATAGGTTTTTCACCATAGCTTCTGGACCAACGGGAACGGCAACCAATCTAGTTACGTATTCGCCAGCAAGCCTTTATTCTCCGTCACGACTAACAGTCGTCTACTCTGCAGTGACGTTAAATTGGAAAGTTTTGTTCGACTGGGATTCGTTGTCTCCGATAACTCCGAGTACCGTCGAAGTTTGGGAACACAATATCGGAACAATTCAGTATCGAGACAGCAACGTTCAGCTCGCATCGAGAGCTTTCTATTATCAGGGATTCTTGTGCGCCTACTTATCAGCAGATCGACCGACGACAGATGAGACGAATGTCAGTCTGGCATTAAGGGCATACCCAGACCCTAGCAACAACCCACCGTGGGGGTTGTGGTCTGACTATCTGTTTCAAGGCAGGACTCGCCCAGCTCCAACAGGTTGGGCAATGCCTGGCATTACGGTGAGTGGGACATCGATAACAGCACTGTTGCCGTATTCTGGAAATCGGTACGAACAAGCAAAAATTGCAGTCCGTTCGGCTGCAGGAAAGCCGCTGTTCGGGTATTGGAATCGGGCTCTATTGCACAATGTAACGCCGAACATAATGACGTTCGATGGGCGGCGCACGTTCCCTGCGGGTTTTCCTACATGGCCTATCATTACTGGAGTGTCAGCATCCGGCACGGGGTCATTTACTGGCACGTATGGATACACGGCGGTTTGGGAACGAATAACCTCGGTAACGTTTGGCGCTCTGCTCCGAGTCTCGTATCGACCGTTGTTGCATCGTCTGACGCCACCTTTAACGTGACCGTAAAGGCTCCGCCATTTTTCGATTCGACGACGGATTCATTCAGTCTCGTGCTATACCGAACTACTGCTAATGGCACGATTTTCTATCGTGTGACGGAATCAGCAGTATCGACGACGACAGTCACGGTGGTTGAGCAGACACCCGATGCCGACATTGCCTCCAACCCCCTGCTCTACACCGATGGCGGTGGCCTGGAGAACGTCATGCCTCCAGCCGTGGAAGCGTGGTGCATCGCCCGCGACCGCGTGTGGATTGTCAGTGCCGAGGACCAGAACATCTACCCGTCGAAGCTGCGCATCTCGGGCGAGGGTCTTGGGTTCAACGACGCCCTGCGCATCACAATCAACGGGTCGGGCGACCTCCGCGCCATTGCCGGAATGGATGAGAAGGTTTTGGTGTTTGGGGAGGAGTCGACATGGGTGATCTACGGCGTGGGCCCGGACGACCTAGGCTCGGGGAACTTCGAGAACCAGCAAATCAGCGATGACCTCGGATGTATCGAACCCCGGTCAATCATGCTGGGCGACTCGGGGCTCTACTTCCAGTCACGCAAGGGGCTCTGGCGATACGGTAGGGATCTATCTAGTCAGCCGGTCGGTATCCCTGTCGACGCCTATCGCACAGAAACGATTGTGGGGGCGATGAGTCCCAGCGACCGACTGGCGTATTGGTGGTTCACCGCATCGGGCACGATTCTCGTGTGGGACGAATATCACCAAATCTGGAGCAGGTTTCTGTCGGACGTGGCCAAGGGCTCTGCGTTGGTCAATCAAAAGCCTGTTTTTCTGACAACGGGTGGTGAGGTATTCCGTGAAAACACATCGAGCTATCAAGACGACTCTGGGAATTATGAGTGCAGCATCACAACGGGCTGGCTCAATTTTGCAGGAGTGCAAGGTTTTCAAAAGGTCCGTCTTGTGTCCATCTTGGGAACATCTCAGACGGCGGACTTCAATCTGGTGGTCACTGCGGCATACGACCACGTCGACACCACCGTATCGACATGGACCGCTTCCAACGCGACCGTCAAACCAGCAGGCACGGCCTACCGATGGGAGTTCAAACCCAAGCGGCAGAAGTGCACGACCATGCGACTTACAATTACGCAGACGTCTGCTGCGGAGGGCGCATCGATAACGGGTCTAGCTGTTGAGGCTGGTCTTATTCCTGGAATTGCACGACGCCTGAAGGGCGCAAAACGAGTGGAGGGCACCTGATGGGGTTCGGTGATTGGGTAAAGGACACGGTCGGAGGCATCGGCACTGCGGTCGGAGGATTGGGTGAATCCATCGATCCTACTTCGAGTCTAGGAGTTGGTGAAAGGTTCGAGAAGGGTGCTCGAGGTCTGTTGGCAGTCAATTCTCTCGGGCAGACTGAGGCTATCCGATCAGGCATAAAGCAAACGAAAGGATTCACCGACGTCAAGCCCACAGATTGGTCGAGGATGGCCGACGAAGAGGCCGAGATGGAGGAGAACCGCAACTGGCTCAAAGGTCTTTACGAGTCAGCGGGTCAGAGGCAGGCACCACAGGCCGCAGCTCCCACTGACATCAGTCGGGCCGGGGTTCGGGACGTGAACGCGACCTCTCTGGGTGCAGCCCCACAGGCGACAGCCGCGCAAATCGACCCACGCGCAATGCAGATGACCTACGATGCCGCCCAGGGGCTCGCCCCCAGCGCTGCACAGGCAATGCTCCAGTCGGGTGTTTCCCAGGCCGGACAACTCGGCATGGCGCTCGCCGGTGCTCGCGGTGGATACAACCCAGCGGCGATCCGTGGTGCCCAGCGGGAAATGAGCGCGTCGGTGCAAAACGCAGCTGCGCAGTCTGCTGGGTTGAGAGCTCAGGAAATGGCGCAGGCCAGACAAGAGTTTTCAAGCCTCGCCACGTCCTCGGCCCAGCTCGGACAACAGGCGGAGCTGTTCAACAAGACTCAAGAGGGACAGTTCAAGCTGGCAGAGGCCGAGAACGCATTGCGAGCGCAGGCCGCAAATCAGGCGGTTGACCTCGACGTCCTGAAGACCAACGCGGCAAGGGGCGACGCCTTCGCCATAGCAAACCTGCAGGCACAACTCCAGCAGTCGGGCATGAACGACGC
>JGI10211J14876_10001136_pt1 | contig 11693 bp, 17 predicted proteins | sample Etolagsediment_FD_14876 | JGI IMG/M metagenome (IMG submission 14876)
GAACGAAGGAAAAACGGCGGGATAAGGTACAGGAAATAAACGTAAAGAAATGGTGGGATGATTAAAAATGAGTATTGCCAGCAGTCCAAACAGTGCCGTAGTCAATACAATGGGAATAGCAAGCAGGATGCCTATATCACGCAGAGAGCAAGCGGCAATGGAATCGTTGCGGTTATGGGGAGTAATCAATGAACTTACACGGCCTAATGTATCAAACCGTGAGGTAACGCCGCAGGCAAGACAAGCCGCTCCGCAATTAGCAACAATCCAACAGCGGGCACAAGAAGCGAAACTATTACGGGAAATAAATAATTTAGGACTAGGGGCATTAATAACACCAGAGTCTCGTCCTGATGCCCGTCCGTACGTAACGCCCATTATGCCTCAGACTGGAGGACGATACGTAACGCCGCCTGAAAAACAAGAAGGCGGATATATAATCGAACAGCCAGAGCAGATGCCCGAATGGCAAGAAGTATACGAAGATATATTTCCAAAGCGGACAATGGAAAAGTCAGAAGATAAGGAAGCCTCCCTCATTGAAGAGGCGAAGAAGTATGATAGTGCAGAGGAGTTTGTGAGGGGACAGGGATTAAAATTATATCATGTTACAAATAAGGATATAAAAATTCCATCTATGAATCATACATTGGGACAACTTGGGATTCATTTAGCAAATAAAGAACAGGCAGAAAGTATATTAGAAAATTGGGATGATTACAATAAAACCATAGATATTTCTGCAACTCTAAATAATCCTTTAAGATTAGAAGATTTGGGGGGCTGGGTTGGAAGTGATGTAGTTGAAATGGTAAATAAAAAAATAGGGAGTAAGTTGCATTCATCTGCAAGTGGGCAATCCATAAGAAATGCGATAAAAAGTGCTGGTTATGATTCGATAGTGTATAAAAACAAGTTTGAAGGAGAAGGAGATAGCTATATAGTTTTTTCAAATAACCAAATCAAAACCAAGTCCCAGCTCACCTCTATCTGGAACAAAGCACATAAGAAATAAGGAGCAATTATGTTAGCGGAAGACGAACTTAAAATAGAAAAGAACCCTGAAGCAGGGACGGAAAAAGACAAAGAAGAAGAATCTGAGCAAATACCAAAGTATATGTCCCAGCTTGACCTTGACCAAAAGCAAAAAGAACGTATCACAAAAGAGTTTTGGGAAGAGTTTGAAGCTATTAAACGAGAACGAGCAGACGAAAAACTAGAATCAAAATGGGATATGCTCGATGCGCAGTATGAAGGGGTATTAGAAGAAGACGAACACCAGCAATTTAATATTCACGTAGGATTAACGAAGAGTGAAGTTGACAGGGTTGTAAATCGTATAATGCAAGCGTACATGGAAAGCGACCCGATGTTTGCAATAACGCCAAGACGTGATTTTAACAGCAAAGAAAAAGACGCAAGGGAAATCGCAGAGAAACAACAGGATTATCTTGACTATACACTTGACGAAATTATCCCGTATCGTGAACCATCTGAAATGACAATACGTTCAGCGGTTAAATTAGGCAACGGAATTAAGAAATGGGAGCATAAAGTAGAGAGAGAGAACAGAAAGCGGGAAGAAATATTTAAGGGCAGTCCCAGACCTGTATTCGGTGTTGACCCACAAACAGGACAGCCCGTCCAAACAGGAATTAAAAACAAAGGATTAGAGGATTTCATTAAAGCGTTTCCGCAGGTAATAGATAAAGAAAAAGGGTTACCAAAGCCGCAGTTTAATCAATATATAAAGGCTCTTGCAGAAGGCAAAGAGATTAATATATTAGCAGAGTATCCTGAAACGTTATATAACGATGCGTTTCCCAAAAACGTAGAGTTGAGAAACTTCTACGTCCGTACGTCAACCGAAGGAAACTTAGGGCTTGCAATAACGAGATTAGTCGTTGAACGTATAAACTATAATTGGTGGGAACTGCAAAAACTAGCGGACAAACCTGAATATTTCGAAGAAGAAATAAATAAATTATCGTTTAAGAACGAAAGAGACGAGCGAGATAATAAGCAAATGAAAGGATTTCAAAATGAGAAATACGATATTCTAGAAGCAACGTTCATGGTAAAAATCGAAGAAGACGACGAGGAAGAGACGAAGTGTATCTTTTGGTTTTCAGAAGACAGGCGTAATATGATAGGTGCAGTGTTGTATCAGTATTATGCGATACCTTCAAGATACGTTGAATCACATATATGTAAACAAAAACCCGGGTTTTATCAGCCAGGGATAGCTGAGATATTAACTGACGATAATATAACTATTGACGCATTAATAAATTCAATGTTAGAAGGAGTATATACGGCTAATTTAATAACGCCTATTGTAAAAAAAGGAAGCAGTACAGAACTCCAGTTTTTAAATCGAAGAGCGGGGCATGGCGTGCCGATTGTAACTACAGACGGGAAACCTTTACAATTCTTCAATCAGTTTATGAAACCCGTTGACGTGAATGCGTTTATAGGGATGATGGAATATATATCAAGAAGCGCGCAAGACAAGACTGGCGGAAACGATGCGTTTGGCGGGAACTTAGACCCTATTGACCCAACGGAGCCCGGGAATAAATTCATAGCGCGGCTTTCAGAATCCAATATTAATATCCGGCCGTATATATTAGCGATGCTCCCTAGTTTTAATTTAGATGCGTATATAATACTGGCTATTTCATACCAAATCGATAAAGAAGGGCGAAAGTATCGAAAACCTTCTGAGAAAGTCGTAGGGGACAAACCCGGTGTTTTCGATACTATAACACGGCAAGAACTTATTGCTCGTACTAATATTCAATCCCGAGCATACCAATTCGCAGTTGATAAAATAAACGAGAAACGTGAGAATCTAATGCTGACGCAGTTATTACGCAATGAAATATGGGTAGCGCAAGACCCAGAGGCTGTGTTTAATCTATGGCGCAGTGTAATCAAGAACTGGTCTCCGTACTGGAAAAACAATGTTGATAGAATATTACCGAAACCCGACGAAATAAAACGTAAGATGGTACAAGTTGCGTCATTAGGGGCAAAATCGTTCGTGCAAGCGTCAATTCAACAGTCAAAACTAACAGGTATGCCGCCTGAGTACGACCCTAAGCAATTCTTAGAGCTAGTTGCGAAACTAGAGAAAGAAATAGCAACCCCTCCGTCAAAAGAGGAAATAAAGGAGCGTAGAAAAAGTGCATAAATATATTAAACGCAAGTGGGATAAAAAAGAAAAGTATAAGAACGACAAGTACAAAGAGATTGTATCAACAGCGAGAGAATGTTTAAACGACACGAAATTTAAGCGGTTCCGTGATTCGTTTAATAATTGGCGCAATGATTTAATCAACGAAATGATGGCCTATCCTGTTAATGACCCAGGGTATAAAGAATACATAATAAAAAAACTAACCCAGCTTGAAACTCTTAATTTTTTATTAGAAGGCGTTATAACACAAGCAGGGGAGAACGATATTCCAAAACAAGGAGACATTACAAATAATGAAACGTGAAATAACCAATAAAGAAATACACGAAGAAATACAATCAACGGACGAGAAGGCGGATGTTAATCTTGGAATAAAAAAAGGGGAATTAGGGTCTGATGAAAAACCGTTTAAGACGGCGACTCAAGCGGCCAATTATTTCTTAAAAAATATAAAAGGTAAAGATACCGATATTACCGAATCCGTACCTATCACGTCCGTTGACCCAAGAGAAAGAACATCGGGGTTATTAAAACATACAGTTTTGCTTCCTGCTAAAAGCATAGAACGCATGGTGCTAGAGGCGGTAATAAAAGGTGTGAATATATACGGGATAAGAATATACGAAATAATAGCGCGAAGCATGAACGAAAAAATAAGCACAATAAAAAACATAGAGCGCCGTGCTTTAGAAATGTTAAAAAACAAAATAGCGAAATATGGGTGAGACGAAAAGGAACGCAAAAACAAGAGGCAACTATCCTGTATTAATAAATATATGCCCTATTTGCGGGATACTGCATTTCAATCAAAGTAAATATTGTAAGGAACATGAAAATAATGCACAAGCAAGAGGCAGAGAAACTGTTAAATAAACTAGGGGAAGAAAGGTTAGGGTATGTATGTAAAAACTGCAAGAAGAGGATATTTGTTATTATATCACGTACACAAGTTGAACATTCTCTCAAGCAGCTAAACCCTAAGATAATTAAAGATAAGATTGTCTTTGAGTGCCCTTTATGTAAACGTCCGAACAGAGTACCGAAAAAAGAATTTGTATATTATTTAAGGCGGGAAATAAAACGTGCTAATTTACTAACGATTAAGCATCAACCAGAAAAGGGGTTAATAATTGTATGAAAATATTACGTCGTGTTGACAGAGGCTCAAAAGAAGTAATTGCCAATGTTAAGTTAATCAAGAAAAATCCTAAGAGTGTGATTGTACGATTATCCAACGGAGACGTAATAAAACGCAAGAATAATGATGTAGTAGAATGGTAATTTAATTTTCAGGCAGAGACGTTATATAAGTCAATGAAGCCCTTGCTGATAGGAACATTCCTATCGGCAGGGGTTTTTTTATTAATTGTCAACGCCCAACGGGGTCGACTAACAAAGGAGAAGTTATGCCACCAGAAGAAAAAAAAGAAAATCCATACGCAGGGAAAACAGAAGAAGAACAGGATGCATTAATCCTTGAAGAATTAGAGCTAGAGTCAAAAGACGGTACTCCTAATAAGGAAACTACCAAAGACAGCGCTCCTGAAGAAAAGGAAACCGCAGATAATAAAGGCGAAGAAGAAGAAAAGAAAGGGGGAGCAGATGAAGACCCCAAAGACCAAAAAAACGAAGGAGACAACGAAAAAGACGACGAAGAAGAAGAGGGTGCAAAAGCCGAAAAAGAAGAAAAGAAAAGTGATGAAGAAGGTGCAAGTGAAGACGGAAAACCCGAAAAAGAAGCGCCTTTGGCTGATATTACTATTGACGCGTATCAAGAGGCTATTGCATCAGGAAAAATGACAAAAGAAGAAGCAGAGCAGGAAGTTCTAAGCATTAATAAACTAAAATCTAAGTATAAGGGCGACGTAAACCAGCTTTCAAAAGCTGCACTTTACGCTCTTCGAATGGCAAGCAGGACTCAGCAGGAACTTAAATCTTTAAAAGATACGCAAGTTAAAAATTTTGATTTTTCACAATCCGATAAGGTTATATGGAACGGAAAAGAATACAGCCGTGATTTTCTCATTGACCAGTATAAGAAAGACTACCCCGACAAAGCAGAACGTTTAGAGACCGAAGGTGCAATATTCGATGATGCTAAACAACTTTTGCAGACCAAGTATGACGGTGAAGTTAAAAAGGCACGGGCGAATTACCATTTACAGGCAAATGAGAAACGTACTGTTCTTTTAGGGCAGGTATCTGATGAGGATGTACCTTTTATTGACGAGATAAAATCCATCCTTGATACCACTCCTGACCATACGATACTAAATGATAAATTTGACATTACTCCTACTGTCCGATGGGCACGGGGCGGTTCTTATCATGAAAGTATTAAAGAAGCGTATCAAAAAGGATACGAAAAGGGGAAATCAGAATCCAAAATACTTACGGAAAAAGGAAAAGAACCTGCTGGATCGACAAAAACGAAATCTAAGTCCAAAGTTTCGTTGACTGCATCTCAGAAAAAGGAAGCTGAAGAATTATATGACGAAGATAAAATCCCAAATGAAAAGAAATGGGAACTTTATCAAGAACAAATAAATTTTGAAAACGAATTAAATAAACGCAAAAAAGCAAGTTAAATTTAGGAGGACATAATGGAACAAATGCGATATGGGCATATCAGGGGATTGGGATTGACTGTCCCTTGTCAGATGACAGATTCAGAAACCGTAAAAATAGCGAGTGGAAGGTTTGTTTCAAGAAACACGTCTACTGGTAAAGGTGAAATCGCTGATACTACGGATACCATCATGGGATGGGTTGATGCTGATGATTATAATTCAGCAGGTACGGCAACGACCAGTTCTTCAACATACCCTATGTACTACGATTTCGGAGACGTATTTTCAATACCTTTAGCTTACGACAACTCAAGCTATACGGTTAATTACTCACAGGCTATTTTCTTTGAACTGTGTGATTTATACGTCGCAAGCAGTGTACAGTATGCTGACCCTACGAATTACAGCACAGGCCAGTTAATGATAGTCGGCGGGCAGGCTGCGACAGGAACAACTATTTGTACTTCTGACGGATATTTAGAGGTATGTATAGGCGCAGAGCAGAGATTAACTTTAGGCGTAGGGGCATAAGGATTAAACTTTATTTAATATTTTATTCAAATAAAAAGGAGAAGTCATGGCAGGTTTAAGAGCAGACCAATTACCTTTGTATAAAAAGGATATGTACAAAGCAGAACGTGAGGGGTATGACGAAGTCCCAACAACGTACAACAAAATATTTTTTGTAAAAGAAGCGGTAACAGGAGCAGGGGATAAAGTAAGCCAGGTTCTTGGCGCTCAGCAGCTTACTCGTCATACATCCGAAAATCAACAGATTGATTATGCAAGTCCATCGAACGGATGGGAGTTCCTCGTTAAGTATCATACGTACAGCGCAGGCCTTTCATTAGGGTTTGAAGCGGTAGAGGATACGGTAAAGCTGGGGAATTTACTTAATGATTTAGCCCAGACATGGGGGCGGCAGAACAGAAGGGCTAAAGAAAAACTTGCCGCACGAATGTTTAATGAAGGAGGGACATTATCAGGAGACTGGGTGTTTAACGGAACGCACGTAGGAAATGCAGACAGTTCAGGAGATATGCTATACGATGGTTCTCCTCTTTTTGCGCTTAATAATGCTTCTTATTTACACACTACAAAAAGCGGGAACACGTATTATAACAGCGTAGCATCGTTGGCATTAACACCTTCGAATTTTGAAACCATTTATCAACTGCACGTAACAACAAATGCTTTTGATGAAGCAGGAGACGAGATTGAAAACCCTGTAGATACAGTATTAACTAAGTCTGGCACTGACCAGTTCTTAGCCGATAGGATTTTCTCTACTCCTCGTTCTCAAGGAATGCCGTTTGGCCAGAACAATGATGTTAACCCTTATTTCGGTATTATTAATAACAAAATAGGCTGGCGGTATTTAAACGATACAGCGGATGTGTTTTATATTGGAAAAGCAAGGTCAACGGATTTTCAATTCCACGAACGTATGCGGCCAAGACTACGGTTTTTCCGTGATGAAAACACAGCGGGGTATAAAGTATCGAATATGCTNAGAATCGGTATTTTAATTAAAAACTTTAGGGCATGGTCAAGAGGCGGAGGCACAAGCGGGGCATAATGGGATTACAAGGTAGTATATTCAAAGTTACATACGGTAAATGCCCAAGATGCGGGGCTGCGGCTTCGGACGACACATCCCCTGGCTCAGCATACTCAAGTTCTAATTTAATATCAGGAACAGGAGTTGAACTCGTTTGGTTCAGGGGAAAACCTATGTGTTATAGATGCAAAGACCAAATTTTATCAGAAGAAGAATCGCGGAAAAGCGCACGTAAAATAGCGGCGTCTAATCGTTACCGTAATAAACTTGGATATAGAAATTCATTATAAGGAGGATATATGCCAAAAATTCCAATGTCCGACATAATAGACGAACTTGATGAGCTGGGGATAGATTTCAACGAGAACGAACTTTCGTATGATGAACTATCCCAGCTTCTCAGGCAAAAAAAGGAGGAGCTTAAATTGACAAAGTATAAGAAAGGTGCGAGTAAAGCACCAGAAGAAAAAAAAATAATAAATCCTTTGCCTGCGGGAACAATCAAGAAAGAGTCAACGCCTGAAGAAATACAGGAATTACAATCTCAGGGGTTGCTTATAGGTTGTGAATACAGCCCGAAGGTAGGAGGCAAACAAAAATGTTTTGCAATTATAAAGCAATAGGAAGGAGAGAGACGTGAAGAAAATTTTATTAATAGCTTTGTGTATGATTCTAATCCCTTCAGCGAGCTATGCTGTGGATGCAGCTGCTACTGACACAGGGCATTTAGGCAATAACCAATGGCACGTACAATCAGACGGTGATTTAGTTGCGGACGATGAAGATTCGCAGGATATTTACGCTGATAGTATTGTCTTAGGCGGTGTAACTTTAGACGGGACGATTGAGCGGGCAGTACAGTTTGGACTAGAAGATTTTGTGGCTATAAGTACAGCCAGAGATTACTTCGAAGAATTAACAGCCAGTACCATACCTGGTATTGAAGTTGATAATTCAAAGCGGTCGATTGTATGGTCAGATTCAGAAGTAACGCCAGTTCAAGTAGCGTTTAAGGTACCTGCTGATTATAACTCAGGCGGTGCGTTTCGTGTTTATTGCGACAGTTCAGCGTATAGTTCACAGAACGCCATTGATTTTGACGTAAGAGTTGATAATTCAGGAGACGGTGTAACGTCTGCTGCTTGGGACACAGCGTCAACTAACCAGACACCTGCTAGTTTAGACAATTTAGCGGGTTCACCTGATTTAGTTGTGCTGAGTGTAACTACTGATTTTGCATCTTTAGCGGCAAATGATTTAGTTACTATTGCAATATGGCGGTCAAATGCAAGCGGAACGTATACAGGTGATTTAGAAATGTACTACGCAGAGTTTTATTATACTGCAAACGAATAAAATTAAGGGGATAGCAATATCCCCTTTTTTTTTACTATGGCAAAGATTATATTTACTTTACTATTTATAGCGATATTAGGGGTTCTTCCCGATTCACATTTAAGTGTAAGAATGGGGAAAACCATATTAGCCGAATGGTGTTTAATAACATTTATAGCGGTGTATTTCATAAAGAATATTTGGCTTAGGGGTTTTTTACTTTGGTCTTTGATAAGAATGGCGATAGGAACGGCGGGTATGAATATGCAGCAAGGAGCGGCTGAGCAGTATACACAAATCTCATATATTACAATGAACACTATTTTTATATATGTTATTTTTTATCAAGTTTTTATTAACTTGAAAATTCCTATTGATAAAGTATTGAATGCAATGTGTGTGCTTGCTCTTGTTCAAACAGCGATAATGATAATGCAATACTACGGGGTATGGCTGATTTTTCTTCCTCGTAATGTCAAACATTATCAACAGCCGTATGAAATTATCAGTACGTACTTAGGCGGTTGGGTGCATTATATAAAAATGGACAGGGTTATTTGTCCTGGGTTCACTGATAATACTAACATGGCATCTTCATTATTAGCATTATCCCTGCCTGCTTTCTTAAGGAAAAAATGGGTTTTTTGTATACCCCTTCTTTTCATAGGCATTTATTTAGCTGATGCTCTTGGTGGTGCTATCCCTGCTTATATAATATTAAGTATTTACTTATACCGGCGTTTTGGAACAGGGCGTTTAATTATAGCCATTATAATTTGTCTTTTTCTTTTACTGTTCCCGATTCTTTATTGGGATAATATTTTATTTTGGGTTAAGAATCAACTGCGATTTCATGTATGGATGCTGACGATAAAAGAAGTTATCCCGAAAAAATGGATAATAGGATACGGATTAGGGCAGTTCAAAATACTTTTCCCTATTATTCATCGGTTAGCTCTTGATTATAATATTTTATCACATGGTGAATTTCGGCATTTACATAATGATTATTTACAATTATGGGTAGAGCAGGGGATTATAGGATTAGGATTAGCATTAGGATTTATTATGTCAATAATAAGAAAGGCGGCGGCAAATGTTAGAAGACATGATAGTTATATTTTGTGTTTATACGGTATTGGTATTGGGATGTTCAATAGCGGCGTTAACTTTCTGTTTTATACAACAGTTAGCCTGTTATTTCTTGTCTATGCTGCGTCAATAGACAAAATAGAGAGAAAACAGTGGAGCGCCATATAAGTGAGACATGAAAAATAAAATATTTGTTTTAATAATTTTGTGTTTAGGAACAGCGGGTTGTGTGAATACCAATGAAAGTAAACTGTTACCTTTTTTTATGTGCGATTATTTTAAGAATAACAATGAAACAAACGAGTTTCTTTTTGATATAAATAAACGGGTTGTTGCTCTTGAGGGATTAGAATTACAAATCAGAAAATTAGAAAATAAAGTTAAGCAAAATGAAAGAAGGATAGGCGTTCAGGAAACAATAGAAGAAAAAAGGAGATAGAGAAATGGACAAAAAGTTAAAAGTATACCTTGATAAAGTAATTAAATTAAAGAATGAAATACGTAAGTTAGAAGCAAGGAAAAAGAATATAAGTGATGAGATTAAAAAGGTTTACAAGAACCGAGACCAAGAATTAAAGAAGAAAAATATTTACGTAGACAACAAACGGAAAGAATTAAGCAGGGATATAGCTGATTTTAAAAAGAAGGAAAAGGAATTTGCCAAGACAAAAGGCATAGAAAAAAATGCATTTAACCAAATGTCAGAGTATTTAAGCGATTTAAAAGCGACTCTTTCGATGAAAGAACGTAATTTATCGGCAAGAGAGGAAGATGTAATTGAGAGAAAAAATAAGTTAATAGCAAAAGAGAAGGATTTAGGAGGCAGAGAAACGTATATACAAGATGAGTCAACGCGTGTTATTGCAGAAATAAGAAAACTTACACAACAAAAAACAGCTTTTGATATGTATAAATTAAAAGTAAAGGAAAAAGCGGAGAAAATGGATTTATTGATTAAAGAAACAAAGTATGAAAAATCAGAAGCGGCAATGGCAAAGAAGAAGCTCATTCAGATAACGGAGGGGTTAAAAGAAGAGGTAAAAATTATAAATAAGAAAGCTCAAGGCATAAAAAAAGAAACGGATAGATTGAGCAAAGAAAAAGATATTATGAAAAAGGATAAGATAAGGATAGGCGAGAAAGACATTGAATTACAGGCAAAAGAAAATGAGCTGGTGATATATGAACGATTAATAAATCGCAAACAGGGGGAACTAACAAAAAGAGAGAGCAGAATTAAAGAACTCGAAAGGAGCAAGAAAAAATGAGANTACAGAAAATAGTAAAGGAAGATTTAGTGTATAGTACGAACTTAACTACTACTATTCCTATTGCAAGCACAGCTACGGTTTACACTGCGGGAAAATCGTTAGGGGACTCTAATAATTTCACATTAGGGTATAAATTCACATCTGACGGAGCTGTAAATGTTCAAATAGAAATACAGCAGTCCGATGATAATTCAACGTACGTAACGGCAGAAGACGTAGGTGTTTTTGATACCGCAACTGACGAAACTCAGCATTTTAAAGCGTTCAGCCCTCTGCCCACTAAATATTTCCGGTTAAAATTAACGGGGCAAGGAGCAAACGATTCTTCAACTACTTTAGCGGCAAGTTTACAAAAACCAGTTGTTTATTAAATGGAGGAGGATATGAAGAAAATAGTTTTAGTATTAATTGGTGTGTTAATATTCTGCGGGTTTTGGCAGGGTGGTGATAAACCGTATAAAGGAGCGTCAAATGCCATAGTTACAGATGACGGTGTGATTAATACAGGCAGCGGAGTTGTTTACGGTGTTTATATTATAACGCATGAATGTAATGGCGGGGGCGAGTTTGATTTATACGACGGGTCGGATACAACAGGAACGAAAATATACGACAGCATAATTTTAGCTACGGATTGTCAGATTGTTTTTGCGCCACCTGTT
>JGI10211J14876_10001139_pt1 | contig 11667 bp, 12 predicted proteins | sample Etolagsediment_FD_14876 | JGI IMG/M metagenome (IMG submission 14876)
TTCTCCCACGTTACCGGGTTCCCGGCCGCCCTGCACTCGCTGAAGTTCCCACGCCACAGCGTCGGGTAAACCGGCTGACCTGGAGGAGGGACCGGCATCCCTTCTCGATAGGACGCAATGGGCATCTGCGTGGCAACAATGGGCCTCACAGCGACTTGCAGCTCTGCCAAGCGCCGAGCATGCTCTCGCTGAGCCGCAATCGCTGCAGCTGCAGACGGCGCTTGCTGAACCGCTGTCTCTGCGCCCATCCCCGTCATGTACTCGTAGGTCATCCTGCTTCACCCCTTTTGCGCCACCAGAACCAATAGCCTGCGAAGCCCGCAGCTCCGAGACCGAGAAGCCCCAGGATGCTCACGGTGCCCCATGGGAAAGCATCAACATCCTCCACCGAGACCGGCTCTGGAGTCAGTGCCGGGTCAGGCGTTGGTTCTGGAGCTGGTGTGTCGGTCACCGGTGGCTCAACAACCGGAGGAGCGACTGGCTGCTCCGAAACAGCAGGAGGACAGCAGTAGTAGAACGCGCCCCCTTCGACGCACTGCATCGAGCAGTCACGATCCCGCATGTCCCGCTCTGCTGCAGCAAATTGCAAATAGTCGCTCGCGCTCTGCCGAACAACATTGCGCACACCCCCATCAGGACACGCAACACCACCACAGGCGCTGTTACGCGCTTGTGCTCCGAATTTTCCGCGGATTCGGTCAAGGAGAGCGCCTCCCATTCCTGTCCTGTATTCGTAGGTCATCGCCTGCTCCTTGGTTTTCGCACGTCGGCAAAAACGTCTGCTGTTGCCTCAGGGACCGCATCCTCACCTCTCGCCCACCGCATCAGAGAGCCAGAAGGAGTCCAGTTCCAGATCGTGAGGCGCTGAGGATTTCTGAGCATGAAGTCCTCATCGTTCTCGTCGTCCTCGTAACCATCAAAAAAGTCGTCGTCAGGATTCGCTGACCAGCTGACCTCTTGCCGCCGCTTTCCACTCCACTTGCCGCCCAGCTTCTTGTAGTTGAGGATCAGATACGTCGCCCCGAGGATCATGGCGCCCGCGAAGACCAGACCAAAAATTCTTTTGTTCCGATATTCAGGGCTCTGGACCCACTGCTCGAAGACGGGAACGACCTGACCAGGCTGGCAGCACCAGGCATCAATCCAGTTTGTCCTAGGAGCGCTGCCGGCCCCCTCACCACCAACGACGATACTGCGACGAGCCGGCTGAGCACCCATATAGGTGCAGCCTGATTCCGTGTAGCGGTCGCGATCGCCAAGGTCGAGCTGGAAGAACATCTGTCCTTCGGGAACCAGATCGCAAGAGCGACCGGTCCAACGAGAGACCGCACTGATTCCGGTGCCCGAACGCCTCGTCAGCTCGCGATAGGCAGGGGACTCCTCAGGAGGGCGATTCACACCGATCTGAAGTAGTGTCGTCATCAGAGTCCTCGCTCCCGCTCCCCGACCCGCTCCATGGCCGGCATGAACTTCTTCCAGTACCACCAGAAGAAGGCACCGGTCAGGCCAAGCATCGCGACGCCACCCCAGTTCACGCTCAGGGTGCCGCCGCCCACCTGATGAGTCGTCGTCAACGGCTCGGGTGTGCCGGGCTCCGACGTCGTCACGACAGGGACGGCCCCGGTCCCATCCATCCCTATGAGTCGCTCGTAAGACATTACTTTCGCCTGAAGTACAAGAACGCCCCGATGGCGGCTCCAGCGATGGCAACGTGCGTCCACCTCAGCGTGATCGGAATCATGCCCGCCTGCTGAACCGCAGCGCCGTTGCCATTGGCCGGAGCACCGTTGCCGTTCGCTGCCGGAGCGCCGTTACCGTTCGCGACCGGAGCACCGTTGCCATTGGTGAACAGCACCGGCGGCGGGAGTGGTGTGTCCATCGTCGTCTGGAGCGGCGTCAACCCCTCCGGAACGACCTCCGGAATGACCTGCGAGGTCTGGAGTTCATCGTGAGCGCTGGGAGCGTCGAACACGCCCTCTTCGCTCGCGTAAGGATCCCAGCTGATAGGCTGAAAAAGTCCGTTGTCCTCCCCAGCCTGCCCCAATGCCAATGATGCTGCTTGTCTTACGTATGTCATCACAGAACTCCTCTTGTCATATTCGGTGCCACCGACGTCGGCGGGAGCAAAATGCCCAGTTCGTCCAGTTGCGCCTCCGTGGCCTGGGCCGAAGCGCCATCCTTGAGCCAGCGCAGCAGTGCAGCTCGGCTGTTGCCAAACTTCTCGACGCCGTAGTAGCTGATCGCCTTCCACTTGCGCTTGCCGTGACTCTTGTGCAGCTCGCCCAAGCTCTGGCCGCCCTCGGAGACACGGAACTTGTTGGCGAGCTTCATGTTCATCGACCGCAGCTGCTTGTAGTGCGTCTCGGGGATGAGCGGGTGCAGCATGAAGACGCCGGCTTTGGTCTTGACCTCGGAGCCCCAGCCCTCTCGAGCCCTCGGGTTCTCCGAGATGTCTCGGGATTTCTCCTGCCGCATGTACCAGCGAGCCACCACCACTCCGCCAGCCGCGCCGCCGAGCAGCCACAACCAATTGTCGAGTGCCCAGTCGAACCAGCTCGTACCGAGTCCAAGCAGCGGCTTGGGCGGTTCGACCTGGCCCTTGGTGGTCTTCCAGAACTCGAAGAGCTGCTTCGGCACCTCGATGACCGGTGGCTTGAGCGGGTCCTCTTCCACCACGTACATGGCGGTCAACGCCGCGACGCCGGGGAGGTCGAAGTTCTTCCACCACACCATGAAGCTCTGCAGCTCGATCGGTGGGATCGACGTTGAAAGAATCTTTCCTTGAGTGACAAGGATGCGGTTGATGCGCGAGGACGCCACCAGGTACAGATCATAGAGCGACTTGCGGAATTGGATCGTGTTGCCACTGACCCACTCCGGGATGGCCGAAACGCCATCTGAAACCGCCAGCGCGGCGGCCGACATCTTGACCAGCGCCAGCTTCATGAACCACTCGGGGAAGCTCGGGTCGTACATCGTCAGCCAGGCGACAAACTTCTTCCCCTCGGTGGAGTCTTTGCCGATGTAGACGAAAGGACCCTGCTCGGTCTTGAGCTTGTTGATGAAGTCGTTCAGGTCGTTGCCCGCGCTGTAAGGAGGCGGAGCGTCTGGAGTCACTGAAACACCTGGCCCCAGAATGATGCCGTCACCGTTGGTTCCCATGCCCGTCATGTATTCGTAGTTTGACATCTCATCTTCCTCCGTTGGCAGCGACGAACATCTCCTGCGCCAGCCACTTTGCTGCATCGTCCAGATGCCTGTGCGATGTAACCTTGTTCCTGCGGCTCATGGCCATGAACCGACCATCGCCCAGACCACTGTCATCGACAACGCCAAGAAAATCACTGCGATTGCTGTAGGGACAGCGGTAGTAGACCTCGAAGGAACCGTCATCTATCTCGATGGTCTCGAGGCCATGTCCATCGCTCGGATTTTGCTGAAGGGATGACACTGCGGCCTTGGCTTCCTCGGCCTTCTTTGCGGCAACACTGAAGCGCTTGAAAAGCGCTGCTGTTACACCAATGCCAACCGTCCCGGCAACCATCAGCATTGCGAAGCCATAGCGCTCCACGAACGTCGGAGCCGGCAGCGCAGCTTCCTGAACCTGGCGCTCCCGATCGAGCTGCGCTTCTTGCCGCTCCGCCTCCCAGGCAGCCTCTTGCTCTGCCGTTGGCGTCCCGACGACGAACGTCTGTTCTGGAAGGGTATATGCGCCCTGGTGGGGAGGAGGACAGCAGACCAGCTCGTAGCCCTCGTCGTAGATGTGAGTCCGCTCGCAGGTCGAGCCAACGTACTTATTGGCATCTCGCCACTGCGGAATCGTTTCGTAAATCGTTCCGCTGGGAGAGCGCATCGGGCCGCAGCGGTCTTTCCACAACTCGTGATCTGACTGGGTCAAAGCTCGAGGAGGAAGAGCCTCATTGACAGGACAGCACCACTCGACGCCACGAGGATTCCCGGCTTTTTTTGCCTCCCAAACCTTTCCCGTCTTGAAGCAGGACTGGTCCTCAACGACCTCGCCGCCAACCTCCGTCTTGGGGGTGGCGAACTCGCTCAGCCGCCTCAGTTTGTCACCGGAGGGACACTGCTGTTCCCGCTCTGCGATGACCTTGTTGGCCGTCGCGCTAGTCCAAGGTTGGTCCGGTCCGACGATCCCCATTCCCAGGCTACAATTCCTGGGATGAAGCTGACGGGATTGGAAGAGATACGACATCGAAGCCTCCTGTCAGCCAAGCCGCCTGGCAGCATCACCAAGCCACTCCGCCGCCCGCTCAGGGCTGGTGGCCGAGTAGAGGGGTCTGTTCATCTTCGACGAGCGCGCGATCCAACGCCCAGGAACAGCTGCGGGCCAAACGGTTCCGAGCAGTCGACCTCTGTCGTCGTATACCGCCTCCTCGCCGTCTGGATTCGCAGTCGGGGCAGCGGCCACAGCCGCGCCACCCTTCGCTGGCAAGTACTTGAAATAGTAGTACCAGAGCCCCGCACCTGCCGCCGCAAGACCGCCGATGGCCAGATGCCACTTGTAGCGACCGAGCAAAGAGCCTTCCTGTTCTTCCCCTTCGATTTCAAATGCCTGCTCGGCCAGATCGGCTGCACGGCGCGACTCTGCCATCTCACTGTGCGCCGCTGCGAGCTGATGGTTCAGCTCCGTAACCTGAGCCTGCAACGCAGCCAACGCCGTATTGTCCACGCCGCCTGTCGTCGCCGCTTGATCTCGAGCCGCGTCCAGCGCCAGCGTGGCCTCAGCGAGCGCAGCCTCGAGAGAGCCCACGGTGCCCTGAAGCTCGGAGGCCCGCTGTTGAGCCGCATCCGCTTGCTGCTGTGCGCTGGAGATCTCCTCCTGCTTTGCCGCCAGCTGCTGCTGTTGCGATGTCGAACTTGCGGCCCTGGCAGCCTCCTTCTCCTTGATGTAATCCCGCAGAACCTCAGTTCCGGTGGTCCGGTTGGCCACCAGCGGGACCCGCCAGATGAGCATCATGGTCGAGTGGTCCGGACACGAGGCTCGTGCGCCCAAGTTCGACATAGCGAAGGACATCGTCATGGAATATCGCTCCACATACAGTCGCGGCAACTTCATGACGGTCGTGCCACTCGGCGCTGTCGCCCAGGCGACTCCCCCGAATGAATCGCAGCGCGTCCAGAAACGCATGGCCTCGTTGAAATAATTTTGGGCTCGCTCAAGGTCCGTCCCTGAGATTGGTTTGCCGCCCGCTCCGATCGACAGGTCCCACACGTCATCGAGCCCAAGCTCGACTTGATACTTGGCGTCGAGAAACCGCGCCATCCGATCCGGGTCGGCATAGGTGAAGTTCGGGTCCTTGGCCAGGTGAGCATCGTAGTCCCGGCTGTTCAGCTGCCGGAACCACCGCTTGAACCAATCCTTGTCCTCGCTCTTAATGGGGACATAACCGGCCGGGATGGCCATCTGTACGCCGGTAAAAAACACCTTCAGGGGCGTTTCCGGCGTGGAGCCCTTGGATGAGGATGTCCCAGTGGCAGTAAGGTTCAAGCTACCGGGGAACAACTTCATCGTAGTGATGCTTTTTCCCCCACTGCTGCTGCTGCTGCTACCGCTATCGCTGCCGCTATCGCTTCTGGCGGCTATCCGAGACATCAGCGACGTGCCGGCCGTCAACCCCATACCCTGCATGTACTCGTAAGTCATGATAAAATACCTTCCTACAGACCCGAGGGCCGACGTGGTGTCTTTGGCTCTGGGAGGTTGTAGTATCCGTCGTTTTGGGTCAGCACTTGCTTGGACGAGCGCTTCTTCCACCACCACCAGGCGCCAGCACCAACAGCAACAGCTCCGCCAAGCAGCAGCATGTTTCGGTGGCGAACGCAGAATGGTTCTGTTGCGAGGATGTCATCGGCCGTCTCAGCCGCCTGGTCGGCAGCTTGCGCCGTATCTGCCTGAGCATCAGCGATCGCCACATTGGCGTCCGCGATATCCTCCTGGGCGATGATGATGTCCTCTTGGTACGCGTCGATGTATGGATCGAGGAGTGGCTCCAGCTCGGGTTGAACGGAGAGCAGTGATTGCAGCCGCTCGATCTCGCTCAACATCAATGTGATCTGAGCTTGGCTCGACTCGGCCGAATTGAGCAGTGAGTTCTCATGCTCGATCTTGGCGTCAGCAAGTGCCCCGGTCAGCTGGTCAATCTGCTCCTGGAGCGCCTTCATCTCCGGAGTGAGGTCGGTCTTGTCGCCGTTCTGCGCTTTTCCTTCCTCCAGCTGGTCCTTGGCGTCTTCGAGCACGGTCTCGATTTCGTTGACCTGCTCTTCCTTCTCATCAGAGACGAGCTTCGATTCCTCTGCGTTGCGAGACGCCTCCTCGAGCTTGTCCATTTGGAGGTCGGTCTCGGTCTTGCCGCCATCCGGCGTGTCATTCTTGACGAACGCCGGATCCTTACTCGCGGAAGAGGCTGCCAGCTCAGCTACCGCCTTGCCGCGAAGCGCTGCCATCCGACGGGCATGATCAGTGAGCGCCGCCAGCTGCTGTTTTTGTGCCGCCCGAAGCCTCGCGGCGGCGCCGGCTGCGTCAGTTGCCGGTGTCGAAATAACCAGGCCCGTGCTGAAACCGAAGAGCATGTCCTTTAGAGAACCGGACGCACAGGGCACCTCGCGATTGGCTCGCCGTTGCTCCATCGCACCCAGAATGCTCTCGGCGACCCCGGCTCGAACGCCGCCAGCCGCGCCCGCGATGTCACGACTTCGCTCTTCGCGCTCGCGCAAAAAAGCATCGACATTTCCCGCCTGCTGCATATCGCGTTCTGCCCGGCGCTGCTGTGCAGCGGCTAGGCGCTGTACAGCCGTCTTCCCCGCGGTTGCTCTGCGCTCTTCGGCGTGTCGCTCTCGCAAGGCACGCTGCTCCCCACGTCGCTGATGTTGAGCCGCTCTCCGTGCAGCAGCTTTCCGGCGCAACTCCGAGAGATTAGTGCTTACTTGTCCAAGACCGGACATCGCTGGTCCAAACGAGCTACTGCTTCGGGTCGCTCCGGCCGGGGAGTCGATGAGCAATGATGACGAACCACTTGGCGTTGGTGGGATAAAGACCATCGAAGACCCAGGTGGCGCTGGGGGTGGCGGAGGCGCCACGAAAGTCGACGGCCTGATGCTCCCAAACACCGCCGCGAGGGCGCCGGTGGCTGGATTCACAACGCTCCGGATGTTCTTGCGCTGGTTCCAGTACTCGAATGCCTGAGTTGGGACCTTGCTCGCACCAGCACCGGCTACAATGGCGTTGTCCCACGCGGCCCAGCCCTCGACGTCGCACTTGCGCCACCAGGCCATGAAGGCTGCCACGTTTTGCCTGACAACCGCAGCCCCCGCCCCAGAGGGCATCCCCAACGCAGCGGTTTGGCGCGTTGCAAGCGCTGCCACCGCCGTCGACCGGCTGAGCATCCGCCGAACTCGTTTGGTCGCCGCGTTGTAGCGTTCGTACCACTCACGCGGAATGACGACTTGGCTGCCCTCGTACTTCAGGCCGGGAATACTGGGCGTCGAAGTTCCGAAGCGTCGGTTCAGCCACGAAGCTAGCCGCTTCGCATTCTCGCCGCTTACCCTGACCATAGGCGGCGGTGCCACGGTCTTCGCAAGCGCCGGAACCCGCTTGGCCGCTGCTGGGAGCGCCGGCAAAACTTTCTTTGGTGCAGTTGCCGGCGTCAGCGGCAACCTTGTCGCGACGGGCGGCGCTGGCGTCTTGGCTCCGGTTGAAAACGAGCCGATGACGGGCCTTTTCGGAGCGTACGTCTTCTCTCCTGTGATGAGAGAAACCGTCGGCCGAGTCGGTTGTGTTGGTGGTTTTCTGCTGGTTAGCGGTGTTGTCGTTTTGGTTGCACCGAGCCCCGCCGGCACGTACTTGAAAGGCATTCCCGTCCTCCTGAGAGTATAACTGGAGCGAATGTACGCGGTTGGGGCCGGCGAGAAGAAGATACCACGCCTTTAATATACAAAGCAAGCGTCCTGAGGATTCACGGCCACAGATTGGCTCTCGGGGTCAAAGAAGAGGGACGTGGATGCGGCTTCTGCGATAGGCGCCCATGGCGGGTGCCACGGGAGTACAAGCCTCGTTTCGGAGCATTTTTGGCTCCATACTACCCTAAATCACTGTCTTTTTCAAAAAAACTGCTGATCAGATCGGGCTCGTGCAACAAGCGACTCGAAAGCTAGTCACAGCATGGGGTTCCAATTAGCCTCACAGACCATGCACTCCTGAGGCTGCGATCCGAAACTCAAGACGCGGTCTCGCAACGCCTGCATCGGCCCCGTGTCCCAAACACGAGGGCCGCTGGCGACATTCCCAAGAGCGGAGGACGGCAAGAAACCTCGACAGCAAAGACCAACGTTCCCGCTCCCATCGATACCAACCCATTTCCTGATCTGGCCACAGGCCGTTGGCTTCTCATTGATGGGTGTAAGCGTCGGGAATGTTACACTTGGGATATCCAGGCGGAGGACCTTCTGCCGCTGAGCCTCTACCCCCTCTTCGGCTTCTTCGTCTCCCAGCACGAGCATCTCGTTCATATAGTCAGCAAGAGGTACAGCCAGGTGGTCTCTCACGACAGCCTTGAACACCAGGCTGCTGACACCGACTCGCTTCGCCAGCTGGGCGTAGGAAAACATCCGCTCGATCGTGCTCTTGCCAACGACGGTCGACATCACGAGCTTGCTCCCGATGAGCCTCCTGAGGATTGTCGTGCCAGCGACCATCCTGTCGAACATGTCGACTCCCGTAACCCTCTTGTATTCATCGCGATCGAAGCCATGGCAGGACACGTTGATGTACTTGAAACGACCCCAAGAGACCTGATCCTCATACCTCTGCACCAACGTCCCATTGGTCGCAAAGTCGACCTCCCCGAAAACATCGAGGGCTCCTTTCAGCATTGCTGGTGCAGCCTCATGCATCAGTGGTTCCCCGCCCCCCAGCGTCGCCGTCCGAGCCTGCGGGAACACGCGCCGAATCTTTTTCATCAAGGCAGTCGTCATGTCTGGATACGATTGCTTTCTTGTGCTTTGAGTCGCACAATATAAACAGCGATGGTTGCACTTCGCTGTAACAAACAGAGCAACACGACGTGGGGGTTTCAACGGACCCTCCGCTCCATCAATTCCCGGTAAACAGACATGGCTTTCCGATAGCCGCGGATCTCTGATTTTTGGTCATCAGTCAACTGATCTACCCACCTTGAGTCGAGCAAAATCTCTGTGCGGCTATGCGCCTTTGGGTTACCGCCAAAGGCGTGATAATCCCCATCGGCAAAAGCGGATGCACCCGGAGGATGCCCTGGAATCCCCAACTCTCTCTTCAGTTTGGAGACCATCCCGAATGGGTCTATCGCCACATCTTCGTAGGAAACGAAGAGGGCTGTTGCAAAAAACTTCTCCGCCCACCGAGACATGTGCTCGTAAGCGTTGGCGTACATGTTTACCGCCTCACGAACACCGCTCCGCTCATTGACCATCATGCTCAGTACAGCGGCCTCGGGACGCTTGAACATCACGATCCCGTCTGCTGACCCTGCCTCACAGTAAACCTCGTATGTTCCTGGCATCTTATCGGACACGACGAGCGTCCCCACACCGAGCCGCTCCGCAACGCACTGGTAAAGCATTCGCCGCGGTGGAAGCTCGAGCACAAACTTCCTTGTAAAAACAGAGCAGTCAGCACCGCAGCAGACACACTGCCTCTTCACCTTCCAGCCAGCTCTTGTCTCGACACCCCCGACGGCTGGCGCATCGTACATCCAGTGGAGTTCACCAGCCGCCGCGACATCATCGAGAGTCGCAAGCAGTCTCGACAGCAGGGTGCTCCCGCAGAAGCTGATTCCTACTATGCAAATGACTCGTCGACTACTCACGAATCGAACCTCAGATGTCCAGCGTTCCACAGAGGCCTATTACGAAGCCCAAACTTCTTCTGAAAAAGGCGAGCAGAATCTGCGATTCTGCTCCGATTCCATCGGTCCCTGTTGTACTCTGCGTTGTGGCATGTAGCCTTGTTGTGCCGGCTAACTGGAGAAGTCAGATGGACGTAGCGCACGCCCTGGAGATACATCTGATACGCGAAATCCAGGTTCTCACCGGCAACGAAATAGCCAGGATCTGGAAGAATCTTTCTCTCTGTGAACGTCGATGACGGGATCAGGGTAATCCCCATCCCTGAGTAGTCGCAGACAGCCCATGAGGTCTCCCACTTTTCCCTTCGAGCATGAGCCCCGTCATAGAACTCGAGGATGTCGTTTTTCACACGAAACTGCCTCGCCGGAATGTCTCCTGGAGAGATGAAACCAGCGCCTACCTCGAACTCACCCTCGCTCCACTCGTACTCAATCGCCGACCTGAGGATTTCCCAGCCACGAGGAGGAAGCTCTATATCGTCATCCACCTTGCCCCACCACGGGCTTTCGAGCCGCTTGATGCTCTCGTACAACGGAGCTGATAGCCCGACATTCTCCTCTTTCTGGAAGACCTGCAGGTCGAAGTCGAACGCGCTGCTTGCAGGCACTGACACTCCGGGGCGCAGAGGCCCCTGGATAACCAGCTCTACCCGATGAGGGGATGTTGTCGCTCGGTCGAGAGCACCAAGCGTTTTGAGCAGGCACGAGATGGGTCGCCTGGGGTGATGAAGGACGGTCGTGGTGATCACTGGTCTCGGCATGAAGGAATTCCCTCTGTCTGCCTTGGACCGCCTGCGACAAAAATCTTTTTCGTTCCAGGCGGGAACCGCCCATGAGCGTTATTGTGGAGTGCCACGTCACACAGCCCCCACTTGGACCTGAGCTTCTCGTACCCCTCCACAATCCTCTTCGGGCTGAGCCTTATGCCGTGATACGCCGCTGGCGTGCATTCGTTTTTGTTATGAGGGGCAAGAGGCTCTGTGACCTGGATCACATGGAAGCCCTCGCGACTCATCTGAAGGGCCATGTCGATGTGTTCGCTGACGACAAAGTGCGTCGGGTCGAAGCCGCAACCACGACTGAACACCTCGGGGAGATAAATCGTCGCGCCATTGCTTCCAAAGTCTGCGACCTCCCAGCTGACCCCATCTCCGTCTCGTTTTACGAACGATCCCGGGACGCGGTAGAGGTACCCCTCGGAAACCTTTATCAGTCGAGGGATGCTGTCATGGTGTCCGAAGGCGACTGCTCCGATGTCGAACACAAACGGCTCGTCGGTGTATTGCTCTTCTTCCTCAAGAACCTTGAGCAACAAGTCCCAGCCCTTATCGGGAAGGACCGTGTCGTCGTCCAGCTTCGACCATATGCCAGTGCGACATTTAGCGGCGCTCTGTGCCAGAGGCAACGAATTCCCAATGTTCGACGCATTCATCTGATAGGACAGCTCAAAGGGAAACGATTCAACAGGTGGCAACTCCGGGAGTGAGCCATCACGAGACCGCCCCTGCACCACGACCTCGACGACGAGGTCCATCGTTGTCGACGCGGCGAGAGAATCCAGCGCCCGAACCAGGCAATCAACAGGCCTATCCGGGTGATGCATGATGATGGTCGTTATCGAGGAGTAGGAACGCATTGGCATGCCCTCTCGAACCAGCCGCCCCGGGGAAGATAGGATCCGAAGCACTCGGTGCATGGAAACTCGAGCGGAATCTTACCACGCATCATGTCGCGCAGGTGGTTCAGGTGCCCGCTCGCCGCCCAG
>JGI10211J14876_10001140_pt1 | contig 11667 bp, 10 predicted proteins | sample Etolagsediment_FD_14876 | JGI IMG/M metagenome (IMG submission 14876)
CTCTCGTGTCATAATTGGTACACGGTTAAATGGTAAATTGGGTAATTGGTTAAATAGTTCATTGTTCATAGTTCATAATTCGTAGTTCGTGGCTCGTCGCTCCTGTCTCCTGACTCCTGTCTCCTGTTCTCATTATACCATACTTCCACCAAAAGTTCAACGATTATCTAACAAAAATAACAAAAAAAACGGCCAAAAAGTTAATCGCGGATACCTTGGGCACAAGTTGCACCCCATTAGAAAAAGAAAAGGCACGTTTCTAACGGGGTAAACGGATTTAACGGATAAGAACCATAATAATTCTGTCTTTCTTAGCAAAAACGCTAAGAAAGTGCTTTTTTTGGTCATCCTTTTTCTATTGAAATCCGAACTATATTCCCTATAATCTCCCTAAAGTGTGCGGAATTCCTTGCGTTGATGGGAATTGCGGTTTTGGGTGGTGTGTAGGTTTGAAAATGAAATGTGGCAGAGGGGAATTTTGCGATTGTTGCCTACTTTTTCTTAATAGAATAGTGAAATGCGAGGGTAGAAAATGAGAATAAAAAATGTGAAAATTAAGAATTTTAGGGCATTGCGTGAGCTGTCAATCGACTTTTCCAATATGACGGTGATTATTGGTGAGAATGACTGTGGCAAAACTTCAGTTATGCTATCTCTTGAAGTTTTCTTCGACGGGAAAAAGTTGACTGATGAAGCTAACTACTTCAAGAAGGATACTTCGAAAGCTGTCGAGATAGAGGTCACATTTTATGAAGTTGGTGATAGATTTGGCGATTATGGATTGAAAGGCGCTGAAACTGTTGTTGTACGACGTATTTTTGAATTTGATGCTACACCTGTTACTCAAATTCAAGTGGGTGGTGATTGGCAAAAAGTTAAGCCAAAATTTGCTAGCCTTCTTACAGATTTTGTATTAGTGCCCGCGGGCCGGAATTTAGACACTCAGGGTAAAATGACCACGACCAGCCTTTTTGGGAAGCTCTTTCGGCCTCTGATAAGACGAGTTGTTGATGGAGAAGGTGCACAAGCGGTGAGCGATTTGCGCGAAAAAATTCGTTTTGGAGTAGCAAAAACAGTCACAGATTTGCAAGATGCGTTGAGAGAGCAACTCAACAATTCGGAATTGGAATTGAAACATAATATAGAGGTCGACCCTCTCAAGGGGATAAATATTCCAATTGAAATGAGCGATGAGCGAGTCGAAGGGATACCTATAGAGAACAGAGGAGCGGGGGTTCAAAACAGTTTTATATTGGCATTATTTAGGATTTATGCCAAATATGAAACAACGGATTTTGTTTTCGCAATAGAAGAACCGGAAAACAACTTACACCCGAGGGCCCAGAGGGAAATGCGATGGGCGATGCAAGATTTTAGCCGTAAATCACAGGTAATATGTACTACGCACTCTCCCATCTTTTTGGATTTAGGTAAACTTGAAGATAACGTTGTTTTGCGGCGGAGGAGCGATGGAGCATCGGAAATATCGAAGTTTGCTTTGAAGGATCCAAATGAGTTGAGAGAATTGGTAGGAATCAAGGTTTCTGATTCTTTGCTTGGTGGAGGAGGTAATTGCACATTAATTGTCGAAGGTGACACAGAATTGTATGCATATCCACATCTGTTCAGATGTATTGACATTAATCCAAGGAGCCTGGGGATATCAATAATCCCTGTAGGGGGTCCGAATGTAAAAAATATGTTGATGCATGCTCGAATTTTAAAAGCGTACGATCTTCCTTGCATAATTGTTGTGGATAAGAACAAACTGGCAGAAGCTCAAAAAGTAGAAGCAGAGAAAATTCCAAATGTAAAAATGATTCATGCGTTAGAAAAGGGCAATTTTGAGGAGTATCTACCGTTGGAGCTGATGGTAGAGGTATTAAATGAACTATGCGGAGGTGAAGAAATTAGTAAATTTGATGTTGAATCGGAAAAACCTGTGGAAAATCAACTGAGTCGGTTGGTCCATGAAAGATATCCGGAATCAAGGTTTGAGTACTTAAAGGTGAGACTCGGGCAGGAAGTAGGAAAAAAGATGGTAGAAAGAGGGCTTAAACCTGACGACGAGATCATTGCGATTTTGGAGAAAGCCAAAGAGATAGCAATGGGTTAACGGTTAGTCCGAGTTTGAATTCTGCATCTAGGATAGAAGAAACGGTTTTGCTTATTGTATAGCCGGTCCTTATTTTCGCGCTTTCGCTACTTAGCATCATACCACATAATAAGAAGCATTAATGCCGTTGGGAAAAAGACGCAGAAGAAGACTATGCCTGCAAAATATCTGTTATAGATTTTTTGTTGGGTTACCGTAAAGGGTTCATCCTGTCGCCAGAGACACACCAGGAAAACGAGGATACTCAGCCCAAAACACCCAGAAGCGATTATGGGATCTGCCTCTAGCGCTATCATCATCGGTACTATAATGAGAAGATAAGGAATATACATACTCCGGCTCGAACCTCCCGTTAAGTAAATCAATACAGCCAAACCAAGAAGGTCCATAAAAGCATAAAAGGAAATAACAAAGGAAAAAGTTACAAAGCTCAAACAGTCGATCTGACCCCATTCAGATTTTATTAAGCTGAGTATGCCTGAAAGTAACTGTCTTTGTAGCAGACATAAGATAATAGTGAGAGCCCCCGCAATTACCACTATGTACCACATTACTTTCTCTTGGCGGGAAGTTATACTTGTGAAGGATTTTATTTTGCGAAGGGTTATGCCAACAATGGTTACTCCTATAAGCTGAACAAAAAAAAGAGCAATCATTTTGGAAAATTCATGTTCGTTGGTTACCATTAGATATCCCTTTCTATGCATTCAAATAATATTTCAAAAGTTCAAGTATATGGGTGCGATAATAGACTGTGCAAAAGTAAACAGGTGAATAGCACTTGGCATTGCAGTACCTGAGATTTTGCTGAACTATTGCTCTATATTCTTTGATACGATGGAAAGTTAGGTCTTCTATCCGGGCGGATATAGGTTTGAATGGCTCAGGAACGTCTTGGAGAAAATATGAGCATTGAATAACCTTTCCATCAATATCGATGGAAAGAATGTCACGGCAAGCACCACAATCCCACCGATTATTACCGAGAACAAACTCGGGAAAATTCTCTAAATAAGAGTGAGGGTTTAAAATAAGATATCCGTGCTTCTTCTTTTCGGCAATCCATATAACTAATTCTCTGACGCGTTCAGCATCTTCGTTATCTAACAAGAGACTTCTTGCTTGCTCAGAAATTCTAGAAGTTGGGAAAGGATAGGCAACGGGGCGAACACTAATGCCAATGTTTCCTTTTGTGTGAAGATACTCAATGACCTCCTTCGCCTCATGAAGATTCGCTTTGTGCGAAGTTATGTTACAATGAAGTGCACAATGGTACCCTTTAGCCTTGAGAGCCGAAATTGCATCAATCTTGTTGTCCACCGAGTCAATAGCTCTCCTGTTGCCCTTTGATGGTTCTACCTTGTCAAGTGAAAAGCAGATAATGTCAGTTCCAGCTTTGACAATTTCTCTGAGTAGCTCTGTGGTAACCGTCGTTATGTCGGTACTAAGAAAAACCTTTCTCCCCTTTGAGTGTGCATATTTGATCATATCGATAAGCTGGGGGTGGAGGGTTGGTTCGCCTCCAAAAATAGCCACAAAGACTATTCTGAGGTCTTTAAGTTTATTGATAGTCCGCTGGTAAACTTGAAAATCCATGTGAGGTTTCGAATTGTCATAGACATAGCAGTGGCTGCAAGCTTGTTTACACTGTCTTGTGACCCATACGAAAGCCCAAACTGGTCTACCCAGTATTGCATTGGGAATCATTCTTACAACAGTATAGCAACGTTTTACCAATTCTTTTGACCACATGCGCTTCTTGTATTCTGACATACTCACCCTAAAGACCAGTAGAAATTTACAGGACCTAACAGCTACCGCCCCGGTTGCTTTTGCCTCCACGGAAGCAGTTAGTTATTGGTTATCTTTCCAGTCATTTTCGTCGCTCGTATCTGGCATCTCGTATCTCTTACCTCGTGAAGCGTATTTCGTGTCGCTCCACAAGTAACCCGCGCAATAAATTGCGGGGCTAAATATATTTGGATTCCGCAATAAATGCGGAATGACAATTTCTCGTAACCGAACTGGACGCGGGTGTGATGCTGATGGTTGATATGCCGAAATCAGCCCAAATTAGGCTGACGGTCCATATTCATTAATCTCGCTACTTGCGAGTGTAAAATCATACGCCTTTTAGCGAAAAAGGCAAGGCAATAATAATATTAAAAATCAAGATGCAAAGTGCAAAAATGATGAGATTGCCGCGGCCCCCAATGAGGTAAGGGCAAGCTGCGCAGGAATGACCCCTGAACGGCGTTGGGTTCGGGGCAGGCCCCCTTAGAGTAGAAAGCACTCTAAAAAAGGGGGCAGGTGGTGGGTTGGCGATGATGTCAAATTACGGCGGCGATGAACAACAAGAGAACAGCGATGACGGCGGCGGAGAAGGTGATTTTGGACCATTTCGTGTATCTTGCGTAGCCCGGATGCCGGTCTTCAAACTCGTGGTAGTAATCATCCAAGTCTGAATCGTCCTTTGGCCGAAGGCGGAGCTTTACATACAGGTGCGCAGCGAGGGATATAAGAAATAAAGGGCCGGAGATGATGTAGAGAATCGTATCCATAGGTCTTTGTGATTGTCATAATATCAAAAGACGAGCATTTGGCAAGCATATAAGGCTGGTGTGCAAGAGATAGAGCGGGGTAGTCACATTTCTCGACCGCGCGTGAAGAGTCCGGGCGACGGCTAAACGAGAAGGGACCCCGCACCAAGTTTCGTATTGTGTCGTGCGTATTGCGTATGTCGTAGGTCGAAACGCTGCGTGAAACCCCGAAATAACGGGGCAGGCGCGGGGGTAGATATAAGTGCGTAGGATTATTTGTCTTTTGAAGCGTTTAGCATTTTCATAAAGGCCCTTAGCAATAGGGCGAGGTCTTTTTTGCCCTGGGCGGAGACGAGGTTGCCGTCAACGATGCAGCGTTGGCCGGTGTATTTTGCGCCGCCCTGTTCGACGTCCATAGCGCATTTTGGGATGGTGGTTGCTTTTCGGCCACGAATGACGCCGGCGGCGCTGAGGATTTCTACGCCGTGGCAGAGGGTAGCGACCGGCTTGTTAGCTTCAAAGAAATGACGTGTAATCCGCATCAGGTCCTGGTAGTAACGGAGGTATTCGGGCGCTCGGCCGCCGGAGACGTACAGGCCGGCATACTCTTTCGGGTCCACATCGCGAAAGGCGACGGCGGCTTTTAAGTGATAGCCCGGCAGTTCGCGGGTGATGTCCCAGGGCACATCTGTATTGGGCGGGGTCTCATGTATAACCAAATGGTAGTGACGGGCCTCGGGGCCTGCGACGACAACTTCGAAGTCGTCTTCGGCGATGCGGTAATAGGCATACATCGTATCAAGGACTTCGGAGCCATCGCCTATGGGTAAAAGTACTTTGCGCATAGTTTTTTTCTCCTTAGCGAGTAGTGGATTTGTCAGGAGTGCGAGTGCGGCTGGGCCGGCAGCGAGCATTTGACAGACTTCGCGGCGATTTAGTTTCATCCGTTTGGCACCTCCTGCATTTAGTTTGTGCAAGTTAGGTATTACAACAAAGAAATAAGTTTAGCAGGATTTTGACAGATTGCAAGCGAAAAGTCAAGTAGTTTTACTCTTTCTGCTGTTATGGCAAATTGTGAGGAATAATCAGAGTAAAGGAGGTGATTTCAGCGCTTCAAAATATCTGGGGATTCTGGTAGAATTGATTTTTCTTGATTAAGCGTGGGAAAAAGCTATGGCGTTGGCGAAAGTTGCGATAATTGGTCGGCCTAATGTGGGCAAGAGCAGTCTCTTGAATGCGCTGGCGGGCAAGAGGATAAGTATCGTTGAGCCGACAGCAGGGGTTACGAGGGACCGTGTGAGTACCATCATCGGCAGAGATGAGCGCTACTTTGAGCTGGTCGATACCGGCGGATACGGGATAGTTGACAGGGACGATTTGGGCGGCCATATCGAAGGGCAAATTCGTCAGGCGATTGAGTCGGCAAACCTTGTGGTTTTTATGGTGGATATTCGTGAGGGGCTTGTGCCGTTAGATGAGCAGATAGGGCGGCTTCTGCGTGAAAACGAGCTTGACGTTATCGGTGTTGCCAATAAGGCCGACATGGCGACAATGTTTCCGGCGGCGGGCGAGTTTTCGAAGCTGGGTTTCGGGGAGTTTCTTTGCATTTCAGCAAAGAACAATCTTAATAAGGCGGTTCTGTTAGATAAAATCTTTGAGGAGCTTGAGGGTCTCGAATCGGCGAGGCCGGCGGAGCCGGTGATGAAGATAGCGATAGTGGGCAAGCGCAACGCGGGCAAGAGCACGCTTGTCAATGCTATGGTGGGTTCTGAAAGAGTGATTGTGAGCGAGCGTCCTGGTACAACGCGGGACGCTGTTGACGTGCGGTTTGAAAAGGACGGCAGGACGATTGTCGTGATTGACACTGCGGGGTTAAGGAAGAAAAGCAAAATAGCTGACAGCATTGAGTTTTACAGCTACGTTCGGGCGACGGGGTCGATTCGGCGGGCCGATGTTGTGCTGCTTTTGATAGATGCGACCGAGCCGGTTTCGCAGGTTGATAAAAAGGTGGCCAGATTTATTGCGGAAGAATACAAAAGCTGCACACTTATAGTGAACAAGTGGGACCTTGCCAAGGGCAGCGCTGCTACCAGTGACTATGAGGAATATTTGACAAAGCTACTGCCGGGGTTAAGATATGCACCGATAGCTTTTACGACTGCGACAGAGGCGAAAAATGTTCAGAGCGTTCTGGATTTGTCGGCTGAGCTTTTCAAGCAGGGCACAACGTGGATAGCGACTGCGAAACTGAACAAGGCATTTGAAATAATAAAGGCGAGCAAAATTGGTGCGGCCAAACGCAAAGCCGGCTGGCCAAAGATTTATTACGCCACGCAGATAGCGGTCAACCCTGTTACGATACTTATGTTCGTGAACAAGCCGGAGTTGTTTGAGGAAAATTATCGTCGATTTATTATAGGCCGATTGCGAGAGCTTCTGCCGATAGATGAGGTTCCGATACGGCTGTTGACCCGCTCACACAGAGAGTAATTTAAAGGAGAGACTGGAATGGACGCACTTTTACTGATGGTGGTGTGCGGCGGGGGGTATCTGATAGCTTATCATACTTACGGGCGGTTTCTGGCGAGGAAGATATTCAAACTCGACAAGAGCGCACCTGTGCCCTCAGAGCAACTCAGGGATGGTGTGGATTATGTGCCGACAAAGAAAGGGATAATTTTTGGTCATCACTATACCTCGATTGCGGGGACGGGGCCGATAGTCGGGCCGGCGATAGGGATTATCTGGGGCTGGCTGCCGGCAATCCTGTGGATATTCTTCGGCAGTATTTTTATGGGCGCCGTTCACGATTTTGGCTCGCTTGTTGTTTCAATGCGAAACCAAGGCAAGAGCATTTCGGAAATAGCCGCCAAGTATATCAACATACGGGTGCGATTTATATTTTTTGCTGTTGTGTTTTTGAGTCTGTTGATTGTTATCGCGATATTCGGTGTTGTGATTGCGTCGGTGTTTACCGCTTTTCCCAGTTCGGTTATTGCGGTGTGGCTGCAGATACCTATCGCAATGACACTGGGGTATGCGGTGTATAAAAGAGGTGCAAACATCCCGGCTGCAACAGCTATTGCCGTGGCTGGTATGTATCTTTGCATTGTGGTTGGCAGTTTGATGCCTGTTACGCTGGGCACTATGTTCGGAATTCCCTCCACGGGATTATGGGTGATAATTTTACTGATTTATGCGTGGGCGGCTTCGACGCTGCCGGTAACGATGCTTTTGCAGCCGAGGGATTATATCAATGCCTGGCAGTTATTTGTCGCAATGGGTCTTCTGGCCAGCGGCGTAGCGGTAGCATCTTTAGGGGGGAAACTGGCTCTTGTTGCGCCCGCGATTAACCGCTCACTGCCGGCGGACACACTGTCAATATGGCCTTTTATGTTCGTGGTGATTGCCTGCGGCGCTATAAGCGGTTTCCATTCCCTCGTAGCCAGCGGGACAAGTCCCAAGCAGGTTGCCAAAGAAACGGACAGCTTATTCGTGGGCTACGGCTCAATGCTGATGGAAAGCGTTTTGGCGATGCTGGTTATTCTCTGTGTCGGAGCCGGCATCGGGATGGCTTTGAAAGCCGATAGCGGAACAATTCTTACAGGCAAGGCCGCCTGGCTGCATCAATACAGTTCCTGGATGGGAGCCAAAGGGCTGTCGGACAAGATTGCACCAGTAATTATCGGTGCAGCGAATATGATGGGCTCTCTGGGTCTGCCCGCTGCGGTAGGGACTACGCTTATGGGGGTATTTATTGCTTCTTTTGCCGGCACGACGCTTGATACCTCGGTGCGTATCCAACGATATGTAATCAGCGAACTGGCGAGCGATTTGCGAATCCCATATATGAACAACAGATGGACGGCAACAACTTTTGCAGTGGTTACCGCAGCAGGGCTGGCTTTTGCTACGGGCGCAGACGGGAAAGGAGCCATGAAGCTCTGGCCTCTGTTCGGCATATCAAACCAGCTTCTTGCCGCCCTTGCTCTGCTGGTGATTACACATTATCTCAAACACAAGGGCGGATTAAAATTTCTGTTTACCGCAATACCGTGCGTCATAATGCTGGTAATTACCAGCTGGGCAATGGTGAAAAACGAAATAACTTTTCTTGAAAAACAAAACTGGCTTCTTGTTACGGTCGGAGGCAGCATTTTTGCGTTGGCGTTGTGGATGACGGTTGAGGCGGTGATAGCGTTCTTTACGGGCCCGGACTCGGCCCGGGCTCAGGAGCGAGGGGCACCAGCTCAAATCGCGCGGTAACGGGCTGCTGGTTCAGCACAATTTCACCTTTGCTGACGAACTCCTGCGGCAAATCGTAAACAACTTTTTTGCTTTGCCCGCCTTTTTTCTTTTCATCCCCGTCAAGTATATATAATAGAATCTGGAAGGGCTGCTGGCTTTCATAGGCGCTTTTAGCGTCGGCGGTTGCCTTGATGCGTACCATTGCCATATCCTGCGGATTGAGCAATTCGACCTTGTATTTCCCCTGGAGGACGGGACTGAAAACAAATCCGATAGTCGCCGATGTTATATTATAGCCCTGCAATTTTTCTTCCTGCGGCGGCAGTGTAATTCTTACGCTTTCGGGTGCTTCACGGATTTGGTCGGGGGCCAGCAGAATGTAAGGTTTCGCTTTAAAAGGTCCTTGTCTTGCCTGCTCGATTTCGCCAGCCGCCAGCCGAATTGTTGCGATGAGTTTTTCACCCTCCCAATCCAGGGGCACAAACATATCCACTTGTGCCGGATCGATAATTGCATCCTTTATTGCACGTCCGTCCACATCAATACATCGTGCCTTGAGTTTTTTTTGGATAAGCTCGACGACGCTGACGGTAATTGACTCCGGTTTGCAGGATTCGACAGTAAGCCCCCGTTCCTTTATCTGAGCACTTTTCCTTAAGAAACTCGGAACATTCAACGAGTGCTCTCCGGGAGTTGTCATTGCTTCTTCCTGCGCGGGGTCGAAAAAAAACGCAAAGCTCAACGAGCCGTCATTTAGTTCTCGCTCTACATCGGCGATTTTGGAGGCCGGGCCTTTGAGTACAATATCATCAAGAGAAACAGACGATTCCTCTCCGAAACTGACCCACAGGCCCGGATTGACGGATTTGGCTATACTTATTGTAGCGTTGGGAACAGTGAAGATCTCATCTTGAGCCAGGTCCGCCCAGACCCATATCAGGACCGTTATGATAACTACAATCGTTACTTTGCCGTATTTGACTTTTCTTGCCATCTAAATCAAAACGAAACGATAAAAACTATAACAGAGCTCACAAGCACACTTGTTCTTTTCGGCCCACTTTGTGTTTCAGGTTTTAGTAGTTGCGAACACTCTCTCATGCATTGCAGTGGTTAAATGGGTTCTTAGCTGGGCCTCGGTTATGTTTCCGGTCAACTGTCCGCCCTGAGCGATTGAGATAGCGCCGGTTTCTTCGCTTACAACCAGACAGGTGGCGTCTGAGCCGGCGGTTATGCCTATGGCGGCCCGGTGTCTGGAGCCGAGGTCAATACCATTGACGCTATCCGCCTCAATCAGAGGCAGTTGTACCCTGGCTGCTACTACTCTATCGCCGCGGATTATAACGGCCATATCGTGAAGCGGAGTGCCCGGCTGGAAAATGGTCTTGAGCAATGCAGAGGTAACCCTGGCATCGATTCTAACCCCGGTTTCTATAAACTCTCCCAGCGCCACACGTTTTTCAATGACAATAATCGCACCGGTTTTAGAAGCGGCAAGCTCGGTCAGGGCAGTGATTATCTCTTCTGTGGTTCTCGCCAACTGCTGAGAGAAAAAGGCAAGGAAGCCCGGTTGGCCTATTCGTATAAGCGCTCTTCTAATTTCCGGTTGGAATCCTGCGACTGCAATAATGAGGACAGCAATCAAAAAGTAACTGTAAAGGAACTGTAGTCTATCGAAAGCAAACCGCCCGACGACGAGCTTTAAGATGAGGAAGCCGGCAATGAGAATGAATATGACTCCTCGGAACAATCTTTCTCCGCGTGTGCCTTCGAGGAAATCGACGGCCCAGTAAATAACAAGGCCGATAAGAAACAATTCAATAGCAACGCGCCACCACCCATATCCTGCTACCCTGCTGAAGTAGTCGATGAGCGTTTCCACAAATCAAATCCCTTTGTTCTCGTCGTGCGCTGAGCGTGCTATTTATTGCGCAAATACGAACTACGGTATCCTTTTCTCTGTTAGCCTGGTCGGAGTATCCCACAGCATGACGCTGTCAACGTCGGCCCTCATTTCATCACCGGCGATACGGTCATTTCTAATATGCCTTCGGCGCGCTTCGGCGTTGGTTTCGCCCAGTTGCCGGCCACAACCGCAGGGCAGGAAGACCAAAACACACAGAATAATACCCAATATCATCCCGAGCTTCGAACTTTTCTTTATATTTCTCATCACTTTTTCCTCTACGAAATTCAGCACGGTCCCCAAATTTTCAATTCTCCCTGTTGTTTTCTCATGCCCTATGTCGGCATTTACCTTCTACAAAAATATTATATCATTCGGCAGGCCGGTTGTCAATGCAAAATCGGTGATTGCCCGGCCAGCGATTATTCAGGCGTTCAACCACGCCGATTGGCGAAAAAGAGGGGCAAAATAATGGGGCCAAGGGCACGGGGCACAGGCCGAAGTTACGGTTTGGCGCCAGCGCCACATCTGCCATATAATCATAATGCCGACCGCCAGTCGAACGGGCTTCCAAATGCAAAAAGTGCATTTGGGGTTCTGGATTAAGCCGTACTATGGGGACCCGGAGCGAGAGTGAAAACACAATTAATTCAAGAGGCCGGTCTATGAAGGCCGGCAGAATCAACAGGGTTGTGCGGATTTTAACGACATTGCAGGCAGGCAAGAGCTGTACGGGCCCCCTGAGAAATTCCGCTGCGTGTAACAGAGTAGCGCCTCTGCTCACACAATTTGTGGAGTTGTCATTGCGGCGGCGGTCAGTTCGCTTCGGCGGCGGCCTGAGCGAAGGCTGCGGCAGC